>Ga0099848_1001413_pt1 | contig 11202 bp, 10 predicted proteins | sample CB_VirMetaG_3_FD_78179 | JGI IMG/M metagenome (GOLD analysis project Ga0099848, IMG submission 78179) | Freshwater to marine saline gradient viral communities from Chesapeake Bay - CB_1508_1S Viral MetaG | ecosystem: Environmental > Aquatic > Marine > Coastal | place: USA: Chesapeake Bay... | reverse complement strand
GACCCGCTCCGGGCATACCTGCAAGACCAGCTCGGGTTTGTTGAAGTTGCTCTAGCAGATTACCGACACCGGCTTGATAGCCACCTGAAGCTGCTCGTAATGCAGCCTCATCTTCTGGCCTCATAATTAAACGCTGTGAACTGGTACCACTTTTTTCGGAACCCAGACCCAAGCCTAAAAAACTACCTAATCCCTCAAGAAAACTACCGGCTTCTTTTCCTATGTTTGCCATTGTTATCCCCCTAAAAGTTTAATAAAATCTAACAAGTTTAATGGTTGTGGTGGAGGGGCTTGTAAAATCCCCTGTAAATAATCGGATGTGATCATGCTTAGCAAATTTTGCGGTCCTTGGCTCTGGTACTGCTGATATACTGGGGCTTCTAAAAAGCTCAACGGAGCCTGCTGTTGTTGCATTTGGCCGAAAGAACCTAACACATTACCAGCATCCCCCAACCCAAAAGTCGAATCTTGCGATGCTGGACTTGCTGATCGCGGTACCATAGCCGCTTGTATATCAGCTAGCGTTGGAGTACTCGTCATTGGAGTCGAGTAGCTTAGTGGGCTAGCATATGGTGATGATTGTCCGATTGCCATAGTTAATCCTAGTATTTAATGATATAATTTAACACAAAGTATGGTTGCATGTTATTGTGAGCTTGAGCTGCAGATGATCCGGCAATTGAATGTGTATGCGTAAAATTTAATGGACCAAATTCGTATGGACCACCGTTTCCGCCTGAAACTAAGTATGCGTCACCATTTCCACCTTCTTCACCGTTTAATCTATAGGTTAGTGAAGCACTTGGGTTACCAGTAGTTACTGCTTTTTGCCCCGATTCATCTGTTGTTAACAAATGAGTTTCAGCTCCGCCTGTGGCCAATAAAGTCCGGTCTGTCAATCCTGCACCCTGACCTGCACCAATTACTGCTCGTCCGCGTAAATCGGGTAGCGCAGCCCCAGTTATTGCGTACAAGGCACTAAAATCAGCGGTTACTCCCTGAATTGTGCCAGAGCCATTTGCAACTGCGTCCCCGTTACAAATAACCCACCCCTCGGGAGCGGTAGCAGTAGGCCACATTAGAATCGATCCTACGGGTGCACCTACAGGTGCCCACCCGCCACTTGCAGCTCTTTTCTCATTTAACTGCTTAGTAGTCGAGTTGTACAGCACTGAGCCTTCTTCGGCAGCTGCTGGGCGATTACCAGTAGTAACTCTAGGAATTAGCATCTGGGTTGCATTAACTTTAAAAGTACTATCAATTAATCGGAATTCACTCTTGGTTAAACTCAAAGTTTGAATTGCATCGTGATTAATCGAGATAGCTGGCATAGTAGCATTGTCGCTCAATGCTAGCTTAATAGCTGCGGAGTTTGCTTGGGTCTGTGCGATATCATCTATAATATGAATAATCCCAACGCCCGCATCAAGCTCTTCACTTTGAGTAATCTTAATAGATGCTTCACCTTCAGCATTCTGCAATTCCATGATCGGCTGGTCAATCGTTTGCACAAACCGTAAAATCGGCTGTGGTTGCCCTTGATTATCATTGCTTCGTGCAACTAAAGGAATCTTGATACTGTCGGTATCAATTTGACCGCTAGCAGACCAATTAGAAATCGCCTCAAAGTTCGCATTCATTTGCGAAGCTTGAGCTGGCGTGCCCGGCGTAAATATATTAGGTATAACTAGCTTTGCCATGATTAGCTCCTATTAAGGATTTGGAAAAGTCCTATGCACATACCAAAATTGTGCCGCTGCATTTGCCCCAAGTGCTGCATCAGCACCTCGTTCTTTTGAGGCAACAACAACACACCCGTTAGTCAAAAACTTATACGGACTGTCGTTAACATCTTTACCAAAAGAGTTATCAGCTTTTACTCTAAAAGTAAAAACTGGGTCTTTTCCGGCAAGATTGGTGTTTGCGGAATCGTATACCTTTACAAAAATATCTTCCCCAGAATTGTCTTCCACAAAAAATCCGTAAAGATTTCCGCGACCGACAAACACTTGAACTGGGGTATTATTTAGGTTGTCAAGATACACATGATTAGTTGCGCTTGCTGCGCTGTAGGTTACTGAAGGTACTCCCATTTTAGTCTCCTAAATACCTGAAAAGATGCTCCCTGAGACACCCCAACCGAGGAGTGTTAGTGGAGCATTTTTCGAGTTTTGTGTAAAAACTAATTGCATTGTCTCGGCTTTACGATGAACCGAGTACTTATATTCATTTAAAAGGTTACCAGACCACGTTAAATCGACCGTATTGGCTCCCGGAGCTACGGGGGTAGTAAACCGTGTATCCGAAGGGTCTTCGGCCAGCTTAGCGGCTTTAAACGCATTATAGGCTGCTACCTCGCTAGCATTATATGGCCAGATTGTGGTTAAATCACCACTAAAGTCCCACTTAGTACCGCCTCCGGGGACGGTGAAGGGGGTCGAGATAACCTCGTTGTTATCCAAATTAAAGATAGCACCGAATTGAAACTGGTATGAAGTATCCTGCGCTTCTGCCCAAATCTTAGCTGTTTTGTACAGCTTTTTTAGCATAGGCTGACCAAACATATATGGTCTAGTCACTAGTTTAAGAGCGATATCTTTACCGTTATCGCTTTGGCCAGAGTTCATACGATAGTACTTACCGGCTTCGGCTGCATCTGCAAAATATACTTCAAGACCACCCCCTGCCCCAAGAGTGGCCTCGGTCTGAAAAAATGCTGAAGCGACAATACCGGGTGTAACTGCATCTCCCGGCTTACCTTCATAAGTAGTCCAACGGAAGTTCGGGTACTGTTGGTAGTCGCCTACTAAAGTTAGGTCTAAGTTTGTGGAACCTATCTGCTTATAGACCTGTATATAAATTCTACGATTCTTAGTATCATTGATAGCACTAAAGTTACTTGGTTTGCTACCAGAGAAGTCGATACGTTTAATAACATTTTGTAGCTGAGTTGCGATTGGTCTAACCTGCTCACCATTAGTAGCATAGATATTGTCACGACCTAAAAAGATCAACTCATCAAAAACTTGCGTTTGCGCAAAGTTTGATATACCGCCAGTGGTTTCAGAAATTTCGCGGTAGATAAAAACAACGTTATCCTCGTTGTTACCTAAATCCGGTAAACCCACTTCTTCAAGGCGACCAATTGATCGCTCTTTTAAAACAATAGGGATACCCCTAATTTGACCTGCCCCTACAACTGCATCTGAGGACCCATATCTCCCCTCCACAGAAAACTCGTTCTGAACAGGAAAGCTTTCAGGTAGCGGACCATTAGGTCCGATCTTAGAAAAGCGCCCTTTGTTTTGCCGAGGGTGAAATACTAAAAGTCTGTTACGAGCAACGACTGGGAATCTAGCTTCATCGTATTCTTGATAGGATGATAGCCGAGTATTATCAAAAGATATTTGCTCTGCTAGTAAACCTGCATCAGGAATGCTGTCAACATATACAACTTTACCTAACCCATCTGGCTGAGCGCTAATAGGTAAATCAACCAAAAATAAAATGCTACCGTTAACAACCGTACGATATAGTTTGATCTTTACGGTTAAATGCTGTAAATCGTTTTGTGTACGTAGGGTGTAATCCGGAAACGCATCCATGGAGACACTAACGCTTTTATTTGCGTTATCTGTTTCCACCGTAGCCGACAAACCTGCTGGGCTACTTTCTGCAATCTCAGAACCTTCGGCGTCAATAAACACATAAGTATACGAATATAAATATTGCCCCACTTCAAGGGTACCACCCGCTTGAGGGGTGCCTACCGGAATGGCTGTAGGTGCAGCGATTCCTAATGGTCTAATATATTGATCCGTATTAGCTTCATACACAAAAGGTGTTTCCGCTTCCCCAGAGCCGTCAAAGTAAAATAAGGCGTTACCAATTTGTGCAAAGGATGGTCTGTTTGTTTGGTTAAGGTCTAGCACCTCTGGTGTAAAGCTACCACCACCTAAGCTACGGTACCGTTTAAATGGTGAAAATTCAGGATCTTGGTCAGGATTATAACCGCTTACCGATGGGAATTCATCTATAAAACCAAATACCCCATTTTGATCATTTCGCCCAAATAATAAAATTTGTGTCGGTTGTAAAAGATTTGAGTTCGTGTTGCGGTATTGCAGCCCTGCTCGGATTACATATGTCGTATACCCTGTAGGCCATACAAGTGTTTGCTGCGTATAACCATCACGCTTAATGTATCCGCCGGTAGTACCGAGGTTTACATTAACTGCTTCACGTACGAATCCTTGTTGCATTAGGTTGATAGGCGCAGCCGTATCAAGCCCTTTTGCATCTAAGTATTCTAAATCTTCTACGTAGTTTCGTGTTGCCATTAAATAATTGACCAGTTAGAACCGTCTGAAACAATCGAGACCGATTCATAGTTTATTGCAATAACATAGTTTGCCTGCCCGTCAATAAGAGACGGGCTGACAGGAACAATAGTAATATTATTAGTAGCTGCTTGCCCGGTTTCATCTTTGATAATAAAAGACTTACCCGAACCTGCAGCAGCAGCGGTTGGTAAATTTAATGTTACCGGGGCTGCGCTGTTAACACCTAAGTAATAATCAGTAGGTGTCACGGTTACTGTGCCACTCAGATTATGTCTGGCACTTAAAACTGCATCATTAGTACCCGCAATAACTGGGTGAACGCTTGAGGACATTTCATAAATCTCATTAAGGCTCTTAATACGTGGGTTCTCGGTATCGCCAAGATTTCTCATGTCATCTTGGATATCCTGCCGAATAAGAGCCAAGGCTTCTGCCTTTTTAACTGACGCTCGATCGTCATTCTCGCGATCCAGAGCAAGAGCTTTGACGTATTCGATAAAAGCTTCCTGATATCGCATTGGTATGATTGGTGAACCTGTAAGGTCTAGTGAGGGGGTTACTTTCCCGTCAATCTTTAGTACGCCAGTTTTTAACTTAGAAGGCCAAAAGTGAATCTTATTGTCACCAGCTACTGCCCAGTAAATAGGGGGCATGTCTGCAGAGCCATAGTTCATACCGGCATCTAGTTTTCGAAGCTGTGCCAAATCCAGTTTAATTAAGTACACATTGTCGTCTTGTGACCGAATAGTTTCAACGTCAGCTGCAGCCATAAAATAACCAATAGTTGCCGTGGTTAAATCGTATTCATTTTGAGAGCTGTTTACTGCTAAGCTTAGGCCGCTTTTGTATGTAAAGCTCCAGTCGTGCATTTTAAAGTACCGATGCTCAGCCATCAGAATTAAGTCATCTACATAGTCAGCAAATTCCGTGCTGTTATTTCCAACGTAGGTAATTACGTGGTTTTTAATATCGGCATAAGAAAATCCATTAAATATTGCCATCTTCTAGCCTCTTTGCAAATTCAATTTTTTTAAAGATGTCCATTTTGTCGTAGTCCGATTCCCCAAGACCCGAGCACCCAAAAACTTTTTTTACTTTATCTAGAGATGCAATCTTTTGATTTACTAGCATTAAACCAATTGATCTCCAACCCACAACAGCCAACTTTGTGTACTCCATATTGAATATATCATATTCTGGGATAAAGTCAAGACAAATCGACGTAACATAAGTGTCCATTACGCCGCTTTCTAAAGCATCTAAATATTTTGCGTGTGACGCGTGTACAGCATTTCTGTCAAACTTTGATACATTTACTTGACTTCGCCTAGCTTTTTTTAAGTAAAGCGGAGCAAATTTTAAACCATTCTCACGAGTTACCGGATTTGCATGGTCTATTACTAAGCGGGTATCTATTCTTCTTAGTTTTGCTTTGAAATCTGTTAGTAGCATAAGTGATTGTTTTTTAGACAGTAAAGTAAATGCCATAGAGGTTCGGGGGTAGGCCTAAACCCACCCCCTCCCATCATTATCCGATCGCTGATTTAGCGCGAACTTGGACAATTCGCTTGCTATTAGCATCTAAGTACTTCGCAGCAAAGCCGTGAATCTTATAGCCAACAGTTGCAAATTGATCCAGAGGATCAGCAGCACCAGCAGAACCGTGACGCTTTACGAACATTTTCATAGAGTCGCCATTGAGTTCTACAACACCAAACGCTTCTTCACCAATAACATAGTTTCGGTGATAAACGCTTGCTGCAATTGGATTCATTTTGTCTGATACGAGGAATCTCATTCCATACATACGACCAATTTCACCATTTAAGGTTTGTTTTGGATCGGTGTACTTCTTGAGGTCCAAGAAGCTTCCTGCTTGAGAATCGATCAAAAGATCGTATTCACAAAGAGGATTAAGTACCACAACATAATCACCAGATTCGTGTGGTCCAATGAAAGCTGCTTTTTGCAGAATCATTGCTTCCACGAGATCTTTGTGAGTGATGATACCAGACTGCAGAGAATCTGCATTCACTGCAGCAGCGTCTGTAGCAGCATCAAGCTCGTTAGCAATCAATTTCTCGATTGTCTTAGAAGCTGCAACGCCGAAACGCTCAGACAGGTTTTCCAACACAGGGTCAATTGCTACATCCGACAATAGATCAGATACTCGTGAGTACTGACCGTATTGTTTAATAGAAGCACTGACTTTGGTTGTTTGGTAGCCAATAGCTTGTGGTGGAACACCTTCGGTATTTCCACCAGCATCCAATGCTACTGTACTTTCATCAATTGTACTATATCTCAGCCACTCAACCGTCTTTCCATTTCCTTTTGGGAGTCTTTGTTTTTTACCAAGAGGCATAAGAACAAGACGAGGTTCGAGCGTGCTGAGGAGTTTTTTCTCGTAATAAATTTTCAACTGATCTGCACTACCGGCAGACGCAGTATTTGAATTTACTCCGGATAATAAGGCTTGATCTAAATTCGCTGCCATATATTATTCCTTTCTAATCATCAGAGCGTCCTAGTACCTGCCTCATTTGTTCTAGCGTTAGCTTTTCAAATGGAACAGAACTATCACCTTTTGAGTATGACGACTCCGATTGAGCACGTTGTTTTTCTGATCGTACCGAAAGACCATCTTTCTGTACGCGCTGAGCAGCCTGTTTAGCGTAGTAATCTACGTCCATACCCTTTGACATAACATCTAGAGCTTTTAAAAACTTTGCAGAGTTTAAATACTCAGGACGAATAACGTCTTGGAGTTCGGCAGCAAGCTGCTGCATGATCGGCTCACGTCGAGCGTAATCTGGATTGTCCTTTTTCTGCTTCCAATAATATTCAGTTGCTTCAGCTTGGATTTGCTGTAACGACTGTTGCTTCAGTTTGCTAGAGACCGATTGATTTAATCCCTTGAGGGCAGCTTTAATAGCTTCTTTCGGATCTTCTTCAAACTTCTGCTCGAAGCTTGCTAAAGGGTCCACTTCTTCTTCTAGTTGAACCGTTCGTGGAGGCCGTTGAGTAGGCATTTGCATTTGAGCGATTCGCTCCCGCTCTAATGATTTGTACTGCTCTTCTAGGGACTCCCTCTCTTTTCGAGTCGAACCCAGTTCTGAAGCGAGCCTTCCACGCTCTTTTTCAAGAGCCCGGTAAGCTTGGATAATCTCCATAGGAGACTTTCCAACGAACTTCTCAGGAATTGAGTTAGCCTCTTCCACTGCATCAGGTTGACCTTGAGTAGAGATCTCAGGGGCCTGTGGCTGTTCTTCAGCCTGACTTTCTTGCGAGGTCGCTTGTGGCTGCGCGATTTTCTCGTCTGACATGGTATCCTCCTCAGTTTAGCCCTTATTCAGGGGACTGGTTTTTTTGTTGGTCTTCCAAAGCTCTCCCCTCTGCGATTTTGTAATCGACAAAGTTGAGTACGTTTTGGTAAGCTTTGACGGCTTCTTGGAGGCGACGAAACCGTTCTAAATCCTGTTCATATGTAAGTTTTTCTTTTAAGTCGGAGCAAGTTGTTTTTAATAAATTCTCTAGTAGCTGCCACCCATTGCTATTTTTAAGAGCAATTAGTGAATAGCCCTCATCAATAATACGTCGAACTTCCTCATCAATGACTTCGTCTTTACCAGACATTTCATTGGTTTCAGGGTCCCAGAGTTTTATTTTTTCGTTTTCGTATAACATATTATCGTAATCCTAAACCTGCAAGAACATCAAGTGTTGGCTCTACTGCAAGATCTGGTTGAGCTGCATTAGGCTGTGGCGCTGCTTGACCTTGCTGTGCATTAACTGCCTGCTGAGCTGCCAACTGCTGCATTTGCATTTGTTGACGCTCCTCTGGCGAATTAACAAAGCGTTTGACCTGACGGCCTAGTAAAGGTCTCAAGAGAGCTTCTAAAACTACTTCACTCTTAATCGTGCCGGGCTGGCTGTTTTCTACAGCCTGCAGAATTTGAGACACGGTTTGGATCTTTTGAAACTGCCCCTCGGGTCCCCCGTTTTCCAAAGTCGTCTCAACTTGGAAATCGAAGGACCTGAAAAATGCATCCGGTGGTAGCTGTACAAATGGGTTAGGCGTATTGGGGTCTAGCACGCGTACCCACTTTTCTTCGGTGACAAACTGCCGGTTTGTTAAAAGCATAAGCTTAGCGATTTGCTTAAAGTACATTTCTGACAACATTCTAGCTTTTAAGCTAATCCTAGAGCTAGCAAAACTTTGAATAAAGTTAACGCCAGTAGCGGACCTACCAAACTGTTTCCCTAGGTTACTTGCCACTGGTGCAGCGTTTACCATAGCGGTAGCGTTCTGGATATCGTTCTGAATAAACGCCATCTCCTCGCGAGATCCTATAGATGGGTCGAGGGGTGGTAGGGGTTTAATCCCGTTGATATCGTTAGTCCAGATAATCCCGTTAGGCCTTGCGAACAGGCTCTTGGTGTTGATGCCGGATGCTCGATCTGCGATCCACATTGGGTTAACTGATAAATTGATATTGTCGAGCCTAGCGTTACGAAGCGTGTTAGCTTCTTTAATAAGTGAGCGCACGGCCATAAGCTCAGGAATTCCGTAGAACTCTGAATCTCTGATATAGTTGGGGCAGGCTACAAATGGCTTAAACTTATAGTCGTAGAAGTTCTCTTCACAGCGTAGCACCACGTCACCGTTAGCTACTACTATAATGTATTCTTCAAAGTTGCCATCGTTCTTTGGGTCAAACATTCCCCAGTATTCCCAAATCTCAACATGCCCTTCTTCTTTCATGTTGTATTCGTTGTCGTTCAGACGATCAAACTCATCTTTATACGTGTCGGTATAGTAAGGTCTAGCCCATGCGTCACCACCTTTGATAGCAACGCTGGTTTCAACTTCGTCTACGTTTTTATAGTTTGGGTTGGCCCGCAATGCTGCCATAGTTTTGTACGTACGGTGTACGCACGCGCGCATGCCTGCGATGTCTCCAGGCTTCTTAACAGTCCAGTCTGGAAAGAAGTCATAGATTGGGATAATCTCGAGGTCTGGTCCGTCAAATAGCACTTCAGTTGTAGGAACTTTCATGCTAATTGGAACACCTGTGGCAGGGTCAATTTCATTTACACGTCGAAGCGTGTCAATTTCTTTGTATCGGTATGGAACTTTAGCAAAGGCGGTACCATCGAGTAGCATAGCCTTGATAAATGTAGCAGTTTTAGACTGGAATCCCATTTCATCAAACTGGTGGAGGTGGAAATCGGTGATAGGATCTTCGAAGATTGCATCTTCTGCGCCTTGGCCTTTGAATTGTACTACAGACCCCCCTCTAAAAAAGATATCTAGGATCTGCGGAGCTTGGGTTTCAATGATCGTAAAGCCAAAAGGTAACTTTAGGTTAGCACGTTGCACGATACTGCGACCTTGTACTGACCAGTTCTCGTAGATTTCACGTGACTTTACAGCCAAGTCCAGATGCGGATCGCGATATTCATCGCTCTTTTTCATAAAAGCACGTACGATGCGGATAGCATGTAGCTCTTTAGTACGCTCTGGAACTGCGTTTTCGTCTCTTTCAAAAGGGTTCATGTGTTATCCTATTATAAAGCCGGTTTCTGGGTCAATTTCATACTCAGGTAACTCATAGTTACTACTCTCTTCTGCATCCCAATTCCTAGCACTGCTCATCTCCTCTGCTAAAGCCGCTGCCATTACAAGGTCATCGTGTGCATCAGCGGTTGCCTGACGTTTAACAGTGCCTCCGCTTTTGCCGGAAATCTGTACAAAGGTTGACATCTCTGATACAAGCTCTTTATCCAAGATTACCAGCTTACCTTCTTTAGCAGCTGACTTGAACTTCTCGGTAATCATTATCTTGGTCTGATTCGTTGTAACAAAGCCGACTTTCTTAGTCGGTTTATTTGTCATTTCGTCTATCGTCGATCTTTTGTAGAGATTGCGATAGCCCATCTCTTTTAAAACGTGTAGAACTACATGCCCATGATTATTGGCTTCAACGCAAGCCCAAGCATTGTTATAAAATTTCCCAAGCTTGTACAGTTCTCTAGCAAAATCAGCAGGAGCAAGGTCACCCCAAATGCGAGCAACCAACTTGTTAGTCTTGTTGTCTTTAACATATGCTGCTCCATTGTCTTGTCCTACGCCGCCACTAGGGTCGGCTCCCATTGAGTACGTGTGTGATGGATCTGGCTCTTCCCAGATAGCGATAGCCCCTTTAGGGTCATCGTGTATTTCCATCTTGTTACCATCTGCAATTAGATGGCCTACAAAAATAGGGTCTCTCGTGTTCCGGTCTTGCATCTTTAAGATGCTACTTGAGAATACGTTTGCATCCCCGGTTAAGAAGCAGTCCTGATCATTCGTAGGATACTCATTCTCAAAGAGTTCCTCATCTCCTCCGCACTTTGCTTCTATGCACCAGCGACGCCAAAAAATGTGCGCTTCGTTAATCTTACCTTTGTAAGAGCTTAGCAGCTCGCGTTCCCGGTTGTTTAACACTGCCCCTTCTGGCATGTCCCAATCTTCCGGATTCTCCGGATAATGTTTGTACCAAGGGACGAAGCATCCCTTGTAAGGAGCTGTTGCTCCTTTAGCTCTCCAGCTTTGCCAGAGGCGGTAAAATTCTCCTGACCTACCAGCAGCGGTTGACTCTAAAGTAATCTCGCCGTTGTCTGGTACCCCGTTTAGCGATCCTACGAGCCGGTCTTTTTCGATACGGGCCGCTTCCGAAACATGCATGAAATGAATCGTTTTACCTCGGAAATCATGAAGTACAAGAATAGAAGACTCCAAGGGACGACCAAGACCATCGCTAGCAAAACTAAGCGCCGTATTGGAGTCGCTTTTTTCCACTGGCTTGTAAAGATG
>Ga0099848_1001412_pt1 | contig 11203 bp, 2 predicted proteins | sample CB_VirMetaG_3_FD_78179 | JGI IMG/M metagenome (GOLD analysis project Ga0099848, IMG submission 78179) | Freshwater to marine saline gradient viral communities from Chesapeake Bay - CB_1508_1S Viral MetaG | ecosystem: Environmental > Aquatic > Marine > Coastal | place: USA: Chesapeake Bay... | reverse complement strand
TAACTTCACCCCTATATTCCCCAAAGCCATTTCCTCCCCATGTCGGAGGACCAAAAGCAGATGGTCTAGAGTACATTGTTAAAGATTCTCTTGTTGAGAACCTATGTTTCGTTAAAGAACTATAAGATCCAGTTATTGTAGCAGCTGCTGTTGGTCTATCATGATAAGTGTGAACATCTTGAGGTGGATTTACTAACTCACCATAGTAACCACCTATAGAGACATTATCTTTAATACGACTCCTTGCCATCTTTACTCTCATAGTGTAGTAGTTACCAGCCACAGCATTTCCAAAGTTTGGATCTTGCTCTTCTAGTGAAGTTAGAGTTTTCATATTTCCATCGGAAATAAAGAATTCGGGTATCTCAGCCAATATGTTGTTGGCCATTTTTTTATATAAAGGATCTCCGGTACCAGACCACTTAGACCTTAGTCTTAGTGGATTTGAGCCAGTATACGGTAGGCCGAATGGATGGGGTTCTTGCAGAATCATTTCTAAATTAGATATGTATGACTCTGGCTCTACTAATGCCTCAAATGGAATCCTAGTTGAATAAGCTGAATATATGTCGTTGAAAGTCTGATTTCTGTTTGCTCCTGACCAGTAATAATTTTGATAAGGGCCATCGTCGACCATTTCACTGTATAAACCATTCGCAGACCATTGGTTATCATTGTTATTGTTACTAGAAGATACAATTATTGGATAATCTTGTGGAGTAAATATTGGGAAGTCAACTGCCACACCTGATTTGATAGTGTTGAAAAGAACTCCCGGCGCAAACAATGGCTCCATCACAGGCATAACTGTCAAACCACCAGTGATTGGTTGAGATTCGCTGCCCGACTGAACAGAGGTTATAAAGTTGCTATTGCTTTCGTAGAACTGTTTCCCAAGTTGCACTGTTCTTTGTGCAGGATAGAATCCCTCATATGGCAAGAACTTTTTCAAACCCTTGCACTTAAGTGTTAATATTTTTTCATCGGCAAAACCTTCGTGGTCTTTTTTCACTAAGTCAAAGTGCTTTAGGAAATCTGAATTTGAAATAACTTTATAGAAAGTTCCTTCATTTTTTGTTGTTGTATTTTGAGACAATGCCCCAGACAGTTCAAATATTTCCTCAAGCTCTTGAGTTACACCCTTTTTAATGTATGTCTCGACGTGAGAACTTATTCTAAACTCTGGAACTATGGAGTATCCTTTGCCTTTATTTCTTATTTCTTGAGCATAGTCTTCGTAGGAATCATAAAACGGCGTCTTACCAGCTTGTGCAGGCGCGTCCCAATTTGCCATACCTTCAAACAAAGAAGATGTATGCATCATGGAAGCGGAGCCGTCCAAAGTCAATAAAGAGTGATCAACGCCCTCTGGTGCACCAACATATGGGGCATTATCCGGAAAAGGTCCGCCATCATATGCAAGATCTGGGAAAGACGGGTTAAAATTTGAGAATGTCGATTTAATAGTGTGTCTTCGGGAATAGTATATTGAGGCAGATAGAATGAAGTCCGTATCGTCTAGGACGTTTGAGTCGTCGACCAGCCCGCTGGTTACTGGTTTTCCGTGTAGAGACGGCTGCAATGGCGCGTTGATGTATGCTCCATTGAATAGATGAGAATAGCTATTCTGCAATAAACCTTCGCCACCTACAGAATTATTCTGGTTGGTACCAAGAGACGAAGAGTAGCCACCAATTCTGTGATTAAAATCATAAGCATCTATAGTCACAACACCTTTTGTAAACTGTATGGCGGTTGGTGTTGGAGCTGTTCTCGTTGCAAAGTCTTTTGCAGCATCTAGTGGCCACATAGACTGAGAAGGAATTATGGTGTCGAATCCATTATCTACGTCAAGCTCCTCTCTGTCTTCTCTATTATTTCTCCAAAATGTATTTACATAAAATGTTCTCGATCTTGTTTGGTTCAAGTAAGAATATTGTTGTTTTGGCCAAACCGTTTGTCTATATGTCAATAGAGAAAAGGCATCCAACAAGGAGCCCTCATCGTCCAAACCGCCATCTAGATACATTTCTTTGAGAGCTTCATAGTTTTCGTCTGTTTCCAAAATGGTATTAAAATATTCATTAGCTTTTGCATTTGCAAAAAAGTCAGTCTCGTTTTTAAAAGATGTTTTAATTTCAACCGGTTTATTTTCAAAAACTCCAAGTTTCTCATTGTATACTGCGACTTCTCCAACTAGAGACACAGGCATGTTGCCAACAACAACGGGCTCTGTAAGTCTAACTACTTCCCCTGTTGCTTCTGTATAGTTAAGTTGGTTTGCTTTTCTTTGTCTTCTGGTAAGGTAGTTATTGGAAACCCTAACTTGTCTCCAAACTGGGTACCCATATACGTTTCCCCTGTGAGACATCAGCGCGTTGAAAAAACTTGCATCATCTGGAAGTGTGGAAAACTGAGATAGAAACTCGGTATTTTGATAGAGATTTAGGCTTCCTTCCCAACCAATAAGATTGCTGTCTTCGTAACTACTTGAGTCATAAACAAATGTGTTAAGACCAACAAAGTCTTGATAAAATTTCGACATTCTATTCTCCGTAAAGCGATGAAATACTTGGGAATACTAATGCTTCTGTTATTCCCGCTGATGAACTAATTAGTCCATTCTTCGGTGCGTAAGTTAAAACTTTTTGATTATCTTCCCAATTCGAGCCACTAATGGCTGAGTTTATCCAAGAGTATTGGAAGTCTGAGGCTGGTAGTAGGCTAGTATAGTGAGCATTGTCGTGCGCCTCAGATGGGTACTCGTAATCCTTAAGGAATGGCGCTAAGGATGCAGATATATTTGAAGATTGAACGATAAAGTCGTCTCCGTTATTATTATAAGATGGGAATGTATTTCCAAACGATAATGGATCTCCATCTTGGATTGACAAAGGACCTATGTGTTCTCTAGGGTCTAATGACCAGAAGTTTACAAAGCCATCAAGTTTACTTAGTGTATCTCCAGTGTTATCTCCAAGTAGTTTTTTCTTCATATCACTTTCTGAGGAATTTAAACTTCCTATACCAGAAAAGATGCTCAAATTTCCAATTCCTCCACTTAGGGGCCTTAGGTCACCTGAATTATTTAGCAAGTTTATACTTCCGCCCTGAAAATCAGATTGCAAAAGAGTTGACGATGGGTTGTCCACATAACTGAGGGTTTGAATGGAGCCTCCATTGACATAAATCGCTGGAACTAGGATCTCCGAGCCTATCTCTCCAAAACTATATTGAAAACTTATGTGGTTCCATTCCTGTAGGTTATATGCACTAATATCGTAAACAATTGCAATTTCATCTGGTGATGATTGAAAAGAGAAAGCAATATTGTCCCAACTAGAGCCAGTCATGAATATAGATAGTGCTTGATGGTCCAACAAATATCTTCTAGAAACCAGTAGTGAAAATGATGAATCAACCTTGAACCAAAATGACAAAGTTAGAGAATTCCCCCACTCCACACCATTTGCAAACGTTTGTATTTCCAAGTTATTTCCATCGTCTTGAGCCTCGTTGTTCTGGACAAACAATGATCCGGTCGTCTTGAGTTCATATGTTTTTCTCGTGTTCCTATGTTGCTTGTGGAATGATGCCTCTGTATTGTAGTTAAGATCAGAAACTGCTCCATATTGAGAGTCAATGCCAAACTGTCCTTGATGTCTTGACAGCAAAGTTCTCAAACCTTCTCTTCTATTTGAGTGAGAGTTAACTCTTATCGTTCCATTTTCACCAGAGCCATTTGAACGCACAGTGTAGTTTCTAAAGTTTAATGAGTTGTAAACTGAATATTGTTGAGTTGCAACATCGAGATATCCAGAAGAGTTTACCTCGGGACCACTCGGAGCAGAAAAACGAGTTCTAATAACGTGAGCAGAGCCAGTTGAGCGGTCTTGAGTCTCAATGATACTAGATGAGAGCAGCTCATAATTGGAAGTTCCACCTTCAAAGGTTGTACCTAAGTCAGAAAACATGCCTCCTGCTGCTGAAATAGAACCACCGTTGCCGTCATCTCCAAGTGAAAAAATGTCTTCGAATTCATATTTACCAGCAGTACCAGAAAAGGACAGATAAGATGAAATTTCAGATACTGCCGCGGCAGCTTCAAAATTTGACAATGTGTTAGCCCAATCGTTTAAAACAACATTGACTTCAATTTGTATATAATCAATAGTTTGGGTTGGAAATCCATTAGTTCCCCCTACGTTGAAATAAAAGATAATTTTTTTAGTATCATTGTTTCCGCTGTTTGGTATATAATTGCTTCTTTCGATTATTAAGTCGTTTCCTCCTAGAAAATCTTGAGGTTGAACCGATTGATTAAATTGAAAACCAAAACTTGCATTTGTCAAAGGAGTTTCTAAGAAATTTTTAAACTGTCTGTTGTTTCCTGCGCCGAAATAATTTCCAGACTCCCCGCTTGTCTGAGCTATCAATGTATTATAATTCGTAGTCTCTGGTAGCGCAGCGGCAATAGAATCTGGTAATAAGTTACCAGCTCTCTTTAGGAAGTACCCTTGGTCTCCAACTGTGGAGAAAACTTCATATTCATGCTGATAGTTTCCATGATAAACAGATGAAGTTGTTGTTTGAATATTCTTAATATTGACTGGTCTCTTTGCTCGCTCTTCTCGATAATATACAGCAGAAAGCCTATCTGTATCCGGAAAGCTTCCTCCTTTGATACCGTAGTCTGGTGCAGTAAAACCAATAGCTCCATCCGTATCAGGGTCGATGTCTCCAAGAGATGAGCTGTTCGCCAATGGGTTTTTACCAATAAGGAATCTCCAAGCTTCTGGTCGAGAATACATTGAGTCAAGCTGGTTTGGCACTGGTGATGTTGCACTAGTTGGTTTTCCTACGCTATTCAGCTCTACGTGTCTTGCTTGATGACCACCGATCCATCTTTCTGTAAATGGTCCTTGAATTGCAATTTCATTCGATATGTCGATAGTATCAGAGTGTAAGTTAACCACGTTGACGCCTTGCTTATATCCACCAGATGTTCCAAGCTTATTGATTGCTGATGCATATCCGGTGTTGACGCTACTCGAAACAATATTTCCTAAAAAGATATGAGATATTTTTCGTCGTGAGTAATAGTCTAAACTTGGATCCAAAGGAGGATAATTTGTTCCTTGAAAGTCAGTGTATTTACCTAGAATACCGAATCCATCAAATTTTCTTTTTGTTGTGGGTGGAACTGGGTCATTACACTTGAGAATACCTTCTGCCACAAGTCCATTTCCATCACCAGCACCGAACGTAACAACATTCTTTGGTGCGCCAGAAGGGCCAATTTCCGAATAGTTTCCAATCCCAGACTTTAATAGATCTCTGTCTTTTGTTTTTTGATAGTTTGTTCCACCGTGGATGGCATCGGAAAACTCGAACTTTGCTCGAAATGGTCTCGAAAATCTTCTTGTTGCATAAGTTCTACCTTCGTAAGTTCCATTTGAACCAGACAAAGTTACAGGCTCAATGTTTTCAAGGTTGTTTTGTCTTACGATAACTTCTCTAATTTGTTCTCGCTCAACAGTATCTCGCTCCTTTCTTTCTTTTTGCCATAAGCAATTGTCGTTTTCAGTTCCACCAATAGGTGCATGACCGGTTCGCCAGTTGTAGTTGAGTTCTTGGAAGCCTCTCATTGATGCTTCAGTCGATGTAACTGTCTGAAGTAGGCCTACTTGACGTTGATATTTATCTCTCTCGAGAATATGGGGTTCAATAACGTCCGTAACTCCACCAGCGAAGTTGACTGATGCTGGTACAAGTTGGTTGACCATTGTTGAAATAGAGGAGTCAATCCATTTGAAATAAGTAAAGAACTTATCAAAGTCAATACCATCAACTGCTTTTTCGAAATAAAGTTGTCTAGCTCTTGCTAAGTCTTTATATTCGACTCTATAGCGGTCAATATGGCGACCAAAGAGGTTTGAGAACTCTTGAGTGGTAGAGAATAGCTTTAGCATCTCCTCCGACACAATGGCCGATGGTGACTTCTCAAGTACAAACAAGTTGTCGCTTACATCGTCATCTTCTCCGAAGAAGATCTCTTGGTCTCCCTTGAGAAAGATATTGTTAGAGTTAAAGGATGTTTCAGGTAACTGCTTTTTGTTTGCATATAAAAACTCATTTTCCAAGAAAGCCGAAGACTCAGCTGGGAAGTTCTTACCAGCACCCTTATGCTCACGACGAATAACTTCGTCAATCCAGCCATATATTGTATCGCTCGAGCCCGATGTTGTGTCCTCAATGATAAAACTATTTGATGCATCCGAAGTCGTGACAGTGTCAAAGTCCCAGTTTAAGATTGAAAGCTCTTGGGATGGAACTTGGGCGCCATCAATGGCAAAAGCTGTTGCCCCGTCAATAGACTTTGAAGGCCCATAGCTCATGATGTCCTTGTTGTGCTCCTGTATCGACTCGTTGCTTAAGTAATCTAACCAAGCAGATACGCGACCGAACTGCAAGTCTGTAGAGTGTAGAAGTGAACCGGTGAAGTTTTCATAGTGAGCACCTGCATATACTCTTTTTGGTGCAACCATGTAAGCTGAACCTGTGGTGTTGTCGACAGTTGTCGATATTAAGACTTCTTCTTTTATCTCGTCAAAGTTGTGAGAAATTGCGTAAAGTTCAATGTCGTATTCTGGTGTTGTATTTGTTACGTTTCCTGCATATGGATAAGTTTGTGGCTTTATTCTTAAAGCAACATTATAGTGTTCGTTTTCGTAAATGTCATAAATATAGTCGGACTCTTCATATATTGTCTCGGTTTGGTTTTTAAATACAAACTTTGCGTGTCTAGACTCACTTGAATCACGAACAAGATATACTTGAAGATCTCGAGCTTCAGCACCAGCATTATCATACCATGTAAAGTCTTCATTATCGTTTGGGTTTGCTTCGTGGAAACCCATTACAGAAGCGGATAGAAATGGAGTCGCAAAAAAGCCTTTTTCTCCGAACTTCTTTTTGTATGGCACCAAGATGTCGGCTTCCAATGTAAACGCGTTTTTTGAGCCATTTGTGGAAGCATGAGAGCCATCAATAAAACTTCTTGACCCACTTTGAAACATTGTTGCAACAAATAGGTCCTCAGCATTGAGGTTGATATATTTTTTCTTTACAGATGTAGTTCGATATTTGTCTCCAAGATATTGAGTTCCGCCATCTGTATATTGGTTTAATTTAATAAGTTCATCATCAATACCGAAACAACGAATAAGGTTTCTTATTGACTTTTCCGTACCTTTTGAACTTAAAATACTTTCTAAGTTGTTGTAAATATTCGTATAGATTAAGTTCTTGATTTCTTCGATGTTTAAGTCGAACTTATTATTTTCATAGTCTATATTGTTGAAAGTTTCGAATACTTCAGCAGACAAGAACATGTCACTTACTATGAAGCCTTTGTTTGTAAGAAGTTCGCTTGAAAATGGAGTAGCCTTGTATCCATCTGGTGTGTACTTCTTGTCTTGCAAAGATGATAAAGAATTCATTTGAACTCTAAGAGTGTCCATATAGCTTGATAGAATATGGGAAAGCTTTCTTAAGTTTTCATCTCCCTCTAGTTCATCTTCTGCTACTAACCATTGTGGTAATGAGTTATAAAAAGCTTGGCCACGACCAGCGTCATATGTGGAGCCGCTCTGCAACATCTCTGCTTCCAATGCGACAACATCTGGATGTGAAGAGTAAATAATGGGCGATGGGCTCTCTGAGTATCCCGCTATGTCGATAGCTGACTGAGTTGAGCGGGCACCTGATGTATAACCTTCCCAATGGCCATTTGCTAAACGACCAGAGTAGTCTAAAACCTTTGAGTCAATAGAGTCAATACCGGTAATGCCTTCGTTGAACTTGAGATATACTCCCAAGTCAGAAGTTGCATCGTCAGTATTTGCTCCCCCTCCAATTTCTCGGAACCAGTTCATCTTAATTTGTCGAGGAGTTCTCCTTGTTTTCCAGAACCTAAATTCATCCAAATAAGCTAGTAATTTACCAGCATTTGGAGCTCCTTGAGTTGGAGATATACTCTCCTGCAATGCTCCAATATACCCATCCATCCTACCTGAGAAATTACTAGCCGCAGAAATAAAAATATAAGACTCATATTCTTCACCATTTACGTAAAGAACAGTTTCGACACCGGTTGAAACCGTCTGAAACGTTATGGAGCATTGTTTCCAGTTAGAAAAATCAATGGGGGTCGTAGTTATTTGAACTGTTTGATTTCCAAGCGTTATGACGAAGTCAGCATGGGTAGCGCTATCTGCCTCCAGCGTAATAACAAGCCTTCCGTAGTCAGATATTGGAAGTGTTGGTTGGCCGTTCCAAAGGTCCAAAATGACTTCTCGAGGTCGATTTGTCGTATCAAAAGAGTCGGTTTTGAGCCAGAATTCAACAGTTGCGCCGTTGTCAAAGTCGCAGTTCCAGTTTTGGTTTCTATTATTTTCAGAATCGTATCTAGCAGAGAGTTCTAAATGTTCACTTAAGGTTTCTGCGGAGGAGTCCACATGTAAACCACCCCAAACTCTAATGTATTCTGGTGTATTTGTGTTGGCAAATGAACCACTTAAAACTCCAATATCTCCAGATGTTCCAAGTTGAACATAACCGGTTGTTTTTGGATATTTATTCTCAAACAACCATCTTTCTAGAAATGATGAGCGTTCTTCAAACTCAATCTGTTCCGCTTTCGAGCCATCATATGGATAATCTTCATATATTCTCTTAATAGCCGCTTCATAGTAAAGGCGAGCCGAACCATAAAATGCAAAATTTGCAGGATCGGAAAAGTCGACCGGTGGAATATAGGTTTCTCTTTTACCAACTACCTCATCGATAAACTCGGTTGATTCAACATCCGATGCAGCTTCTTCGTAATTTGTTACTGATTTTCCAAAAAGATTTCTAATACTCATTATTCACCACTCTAAACTTATGCTTGAAAGAAAATTGTTCTTGCGTCTTTGTCGCGACATTGTACAAAGACAGCTCAATCTGATATGAATAATTGGGCTCCAACATACTCATGTCCAAATCAAAGTAGTTGCCTTTCGCATCATACGAAAGCAAAGTCGATAAGTCTGTGGTGTCGTAATCAAAGATCGTTTCTTGTGTAACAACCTTAGTAATTTTAAAATGAAGGTTGTCAAACACTTCTGTAGTAGGAGTCGATGTTGCAACAGTATAGATGTTTGGACTCCAATTTTTGTTTCTAATATGAAAATAGAACCTGCTTGTTTGATTGTTACTGTATTTGTCTTGCTTATTTGCAACAGATATAACTAAGTTATTCTCCGGAGGGAATGTTAAAGCATTTGCACTTTTTGTCTCAATAGAGCCAGTGTGAAACTCAACTCCTCCAGAATGCCATACATCATATAAAGTAGATGCTGTTGTATTAACACAAACACTAGCGGTGTAAATACCTGTTTCTACCCATCCTCCAGTTGCAGGGGTGTCTACGCATAGGCTCAATGCAGAGTCGCCTAGGGAAGCATACAGGTCCACATATATCTCTCCCTGAGCAACACTTGGAATGTCAACCAAGTTTCCTCTGTGATAGTTGTAGAGGTAAAGAGTATTCAGGTTGTCGGCGGCGGGAGCAAGAGATGAAGAAGTGTAGAAGTTAAGTCTGTCATCCTGCTTTGATGAGTCCCATCTAACTTCCAAAACGGGTCTCTTATGAAAGAATTGAGAACCTCTTGCAAAAAACTTCTTAGTATAATAAGAGCGACTCTCAGCAACTTGACTAGCCAATAGTTTAACCATAAAACCGTCATTCGGATGAACTCCATCAAGCCAGTCCTGAACTTGGTCAGTTACATCCATCTCTAAGTCTTCAAGCCCTAAGTTGAAAAGTTGATTGACAACATTTGTTGGCCATGTGTCTCCACCTTCAGTTTGCCATAGCGTGGAACCTTCACTAGAAACCCAACTAGAGCCATTTCCGTATGTCAAGTCCTTATAGGTCTCCATATCAACACCAAGGCCCTCCTCCCAAGAACCAGAGATGCTGTATGTTTCTAAAGTATAATTTCTTGGGACAGTTTGTCCATGCTCTGCATTAAACAGTCTCAGGAAATACTTTGCATTACTTGGAACAACATTGTTGATAATGTCTGTTTCAATTTCTGTCAAATCAAACTCAATGAGGATTCTAGACTCTTCTAGGGAATACCCTGTTGATGACGAAACTTGTCCATAAATAGAAAATACCTCGAGAATATCTGACTGCCCCATTGAGGCGCTTACAGATGGTGTTCCTAATGATGGACTGTAGGCATTTGTGATTGTGTTATCTTTTGTTGCAAAATATCTTTTAATCATCGGATTAGAGTCCCCTTAATATCTCTCTCTGGATATTTCAATTCCATAATAGCATTCTTTGGAGTCATTATGTAAGACCCATCTGACGACATCGCTTCTTCAAAGTTTATTATAACAGGAGAATAGTTTGCGCCTGTTTTCTGATGTAAGCGTACCGTCTTAACATCGGCAACTCCATCCACTTTGCTCAAAATTGAATATAGTCTTGTTATATATATTGGCTCTCCAATATAAAGTTGATTTGAAAAATAGTCTTGAATAGCTTTATTGCACTTTCCAATAACATTGAGATCTTTAAACCTAGTATCCAGAACAACTTTGTAGTCTACGCCGAAGTTTACAATTTTTGCATCATAAATGTCGACAATGTCATTCATTGCTTTATATTGAGCAATCCAGTTTCTTAAGTTCGACTTCAAAGACGAGGAAGAGTCGACCAACTTTCCATCTTTGTCTTCTGATATGACATACAGAGCCATTCTTCTATTTGTCGCCGAGGGGTCATTAATGGCAGATACTCTTTTTATGATGCCATATTTGTTTGGCATGTTATAAACCATAGATTCATAGTCTTGTCGAGTTACTGCTCTATTTTGAGTAGAGTAGTACCCTTTTGCTCTCTGTTTCAGCTCTTCTGTTGTCATACTTTCCACTGAGCCAACGATAGGTTCTTCATTGGAAATTTCCAACGATGATATAACCGCATTCTTCTTTGAGTTGTCAAGCGATATTTCTGCAGGAAAATCAAAGTTGGCATTAAGAATAGTTGTAACAGAGTTTGCTGCAGCATTTGCAGATGCGGTGTCATTTAGTTTCATCAACACTGTTAAAGTTGTACCAGATGGAGAAATGCCTAGTTTTGTGG
>Ga0099848_1001409_pt1 | contig 11225 bp, 18 predicted proteins | sample CB_VirMetaG_3_FD_78179 | JGI IMG/M metagenome (GOLD analysis project Ga0099848, IMG submission 78179) | Freshwater to marine saline gradient viral communities from Chesapeake Bay - CB_1508_1S Viral MetaG | ecosystem: Environmental > Aquatic > Marine > Coastal | place: USA: Chesapeake Bay... | reverse complement strand
GAAGTAGAACTAACAGCCGAAGAAATCGCACAGCGCGAAGCAGATGCGGCAGCGTTCGCTCAAGAAGAAGCACAACGCCTAGCAGATGAGCAGGCTAAGGCAGCAGCCAAGCAAGCAGCACAAGACAAACTCAAGGCTCTCGGTTTGACCGACATTGAAGTTGCTGCTCTTGTCGGCGCTTAATGCTGCTATATGAAATAGCAGACATACATCGCACCATAGATGACCATATTGACTTAGCCGACACACTCGTATTTAAGGAGAAGCATGGCAGACAGTAGACCACCCGATATATCTGAACGCGTAATCATTGACCTATCGGGTCGTATCTCAACCTACTATGACCCAACCACTTACAAATACGATGTGGCTATTGGTGGTATGCCGTTCATCTATGCCATTACGGATAACACCCCATACCGTAGGCAGACTGCTGAGTTTCGTACTCAGCGCGTGGACCAACTTCGTGACCCGGGCGAGCAGTCGCTCTCAGGCTCGGGTTATTGGATTAGAAGCCAGTCATCTTTCCACCTTGGTGCAGGTAGTACATACCAAGAACCAATTGTTGGAACCCTTGAAGAAGCACGCTTTCGCTTCTCATCATCTATTGGCATCAACCCATGGACTCCAGGACAAATCTCGCTACTGCGCAGAACCTTCTTACAAGAAGCGTTCACTGGAGATAGCCGTGTATTTAATACCGTGATTGGTGGAGTTGAGTATCTAATACTTGTCAAGTATGCATCTACTGAGTCAATTCGTGTCTTGCGTATCAGAGTAAGTGATTATGCAGAAACAACAATCATTGACAACACAGCAATTACTGAGGACATTATTGCAGTAACTATGGGCGGTAGTGATTTAATGATGGTCACTCCTACCAAAGTATGGCGCTATTCATTTGAAGCAACCAGCCCTGCATTACACCAGGACTACGCAATTAATACAGCCAATGCTACTCATGGAACTATTGGTTATGTTAAAAATCGTTACATACTTGGATTCCATGACACCGCCAACAATACATTTGTATATGAATTAAATAAAAATACTGGTTCTTCAATCAACCTAAGCACATTAACCCCTGTAAATGGAAGCACAACACTACCTACTGCATATACTTTCAGGGCTGTAACAGAGGCTGGTGCTGCCATATATGTAGGTGGATTCTCTGGCGAACAAGGTACTGTCTATAAAATTACTGTTGCTAGTGATGGCAGTTTAAACACAATGACCAGTGTAATAACCCTACCAAGCGGTGAAGAAGTCACTGGCTTGTTTGGCTACCTTGGTACCTATGTTGCTGTAGGAACTAACAGAGGATTGCGCATTGCTATAGCCAATGAAGTTGGCGACCTGTCTTATGGACCGCTTATATTTGAAACTAATCTTGGCATCTACAAGATGAGCGCATATAGCAGATTCATTATTGCTGGTGTTGACTCTGGTGTTGGTGGCTACTCTGGTGTCTATAGAGTTGACCTATCACAGCCATTAACAAATGGTGCCTATGCATACTCCACAGATGTTTATGCAGATGGAGCAACAGGTAAGGTAGAAGGCGTTGCAAACCTTGGCGATGGCAGAATTGCTTTCTGTGTAAACGGTGATGGATTATTTATTGAGCATGCCACTGAATTAGTTGAGTCTGGCGAGATAACCACAGGCATTATCCGCTATGAAACTCTTGAGAATAAAGCATGGAAGCGTTTGAAACTACGCACCGAAGGAACATTGCAAGGTGACATTGACATCTTCCGTGTAGTAAACGGAGTAGATTCAGCATTTCGTACCGTCACCGAAGGGAGCATAACTGATTATGACTACGACCTCTCATCGGTTTTTGAAGATGTTGGCGTTGAAGCGCAGTTTAAGTTCCGCCTCAATCGTAACGATACGGATGCCACGCTTGGCGCTGTTATTTATGGTTACTCTGTTAAGGCTTTGCCTACTCCTGCCCGTGCACGCGTTATTCAAATTCCTGTCTTTTGTTTTGACTCGGAGCGTGACCGCCTTAAGAACCTTATGGGGTATCAAGGATACGGACTAGGCAGACTACAGGCACTAGAGCAGATGGAAGCCCTTGGCGAAACCATCATCATTCAAGATTTCACAGCCGATGGAGAACCTATTGAGGCTGTGATTGAGCAGGTGTCATTCACCCGCACCACACCACCGAACGGGAACTTCTCAGGTTGGGGTGGAATCATTCAAATAATCGCACGAACCATCGTTTAAACATAAGGAGCCAGAGATGACCCCTGCTGATTGGGCTGGATTAGCCGTTGCTATAACTACCCTTATAGGCGCACTCGCTATGGGTGTTAAGCATCTAACCAAGCATTACCTATCTGAACTCAAGCCCAATGGTGGGTCTAGTCTAAAAGATAAGGTCAATAGTTTAGAAGAAAAAGTTGACTTGCTAACTGATTTAGTCAAAGAAGTATTGAGGAAGTGAACGATGTCCAAACCCAAAGTTGCCCGCGTTGCCAGCCCTGCTGCATTGTCCATGCTAAGGCAAGCGACTGCTCTTGCACCTCTACGCAAGAAGGCATCCGATGGTTTACTCCCTTCCACTGCACATTTAAAACTAAACCCTAACTCAGACCATAACACCGGGCTTGCGGTAGACTTAACCCATGACCCGAAACGAAGTATTGACTGTAACGAGATATTCCAACGGCTCAAAGAAGATGACAGAGTTTCTTATCTCATCTTCAACGGAAAAATCTGGTCCAGACAATACGCTCGTCAAGGTGACAGAAAGTATACGGGTAGTAATAAACACGAAAAACATCTCCATGTTTCCATTAGACCAGAGCACGCTGGCGATACCAGCCCTTGGTTTTGGTGGAGAAATCAACCAAGCCTTACCAAGCAAATAGTGGCAGAAGCCATCGGCTCTGCACCTAAGAAGAAACCTCAGCAAAAGCAGGAAACACCTGCTAGAGTTGAACCAAAGGTGGATGTATGCACTTGTTGCAAAATCCACACAATGGAAGTAAGGCTAGAAAGAAAGGCAAAATAATGCTGGAAACACTAAAGCAAGTATCGCTGACATGGTTCCGTGCTGCAGCCTCTGCTGCCATAGCACTCTACCTCGCTGGCGAAACCGATTTCAAGACACTAGGAATGGCTGCTCTTGCAGGCTTTCTTGGTCCTGTATTGAAGTGGTTGGACCCATCTGCGAGCGAGTTCGGCAGAGTAAAATAACTTAATATCGTTTAAACAAAAGACCCCCGCGCTAGAGAAATCTAGTTAGCGGGGGCTTTTTTTTGTATCCGATTATGTAGTTGTACTGCATTACCTTCCACTTCCCCGATGTAAGGTAACTCTAGGAGCGTATCATATCTAGCGGAGTAGGGGCAGTTAGCAAAGCGTTACACACGCCACACTCTGCTTCAGTAAACCAAAGCACGATTTCCCCATCTTCAAAGATGCACGCGACTTTAATAATCTGAGAACCACAAGGACAAACATGAGTTGGAATACCACGATAATTGTGCTTAACTAAGCCCTGCTTTCGCTTACGCTTCAGCAGGAACATACACTTATCCAGTTCTGCACGAACAGGAGTGTACTGAAAAATTGGCAAAAATGTAATTACACTGATGTGATTTACCTTCGGCGTGTCGCAGAATAGAGGAGTGAGGTGCATGTAAACTCGCCTATTGCTATGACACTTGAAGAAAAGACCGGGCGGAACTACATCAGCCACAGCGCCATGAGTACATGGCTTAACTGTGGATGGTCGTACTACCTTACCCGTATACAGAAAGTGCCGGAGAACCCATCCTACTGGCTTGTAGGGGGTAAAACCGTGCACGAGTGTACCGAATGGTTTGACCGATTGAAGCCGGAAGTGCAGGCAATAGCAGATGTTGACCTGCGTACCGTGTTCAATGATAGGTGGGAAAACAACTACCGCCTAGCAGATAACGGCATGCCATTTCGGGCTGGTGGTAGGGCTACCAAGCAGTATCCAAATAAAGAGGATGCTCAGTGGTGGTTAGATAATGGACCCAAGATGTTCCACAACTGGATAGAGTGGCGCAGGCAGGAGAATCCATACATCCCATACCAACTCTCCGGTGGCGATTACGCCATTGAAACAGAACTTAATGTTGAAGTTGGCGGAGTCCTTATGAAAGGATTTCTTGACCGCTTGATGGTATCTCCCGATGGAGAACTCACTGTCATTGACATCAAGACATCTACCAAGGAACCCGCAAGCCACACACAGTTAGGTACCTACGCCGTCATGTGTGAGAAAACTATTGGCGTTCGCCCTACTAAGGGGGCGTACTTCATGGCTCGCACAGGGGAATTATCTACCCCCGTAGACCTATCGCATTACACAGAGAGGCGCTTGGGTTCACATCTCAAGGGCTTCAAGATTGCCATTGACAACAACATCTTCATACCACAGCCGGGTTTCATGTGTGGTACATGTTCTGTCAATCACGCATGCTATGCAGTAAAAGGTTCCGAATCCCACAAATACCCTGAACTAGGAGATAACGAATGAGTGAAAACTCACCAATCCAAATCAACTTCAAGACCAAGAAGGATGGCATGTTGATTAACCTTCGTGCCACCGATGGTGCTGAACTTGATGTACTTATGAGCCATTTAACCGAGCGCCTTGCTGCACTCGTTGACTTGGAGAAAACCGTTGAGAGCATGGCAACAGTTAAGGATGCTTTCCCCGGAGCAGTGCCAGTACAAGGCACCACAGCAGCACCACGCCCAACTCAATCAGCCCCTGCAACTGCACCTGAGTGTGCATGTGGCGGTGGAGCGATGCGCTTTGTACCAGCCGGTATTGCTAAGTCAACTGGTCGCCCATACAAGGCGTTCTACGCTTGCCCTAAACCACAGGGTCAAGCATGCCAACATAAATCTCCTGCATAGCAGATGCGCCTCCTTAGTCGCGCAATCAGGACTGCATCAGCCGGGGGTGCAACACTGCCAACAGTGTGGCGCTCCCTGCTGGAGCAGCAGATAGCGTTTAGACGAGGCGAAGTCAGCATGATTGCTGGTCCTCCGGGTGCTGGTAAATCAACGCTTGCCTTGTCACTTGCAGTGCATGTGCAAGTACCAACGCTATACATCTCCGCAGACACGCACTCTCATACCATGAGCCTGCGTTTACTTGCGATGCTAACTGGCAGAACACAGGCAGAAGTTGAGCCAATGATGGAAGCGGATAGGGAATGGGCAGCACAGATGCTCAAGCCTGCCGACCACATCATGTGGGAGTTTGACTCAGCACCAACGCTTAAGGATTTAGAGGATGCAATCCTTGCAGCCCGTGAGCGATTGGGTAAAGATGTTGAACTCATTGTGCTTGACAACGCAGTTGATGTCACCCTTGATGGACAAGATGAGTGGGGCGGTTTGCGTACACTCATGAGAGAACTCAAGTGGTGGGCTAGAGATACTGGCGCTGCTGTTGTTGTTTGCCACCATACAAGTGAAGGTGTCAATGGTAATCCTTGCCCACCGCGTTCATCGCTGCACGGCAAGATTGCGCAGACTCCTTCGCTGATACTCACAGTGCATGGACAACTGGCTTCAATGGGTGTCTGTGCTGTGAAGAATAGATACGGACCGGCTGATGCCAATGGTGCTTCACCAGTGTGGCTCGCCTATGACCCTGCCAGTATGCAGATAAAGGATTTAGCACAGCCATGAAATGGGAACTTAAGTTAGTTGAAAACATGGGTGAGGTAATCGGCTCACCTAATGGTGAAGATGTAGTTATACCAACAGATAAATTGCTTGAGGACATGAAAAAGCAGTTGAAGTTTCTGCCAAAAAACTTCACTTGGACTATCGGATGGAGGAGTTATGTTTGGCAGGAAAAAGAAACACAAGAATTCAAAGACCTCACAGCATCAGAGCATAAGAAACTTTACGATGGAGGAACTCTCAGTCACCCCGAAGATGATAGAGGAAGCGATACAGAACTCCCCGATTCCACAGCCGATGAAGGAAGCACTGCTCAGTGAACTTCCAGAGTTTGTGGAACATGTTGATGAGGCAACACAAAAAATCTTCAACCCTTCCGCCATCTGGCTTGAAACAATCCAGTTTGCTGACTATGTATCTCAACTTGCTTCTCATCTCAGGGAAGAACATGGACCAGATTGCAGAGAAGAAATCTCAGAGCGACTCTTGATAATGGCAGAGTCTTTCAAGGACTTAGCCGAAAATGCAATGGAAGTTTTAGACAACTCAGATAAGGTGTTTAAACATGGCGCACAGTAACAAGGAAACTTTGTCCATCGTGTGGTGCGACAATGGAAATACCGATGGTAAATTCACAGAAGGTTTGGTTTACACACTGATACATGCCCCAACTGTAGGCGTGATGATTAACAATGCCATCCGTGTTCAGGGCAATCAGATTGCTCGTCAGCGCCAAGCAGCCATAGAGATGTGGCAGAAGGTGAATACTGATTGGGCACTGTGGGTTGACTCTGACATCGTGCTAACTAAAGAGATGCTTAAGACTCTATGGGATACAGCAGATAAGCACACTCGCCCAATAGTCAGTGGTGTGTACTTCATCAGCAAGGGTATGGAGAACTCACTGATGCAACCTATGCCATGTGTCTTTAATGAAACTGATAATCAGTACGAGATTACATACCTACATCCACTGCCTAAGAATCAGATAGTGAAGGTAGACAATGCTGGCATGGGTCTAGTGCTGATGCACAAGAGTGTACTCAAAAGTTTAAACGAGAAGTTTCCTGATGACTTTTGGTTTGGTGAGAACAACGAGCGTGGCGATAAGTTTATTGGTGAGGACATTGCTTTCTTCCGCAAGGTTAAAGCATGTGGCATCCCGGTTTATGCACACACTGGTGTGATTGCCAAGCACATGAAGCGCTTTGCATTTGATGAGGCGTACTACAACCTGTACTGGGCTGCCGTTGAGCATGCAGAAAGGAGAGAGCGTGAGTCTGCAAAAGAGCAACAAGCGTAGAGGCGCTGCTTGGGAAATAGATTTAACTGATTGGTTTATGGAGCAAGGTTTAAACGCACAGCGTTTGCCTCGTGCTGGTCGCAATGATGTTGGTGATGTGTTCGTTCCCGGTGTTAATGGAGTCTATGTAGTAGAAGCCAAAGCACCACGCAGAGATGGGCGCATTGACCTAAGCGGTTGGATACGAGAGGCAGAGATTGAAGCAGAGAACTACCGAGTAGCCAAGAGATTAGCGGTTGCACCTACGCCACTGGTAATTATTAAGGCGAGTAACAAAGGAGTAGGTGAAGCCTATGTCGTTCAGAAACTCAGTGATGTCCTCCCGAACCTCTAAGCATGACATCGTTAAAGTGCTTGAGCACTACGGATTTACTATTCCTCAGAATCGTGGTGGCTGGCAATCAGTGCGCTGTGCTTTCCACAATGACCATGTAAAGTCTGCTCGTTTAAACATAGACTGTGCTGGTTTCAGATGTTTTGCCTGCGACATGGCAGGAGATGTTTACTCAATTATCATGAAGAAAGAAGGAGTGGCGTATGGCGAGGCTCTCAAAATCGCAGAGAGAATTACTGGCGAAAGCAACACAGAACTACGAAGGAAGCCTAAGCGAAGCGCTCCCTTATCTAGCGAGTCGCGGTATAACAGAGGCGACAGCGCGTACATTCCGCCTCGGCTTCGTGGCGAATCCTGAAACTGGACACGAGTTGTATCAAGGTAAGTTGGCTATCCCTTACCTAACTCCATCGGGTGTGATTGACATTCGCTTCCGTAGTTTAAACGCAGACTCGGGACCGAAGTATCTATCAAGACCCGGTGCAAGTACGCACATCTACAACATCCAAGCATTGACCCAAGACACTGGCATGCTGGTTGTTTGTGAGGGTGAGATAGACACAATCATTGCATCGCAAGTTGGCTTCACTGCTGTTGGTTTGCCCGGTGCAAATAACTGGAAGCCTTATTACTCACGCGTTCTTGACGGGTGGGAAAAGATAATGCTGTTCTGTGATGGCGATAATGCTGGCAGAGAAATGGCAAAGACAATTAGCCGTGAACTAGACAATGTATTCCCCGTGTTCATGCCTGACAATCAAGATGTTAATGATGTTTTCTTGAGCGAAGGAGCAGAGGGACTGCGCAAACGAGTGGGTGTTTAAACAATGGCGAAAAATTCCTCGTTTGATTTGGACTTTGGTTATGGGCGCAAGGGTGAACAATTAGTTGAGGAGTTACTTACTCAAGGCAAGAAGGTAGAAGTTAAGCGTGACAGGAAGTGGTGGATAACTAACAACATCTATGTGGAAGTTGAGTGCTGGTATCAGCGTAGCAAATCATGGGAAGCCTCCGGCATCATGGTTACTGGCGCAGACTACTGGGCATTTGTACTAGAGCAGGGTGTTCTAATGGTGCCCACCTCCCATGTCTTGTATGCAATCAAAGAGTTTGGGCGTGAGATTACCTGCGAGATTCCTCCGAATAGAAGCAAGGGTTATCTCATAACAGTAGATGATTTGTTAATGGCTATGCGTAAACTTAAGAACGAGAAAGCAGAGAAGAAAGATGGATGAGCAAGATAAAGTATGGGAAACTATTTACGGCGTTGCCCGTCAAGTAGCAAGCCGTGCTAATCGCATACATCGTGGACTCGTAACTACTGATGATTTGTACCAGCACTTATCCTTGTGGGCACTGGAGCACTGGCACAAGATTGAACAGTGGCAAGGTGAGGAGAGTCTAAAGTTTAAACTGCGTAAGACTTTCTATAATGAAGCGCAGAAGTATGTAGCCAAGGAACGAGCGCAACACTCACGCGCTCCAATTAGTGACAGTTTCTACTACACACACGAGGTGTTGCATGAATTGTTGCGTGATGTTTGGAGCCATACTGGATGGACAGATACGCCGGACATGAGCAGTGAATACATAGCGCACACCTCAAAGCCTTCAGAAGGTGGCAATCGTTTAGCATTGTTATCAGATGTCGCTGCAGGTTTGGGTCGTTTAAACAAAGCAGACCAAGACTTGCTGCGCATGCGTTATGCAGACGGTGGTATGGAATTTGGTGCGCTCGCTGAAACTTATGGCAGTACCGAAGAAGCCATGCGTAAGCGTGTCAAGCGTGCACTAACCAAGTTGCAAGACAGGTTAGGTGGCGAAGCACCAGTGTGGCGTGGGCGTAGGCGTGTTCGTAGTAACGCAGAAGCAAGAGCAGAGATACGAAACCAAGAGGAGCAAGAATGATTATTGGATTGAGCGGGTATGCCCGCAGTGGTAAGGACACAGTTGCTGAGTTGCTCGTATTGAACTATGGGTTTAAACGAATGGCGTTTGCAGATGGCATCCGACAAGCGTTGCTTGCACTCAATCCCATCTTGCATGACGGACATCGTTTAAACGAAATAGTTACTATGTATGGATGGGAAGTAGCCAAAGGTAAAGATGAAGTGCGCCGGTTACTACAAGTTATGGGCACAGAAGTCGGGCGCAAGTTAATCAACGAAGATGTGTGGGTGTGGCGTTTGTTTAATCAGATAAACACTGATGAGCGCATCGTTATACCTGATGTTAGGTTCCCTAACGAAGCAAAAATGATTGAGCAACAGGGCGGTGATGTGTGGCGTATAAACAGACACAACCACGGCGCAGTAAATAACCATGTATCAGAGCGTGCCATGGATAACCACATGTTCAAGCATGTTCTTTACAATGATGGAACGCTGGATGATTTAGCAGATGAAGTATTTATGTTGATGCACAATGTCTACAAATTAAAATGAGAAGCACTCGCCGGTTGACAGAAAGGAGAACCCGATGAAAGGAGGGTTAGCGAGTGCCTCTCAAGACTTAACTATACACTACCTATAGATGGATTGCAAAGAGATGTCGTTGAACGCCCACTTGAACGCACGGCGTTTTAAGTCCCTGCGAAACGCGGTCAAGCCACCCCAAATTCCGTGGCGTTCGTGAACCATGCCCCATTCCAAGCATGCCTCCCTTGCAGGGCATCCACCACAGAGGCGCTCGCTGAAGTACCGTTCCTCCTCCCGGGAGAATTTATCCCGAGATGGGTAGAACAATTCAGTGTCTATCCCTCTGCACTTGGCGTTCGCAAATAACTCCGGGTTATACCGGAGTGTATAAACAGTTAAGCCAAGGTTGTTTACTTTCTCGCTTATTACTTTATGATACTTTGGTCGCTTCGGCATAGCCTGCTCCTAACAAGTATTCCATTACGGTGGCAACAAGTATCTCCACCCTCATGGGTCGGGTAACTATTGGGTCGGCGGGATTCTCTGCGTTAAAGGTAAGCCCGCTTGTGACTAGGTGTTTTGTAACGCCTTGTAATAATTCAGGATTCATCAGTACCACCGCCTTGCCAAGTTGCTACCGAGAGCCTTGCAAATATTTCCGCCGTACTTTCTTTGGATATATGCAAGTCCTGCTTCAACTTGTGCGAAGCCGTTGTCGGTTCGTTTAAACCCTACGAGTGCCCATGTTGCTGGCATGAACTGGGCTATGCCATACGCGCCGGACTCCCGGTTGATTGCGTTGGGTCGCCAGTTAGATTCCCGCATCCACAAGGTATACAAGCATGACCACTGCTCCAGTTTGCCCATCTGCGTGAGCATGTCCACTGCGTAGCGTTGGTATTCATTCTCATAGAAAGCAACCACGGTGCCACTGATGTGCGCCTCCTTGGGTGCTGGCTCTATGATTATGTGCGGTTCATCAAAGAACCTATCATCTATCGCCACACTTGCGGTGACAATGAGGAAGATGGCGATGATTCGTTTAAACATTAAATCACCTCACCTTTGACCGGCGAGATGTTCTTAATCAGAGCGAGGAGATACTCCGGGATGTCCGTGTCGTAGCCTTCATCATCTGACTTGCCGACTAGAACCATGTTGCCGACTAGGTGCGGAGTGTTACCGAATAGAAACGAGATTGCACTGGCGAGTGGGTTGAGAGTTTTATTCTTTAGCAAACCCTCATCATCTACATAAGCGCACCCCGCCTCCTCTCCTCGGTAATCGTACAAGTGAACCCCGGCAATGAAACCATCAACAACGGCTTGGTAATCTTCCAGTTGTTTAAACACTTTCTCCTCATGGCATCCATCTGTGTAGATAACCACGCCTTTAACCTCTTTTAACTCACTCACTTTCATCCTCACTTTCTGATTCGTCAATCATTCTTATGATGTCGTTAATGCTTGGTGCCTTG
>Ga0099848_1001408_pt1 | contig 11230 bp, 13 predicted proteins | sample CB_VirMetaG_3_FD_78179 | JGI IMG/M metagenome (GOLD analysis project Ga0099848, IMG submission 78179) | Freshwater to marine saline gradient viral communities from Chesapeake Bay - CB_1508_1S Viral MetaG | ecosystem: Environmental > Aquatic > Marine > Coastal | place: USA: Chesapeake Bay... | reverse complement strand
AGGGAAGTTGGTTCAATGTTAAGCCCTGTGGTGTACTTTAATTGCTGCATGTAGAACCAGGTGGAGTACCTACCGAACTTGAATAGAGATTTGGTTAAGGATGACCACAGGGAGTCGAAGTTTTCTTGGGGGGAACCTTGGCAGAGAGATAGGAACTTTTCGTGTTGGCTCTTACCCCCAAGGAACTCTTTGTAGGAAGCGAACATCCTAGGCAAGTGTCCCTTGTTCCATTTGGTGTCTACCTGGTATCTAAGTCTCCTATAGTTCTCTGTGTTCCACCTCTCCAGCCTCCCTTGGTCAACTAGCTCCATGTCTGGGAATTCATTTATAACCACCCAAGCTGTAGGGAGGTAATAGGTGTTCCCATAGAGCCAAGCGAACCAGTACATTTGTTCTACATTAAGCTCGAATCTCTTGTTGAGGTAGTTAGCCATCCACACAGCAGGGTCGCAATCCCCATGGTTCAAGCTCCATACAAACCAGTCTTTGAAAAGCATCTTTCTTTCTCTTCAGAGGACAGGCTCCCCTTCCGATTGGAAATAAGTGACTTTGTAACGAAGTCGTCCATTTCCATTACCAAGTTGCCTTCGGGGGCATACTTCATCAGTGCCAGGGAGCATCCGCTTTTCTGGTTCCCCCAGAATTTAATACCGTTCTTCTCATAGAATATTACTGAAGAAGGTTCGGAGGAAACACGGAAATAAGCTGACCCTGAGTTTTTACCCGAATCCACAGCGTGCTTCAGCAGGGTAGAACCGACTCCCTGCCCTCTGTATTCAGGAAAGGTGAATAGAAGTTGCAGGTTGGTAACCTGTGGCTTTCTTTTGCTGTGTGTGACAACCATTGCACCTAACAACTCATCTACAGAGTTGTGCAAACCGCAACAACTCTCCCAGAGTCCATAAGTTGTAGCTTTAGAGAGAAAGGTCTTGTAGAAAGGTGCCTGGGAAGGTTTTTCTAGAAACCTCTCCCTGCTAACGCTGGTCAATGTCAACATAGTATCTTTTCTTAGGGACTTTGGGGAAGTGGGTGGCTTGTAACGCTACCCATTCAAAAGGGTTCCATCGGAAGGGGGGGAAGTCCCACTGTTCGGAGGATAATATTTCTTCTGCGGGGGTCTGGTCGCCCAATGCTTCTTCGATGACTCTATCAGCGAACCTAAGGCATTGGGCGATTTGCTCAACGTCTGTAGTCCCCCGGAAGAACCTGAACTCTACAGTCCCACTACCCTTAATGGAATAGGTGTTGATGGCATAACGATATGGACGACTGTTGACCGACTGAGCCAGCCCAGCTTTCCCCTTCTGGTGGAGTTTAATAAAACTCTCTACATCTGTAGCTTGCTCCACAATGTTCTCTACCATCCACTGTGGCATTAATAGACCACCGTCATATTTCATGTAACGGGTGGCACCCTTAAGACTCTTCATCTCTGGGTGCGGTGTAAATCCCCCAACTTCCCTGGCAATGGTTCCCTGGTTGACACCGATGTACCTCACTAACTTCTTCAACAACTCGATGTTATCGAGCATTTCAGGGACTCGGATGTGTACATGAGTGTGGGCAGTGCAACAGCTTGTTGGTTCTTCGTTGAATAACGCTTTAATCCTGCGAACCTTCTCTACTTGTTCCTCAATGGTCTGTGAGGGGAAGGTGTTAATCTCTCCTCCTACAGGAACTCTGGTACCCAGCGGGTCTGCTGCTTGGTATCTGTACGGTGGACGGAGGTTCAGAACGTCTACTTCCGTGCAATCCCACTGCCCTAGATGGGCAGGAATTTCTACACTCCTAGGGATATCCCCCCATTCAACCTCAAGCCCAAATGTCTTGTAAGTCATGTTTTAACGGTATCTCCTCTAACCGGTCATCTAGGATATTATACGTCCCTACAGGCATAAGGGTGTAAGTGGCAGAAGAGGGCAAGCACTTCAACCCTATACCCTTGGTGGAGAGCAGCACTTTACTGCCGTCCACCAAGGTGAATACCCACAGAGGTCTTTTGCTGTTCCTTATGGCAAAGAACCTGTTCCCAGAGATGTAGATAGCAGCTATAGAGGAGTGAGGGAACTTAAAGAAAGGTTCGTCCCCTTTCTCTATGGCTCTTAGGAGCAGTTCTGAGTCGTTCAACCCTTCACATTCATACTCCCACTCTTCTGGAGGGGACTGTGTAATAACCCCATTGTGTACCAGGGTTCCTTCGGAACCCGTTATGGGTTGGTTGTACAGAAGGTCACTGGTGCTATACCTGCAGTGGCCAACGAGTCTGAATTCTGAAGACAACCAGTAATCCCAGTCGAATGGGAAGTCTTGGGCAGGGACTGATAACTTGAGGGTATTGACCACCCCTTCTTCACCCACCCAAGAGACACCTGTGGCATGGAGACCCCTGATAGAGGACTCCCTGAAAAGATTATTTAACTCACTGTTAGTCAGTGAGTGACGGTTCTTTAGATACAGACCGATTATTGCGCACATATCCTTTCCTTATACAGTTCAAAGAAGTGCTCACAGAAGGAGACTTCCCACTCTTCCATTCCTCCAACTCCTTCATAGTGGAACCTGTTTAGCAGGTCTATGGTGCCCTCTGGCAACCGGGATAGCTCCTCCAGGAGGTTTCGCTTTAGAGCAGAAGCATAGTCCTCACTGTACGAAGGAAGGATATTATGAAGATTACCGTCATCCTCTTTGTAGATAGGTTGGTCTAGAGAGGCATGTATTTCCTGGAAAGAACGCTCGCACTCAGAGATTCTTGCTAAAGGTACACCCAGCCTCTCGGAAATCTCCACAGGGGTCAACCCCTGAGAGAGCAATTCCCTGACTTTGTTTCTGTCTCTGACGACAGAACGAGGAATCCTCACCAGTCTGGAATAGTCCCTCAAGGCATGTTGGATGTACCCTTGAGCCTTTCTGGAAGCATATGTGGAGAAGAGGAAGCCTTTCCCTGGGTCAAAGTCCTTCGCTGCCACGCACAGAGCATAGTTAGCGATACTGACCAGGTCTTCAAAAGAAAGGTTTCCTGTGTACCCACCTGTATCCCTCATAGCCGCCCATGCTGCATACTTGGCAATTTTCAAATTGTCTTTGACCAGGCTTCTCTCCTCTTTCGAGAGAGGGGGGAGCTCCCTCTTCTTACGTTTATGCTTCACAAGCGATACAGCCCTCCTCTTTCTCTTCCCCAGTGGAGCCGATGAAGTCTTCGTATCCTCCGATATACTCTCCGTCAATCCACAGTTGCGGTACAGTCTTCCATTCTTCGTGGAAGACCTTTGCTTCAGACCTGTCGATTTCTGTATAGAAGACACCTCTCTCAGAGAGGGCTTCCTTCAACTTCTGGCAATAAGGGCAATCAGGCTGGGTGATGATAAAGGCTGTGCCTTTCTTGTTAACCTCTACAACCAAACTTTGGCTCTTAAGGTAGTAAAGGGACTTAAGCCCCCCTTCCCAAGCCGTCACATGGAGCCGCAGGAGTTCTAAAGCTGAAATGTCACCGTTGACAAACAAGTTCAGACTTTGCGCTTGGTCAACGTATTTCTGGCGGTCGATTGCCTGGTGTACAAGTTCCAATTGGTTAATTTCTCTGGCAGTCTTAAACACCTCCTTCTCAGAGGGAGAGAGGAAATTTAAGTGCTGTACAGAGCCGTTTTGACCTGTGATGCTAGACCAGACCTCAGGAGTATTCTTGCCCTTTTCTTCTAGAACTCTTTCAAGTTCAGGGTTCTTCCGAAGATAAGAACCTTTAGCTTGAACAGCGCCATAGATATTGGCTGTGATTGGCGCAATACCTTCACTGAAAGCCCCAGAGATAACTGCATTGGTCTTAGTAGGGGCAATGGCAGTCAAGTGTGTGTGGCGCATACCGTGCCCCTCACACCACTCTGGTTCCCCTAAGTCTTTGGCCAGTCGGGCACTTGCCTTGCGAGCTTCCTCGTGGATGAACTTGTGGACTTCGATGTTCAGCGCTCTTGCTTCTGAGGAAGCAAACGGGAAACCTTTCTTCTGGTATAGAAGGTGAAGACCCATGGTACCGATACCAATCGGTCTGCCTTTCTTGGCGAACCGTACAGACCTACCTAACCCAACCTCTCTTTCTCCTTTCTGAATAAACTCTTCAGTCACTGCCTCTAGGGCGAAAACTGCCAGTTGAGGAACAGTGAACCCTGAGGGGCTGGCCCAGTCTTTCCACTCGTCCCATTTTGCCAGGTTAGCACTCATTAACACACAGACGAAGCTGTGGTCTTCATCCGTGTACAAAGTAATTTCGGTGCATATGTTGGAACTTACAACCTGCAAGTTCCTCTCCTTGTAACACTCCGGGCTCTGGTTGTTAATGTTATCTGTGAACAGCAGGTAAGGACTGCCCGTCTTAAGGCGTGTCTCCAATACCCTGGTAAAGAGGTTGAACTTTTCCTCATCCCCCTCTAACATTGACTCCATCCACTCGTCCGAAATGGTCACTGCCACGTTAGAATCAATGTGCTTTCTGGGGTCACCTTGGCTGTGGTCTTTGCTTAGCAGAAGCTCCTCAAGGTCTGGGTGTTCGATGGGCAGGTAGATAGCGAAGCTCCCCCGACGAACTCCCCCTTGATTGACTTTGCTGGCAGTTTCATCATAGAGCTTCGCCCATGGAACAATCCCTGTGGAAGTCCCCCCACCGGAGATAGGGGAGCCGCTACACCGCACCCTGCCTAAGTAGATTCCTACACCCCCACCTTTCTGCGATAGTCGTGCGGATTCCTTAAGATGGCTGAAGATAGAGGAGATGGAATCCTCCACATCAATACCATAACAGGAAACAGGGAGACCTCTTGAAGTCCCCATGTTAGAAGCGAACGGGCTTGAAAGACCCAACCACCCGTTCCAGAGGCAGTGAAATAACTCTTCAGCTACAGGGAAGGGGGCTGTTCCCCCGTACAATACACAAATTCTCTTCTCCACTGCTTTGCAACAGCGCTCGAAGAGAGCTTTTGGGGTTTCACCAGGGAGCAGGTAACCCTTAGAGAGCGTGTGTAACGCCTCTTCTGTCATCCATTCAGGGTGGGTCATCATAGGTCTAGGGATTGTAATAATGAAATGTCGAATTGTTGTTGGGGGCGAGCAGTGTAACCAGAACCTTCCTTGGAGGAAGCGAAGAAGTCTGAATCAACCACACCTAAGGAGAGGGGGGCGAACCATGAGAGAATTTTGTCAGCTTCCCGCTTGTTATAGGTGTAGATGGGTTGTAAGCCTAGCAAGCAGAGCCTGTTGTTTGCTCTTTGGCGTAAGAACTGTTGTACACTCTCTTTGGTGAGGTTCACGAGGTTCTCTTCAAAGATAGAGTCTAGGAAGGCATCCTCATTTCGGAGAACCAGGTCAAACCCTTCATAGATTCTTTCGGAATCTTCTTTGCTCAATCCCCCTTGTTCTTGAACTAAGATTCTAAAGAGTAGGCTGGCAGCGTCGCTGTGCAACTGTTCGTCTAAGATAGACCAGCTAATTAGCTGGCGTAGACCGTTGAGCTTACCTTCCCTGGCGAAGGAATAGAGGACAGAGAAGGAGCCGAAGAGGGAAACACCTTCACCAGCGCCAGAGAAAACCCCGAGGGAACTCAGAACACTGCCTTCTTCAGGGTTGAGGAAGACCTCTAACTTCTTTTGAACCACAGGGTCACCAATGAAGCTAACGTGCAACTCCTGCAGACCCAATGTGTCGATAAGATGGGAGTAAGCGTCAGCGTGTACTCTCTCCTGCGCAGCGAACCACCGAGCCATGCTAACAATCTCATGCTTGGGGAAGTGTTTGGGCACGAAATCTGACCAATAGTCGGAAATGTGGGTTTCCAGAATGGTAAACCCATTAAGGATACCCGCGATGACCCTCTTTTCGGAAGGAGAAAAGGTAGCCCAGTCCCTGTAGTCCCTGTCCATAGAGACCTCAGTTTCTACCCATTGTGAGAGTTTGGCACGCTGATAAATCTGCCCGAAGATGGGATACTCGAACGGTTTGAACTCTTGTCTGTATCTGGTTATGCTCATAGGTTAATTATACTGGTTGTGTAATCTGTAACGGATAGTTTCCCTGACGGTTTCTTCATAAGTGTACCCTCTTTACTGCTCCCTGTTCCCCCCATCCTCTCTACTACAGAAATGTATAAACCTTCCATCAACTGTTGTTCATCAACCTCTACACCTCTGCTAACTGGTCTGGACTTGCCTCCCCTTAAGTCCCCCCACCGAACTTTTCTGATGAGGGGTTTAGGTGGGAACCATTTAGGGTTTATGTAGGAGAAGAAGCTTATTACCTTCTCAGTTTCTTCCTCCGGAAAGTCTATTATGGGTAAGAGGTCAAGCCAGCACTCCCCTCCGCCTTCGTACCTAAAGGTCAAAGCAGACAAATAGGGCACCACTGTGGGGAGTGGTGCCAGGGAGAGGAACGTATGGGTCATTTCCTCAACCTTCTTTCTTCGTTCCCAGTCAGCTTTTATCATAGAAGCCAAACCTTTCATCGCTTTCCCAGAGGGCTTTCACCTCTTTGAGGAGCCGTTCTTCCTCAGAAGAAACCTCTGCCTCCATGCGTCTAAGTATATCAGAGACTACGCTGGCTTCTGGTGGGACGGAGGGAGTATTAGAACTCATCTTACGGATGAGTCCCTTAAGAAGAGTGGCTTCCACTTCCCCCCAAGAATGGGGGTCTTCCGATACGTCCGAGAGTATTCGGTAGAGGATGTATCTGTCCGCAAGTGTTACTCCGTCAATTTTACCGGGTACAGCCATAAAGAGAGCCTTGGTGTAAGGTGTAAGGATTATACTAACTTCCTGAGTGCCAGGGTCAGACCTCGCGAGTCTTTTCCCTGAAGGGGGGAAGAGTTTTACCACTCCATTGTCATAACCCAGAGCTAACTTTTCACCAGCATCCCAGCATTGAACCCTTTTCTTGGGAAGAAAGCGTACCACATTCCCTTAATCATCTAATATATTTACACCCACGAATGGATTAAGTTCAATCTGCATAGGTTTCTTGAATGTGATGTGAACGGGACGCACAGGACTCGAACCTGTGACCGACCGCTTAGAAGGCGGTTGCTCTATCCATCTGAGCTAGCGTCCCTGGAGCCAGAGGTGGGATTTGAACCCACCTTATCAAGATTGACTACTATAGGATTTCGAGGTTGGTTGGTTGGTTAAGCGTCTTTGAAAGGGTTGGTTTCCAGAGTAATCTCTTCGACTTCCCCCCAGTCTGTATCAACTTTGACCCAGACGGTCTTAGGGTCTTTGGGGGCTCCTTCGGTGAAGGCACCGAGTAGGACTACAGGGCCAGGGGCTTCTAGGTAAACTTTTACAGTGGTCATTGGTTTCTTCTCCCTTAACAATATACTCATTATAGCGTACCTTTCCAGATTTGACAAGCTATTTCTGTAAGAAATATTCTTCATCCACTTCTGGAGTATAGCTGCTGGTAGAAAGACCCCAGAAAAAGAGGTTAGAGTCTACAAAATCTTTCTTACCATAGAAAGGTTGGTCAAAAATTAAACAGTACCAGAGCAGAATGTTCAGTTTAAGGTCTTCAATTGCAGTTTTCATTAGAGCGCACCTCACGGATAATTTACTGAACTCTTTCCAACCCTTAAATCTCACAGGTGTAGCTGCTCGGCTGTGGTTGAAGTTTTTATGAGAGGAGGAAGGGTGAACCCTCCCTCCCAAGAACTTACGCTACGACTGCAACAGGGGCAGCTTTACGAGCGAAAGGTACGATGTTGTTGACGTTTATTTGCGTGTCTTTCCTCGACACAAGGTTCAGTGACTCCTCTTCTTACCAGTCGAAACCATTACAACCCCAGGCTCCCTGGGAAGGACTTGAACCTTCGACCCACCGTTTAGGAAACGGTTGCTCTATCCAACTGAGCTACCAAGGATTAATGGAGTTGAGGGGAATCGAACCCCTGTCCAGCTAAGTGAGCATAGCCACCTAGACTGCTTAGGCAGTCAATCTTTACTTCTGAGGAAGTAAAGGGTGTTACAGGATTTGAACCTGTGACCGGGTGGTTAAAAGCCACCTGCTCTACCACTGAGCTAAACACCCACCTCCTTGGGGAGGTTCAAGGGTCTTGGCTAGTGCCACCCTTCCTCTTTTGAAGTTATACCTTATTATAACATACCCTGTGCGCTTTGACAAGGGGTAATCAGAAGCAAGCCCTGGCTAACAGGTTTTCATCCTGGTATTCTTCCGCTGAACCACCGTAGGTCTCTACAAAGTAACGAACCAGGAGTTGTTCAGCAAGTTCATTTGCTGTTTCTGAGAGGAGGTCACCAGGAGCATCGCATACATCACTGAAGAGTACAGTTTTAGATGCATCTCCCAGGCGGTAATTTTTTACCCTCACTACCAGACCCTCACACCAAGCACCTTTGAAGGACACTTGGAAATCTACGTTGGAACGAGTGATTATCATTGGTTTTTGAACTCTCCTTCTTCGCTGCCACTAGCGATGGTAGAACCATCGGGGCTGAAGGCTGACCATTGTGGAAGCCCCCCCTGGTTAAGTATTCCCCAACCCAAACCCCCAAGGAATAACCGTCCTCTTCAGGGTTATACCCTTTGGCTTTGCAAGCCAAGAGCAACTGGTAGATGTCTCTATCTCTATCAGGGTCAAAGTCAGGCTCCTTAGAGCGTTGTATCAGTTCGTAAATCCCCTCGTGCTGGACTGTGGAAATTCTTCTCTCCCAATAATCCATCACATCCAGGCGTTCCCCAAATTCTTCAGAGTGCATGAGGTCTAATTCCTCGTCGGAATAGGTCTCAATAGGTTTTATCTGGAAGGTGAAGGAAGGTTCATCCTCCAGGGCTAATCCCCAAAGGTTTCCTTCCAATTTAACAAGGCGGAAAGGTTCTAGCATATCTGGTATGCTCCATTTTCAATCAGGATGGCTACTTCGCTCTTGAGAGCGAAGGGTGGGTTGGGGTAGAAACCTTTCGCCCTATACCAATACGGCTCTGGGGAGGTTTCTAAGGTTGATTCCCCTTTGTATGGCTAGTTCTTCAACAGTCAGGGGTCTGGTGAACCCAGAGAAGAAAACCTAGTTAAGTAATGAACCATTGGTAAAAATTTACCTCCACTCCCATGGTAACTTCAGCCCAACCGCTAAGGTGGGATATTCCAGGCTTCAAAGCGAGGAAATGTACTCCTATTCTAACTCATTCTAGAGATTTTGACAACCCTTAAAGTGTAGTCATCACTGCCACTAATGACCCAATCCTCATCCCAAGACACACTAGCTAACAGGTTTCATGCTCCTCTTCCACACCTTTGTTAAGCATACGGTATGGTCGTCTCCTCCGCTGGCGAGAAGGGAACCGTCTGGGCTGAATGCTACGGTGTAGACCCCAGAAGTGTGCCCAGAGAACGGTTCGCCTACCTGCTCCCCAGTGGAAGCGTCCCACAGTCTAACAGTCCCGTCAGAACTAGCACTGGCCAGGCAGGAACCATCTGGGTGCCAAGCTACACCCATGACGTGGCAGGAGTGACCCTCCAAGGTGAAACCAACGGGCTTCCCAGTGGAAGCCTCCCAGAGCCCTAAGGCGGAATTGGAGCCGCCTGTAGCGAGAAGGGAACCGTCTGGTTTCCAAGCCAGGTACCAAACGTCCTCTTCATGGGCGCGGAAACGCTTCAAATCTCCTGTAGGAATGTCCCACAATACGACCTCCCCTTCTTCACTGCCACTAGCGATGGTAGAACCATCGGGACTAAAGGCTACAGACATAACCCAACACCTGTGTCCGCGGAATGGAAGCCCAACTGGGTTGCCACTGGCAACCTCCCACAAACGAACCGTTTGGTCAGCACTGGCGCTGGCTATGATGAAGCCATCGGGGCTGAAGTCTACTTTGGTAACGGCTCCCCCGTGTCCTTTAAGAAGGCGCAAGAGGTTACCACTCTTATCCCAAATCCCTACAGTTCCGTCTTGGCTACCTGTTCCCAGGAGGGAACCTTCTGGGTGCCAGACGACAGATTCAACGGAACCCTTGTGCCCTATGAAGGGGAACCTATCGGGCTCCCCTGTTGAAACATTCCATAGACGAACGGTGTTGTCGTAGCAGCCAGTGGCGAGGGTAGAACCATCGGGGCTGAAAGCTACAGAGTTAACCCAGTCGTCATGTACTAATTCCCCATAGAAGGTCAAAGCCAGAATCATATCGTTCACCCCCTCAAAGGGAAAGTTACCTCCACATTCATTTTAACTTCTGTAAATCTATAGCCGTGTTCTTCTGCCCAACCAGCCAGATGCCTATACTCCTCTGCGTTGAAGCCGGGGATGTCAACTCCTACAGGATTGTATGGTTCTGTGTTAGCACCTGTGTATGTTTCCCCTGAAGGGGAAACCAGTTCAAAGAAAGTACAGGGAATGATTCGGGTTCTAGCCCCAGCAATGCTAGAAAATCTGACTGTTTGGTCGTACCCCCCTGTAATTAAGGTCTTACCGTCTGGTGTGAATGCTACACAGGATACCCAACCATGATGACCAGGCTCAGGGAGCCCAACTGGGTTACCAGTGGCAACACCCCAAAGGTTAACGGTATAGCCACCAGTGACTAGAAGGGAACCGTCTGGGCTAAATGTTACAGAATTAGACCTGGCTTTCCAAGATGCCAAGAGTTCCCTTGTAGAAACATCCCAAAGCTTAACTTTTTTATCCTTTCCTACACTGGCGAGAAGGGAACCGTCTGGACTAAATGCCACAGACAAAGTGGAACCTGAATGCCCACGTAAGGGGAGCCCAACTGGGTTGCCACTGGTAGTATCCCAGAAATGAATTGTGCCATCAGCTTTGGCACTGGCGAGAAGGGAACCGTCTGGACTAAATGCCACAGAACATACACTATATGCTATAGACCATATAGGGTTGGAGTCCTTTGGGAGCACAGAGACTTGCTCCTTAGAAATGTCCCAGATGCGGACGGTGCCATCATAGCTACCGCTGGCAAGAGTGGAGCCGTCGGGACTGAAAGCCAAGGATTCGATAGAACCCTTATGCCTGCGGAATACATAAACTCGCTCACCAGTGGAAACGTCCCAAATGTGGATAGAATTGTCCTCACCACCCCCCGCCAGGAGGGAACCTTCTGGGTGCCAAGCTACAGAAAGCACCTGACATTCATTACCCACCAGAGGAAGCCCAACTGGTTCCCCAGTGGAAACCTCCCAGAGGGTTACCGCTCGACTATCTTGTCCTACAGCTACGGTTTTACCATCTGGGCT
>Ga0099848_1001403_pt1 | contig 11239 bp, 14 predicted proteins | sample CB_VirMetaG_3_FD_78179 | JGI IMG/M metagenome (GOLD analysis project Ga0099848, IMG submission 78179) | Freshwater to marine saline gradient viral communities from Chesapeake Bay - CB_1508_1S Viral MetaG | ecosystem: Environmental > Aquatic > Marine > Coastal | place: USA: Chesapeake Bay... | reverse complement strand
TGATCAAACCGTTCGCTGCGTTCAGGCATCACCGTCCTCCTCGGCTGGCTTCGGCCGCAGGGCCTCCAGCTCGACAAACTTGGTCTCCGTCGCGCCGTTCCTGACCGTCCGAACACCCGTGACCTTGAAGTCTCCGGGAGGCAGGATGATCTCTGCTTCTGCCGGATTGGTCGGGAGGCCGTGGCGGGTACTGATCGTGAACATGACCGAACGCGGACGCGTCCTCCGATTCGGTAGCTGGTTAGCCGCAAACGCACGGCTGACCTCATCGTCAAGGCTGGCCGAAATCATCCCGTCCATCCGGATCGTCTTGGCCGTGTCGATCGACTCAAACAGGACCTCGGCGGCAGCGTTGTCGACATTCAGGCCACGCGTGACGCGGATCGGAGGAGCCGAGTCAGGCAGCAGCTGCTGCGATGCGCTCATCCGCAGGTCCGCCATCGCGCTGTCGGCGACGGCGTTGACCACCTGCGCGACGCGCGGCCGCCATCTCGCGGTCAGCTTCTCGCGATCGCTCGGGTTGGCGTCGATCTGCTTCTGCAGCTTGCGCATCTCGCCGTCCAACTTGCGCAGGGCCTCGTCCGCAGGCAGCTCCTTGCCTCGCCAGTCCTTGATCGTCGGGATCTCGATATCACCGTCGTTGGCGTCATAGTCGTCCACATATGCGCGCGCCATGCTCGTCAGCAGCTTGCTGACATTCGGCAGGTCGATCTCTGCGCCCTCTCCACCCTTTCCGCCGTATCCAGCCTTGCCGCCAAACTCGGCGTCGATCGCGGACATCGCGTCCGTTCCCTCGCGGAGGGCGCGATTCATCCATCTGTAGTGGACATTGCCGGCGTACATCGCGATTGACGCCTGCTCGGGGCGCGCCTCTCCGTTCATCTGCATCGTTATGATCGCGTCGCGCGGAGAGTCTCCGAGACCGCCGTATGAGGGTCGCAGCTTCTCGTCGAGGTCCGTCGCCCAGCCGATCGTGTCCACGATGCAGTCGCGCTGGAACTGCGGATCTGCGCGCGTGTCACCCTCGTCCTTGACCAGCGACTCCATCAAACCGGGATCACTTGTGCCAGTCAGGGTCAGGTCGGCGAATCCGTCCTCAAAGAATCCCTCTTCAGCTAGTTCAAGCGTGCTTTCCTCCAGCTGACTGTTCTGCGAGATGCCTTCCCGCTGGACGATCGCCAGCTGCGCCTTGCGGGCCTCCGGCCCCTGTCCCATCACGGCGGCAAACATCTCGTCCGCACTACCGGCCTCGGATTCATCGGAGTCGTCGACCTCGATGTCACTTTCAGTCGCGGCGTCGACCTCGTCCTGCACATCGTCCTTGCCGCCGTCGTCCTTGCCACCGCTGCCGCCGCCGTCGTCGTCCTCGTCGTCGTCCGACCCTCCGCCGTCCTCCTCGCCGCAGGTGTTACCCGGCTTGAATCCGCCGGCCCCGGTCCCGCAGTCCTTGGTGATCGAGCCGGACGGCGCGACGATCGGCAGACAGTCGGAGCAGAACGCGTAGCCGGCGGTTGCGAGGTCGTCGCCGCACTCCTCGCAGACGGCGTCGAGAGACTTGCCCTTGCGATCGCGCGCGCGGTCAAACTCCTCGACCTTCCGACGCGCCCACGACCAGCCGGCGTCGCCACCCCAGCCATTCCACGCCTGCCAGCCCTTGCCCTGCTCGTCCCAAGTCTCGCCCTTTTTGTCCGACTGGTGACGGTCGAAGTAGGCCAGCATTCGCCTGATCGTCCGCTCTGACAGCGCAGCTCCGTTGGCGAGGTCGCGCGCGCGCGCGATCCCGACCGCCGTCATGCCTCGCTGCGATTCAGGCTTGCTCTCGCGGACCTTCAGCGCGCGTCGGGCGTTCGCCTGAACACCCTTCGGCGGCACGGTGTCGATGTCCTCGATCGCCTTGGTCCGCCGGCCGGCCTCGTCCTCGCACATGGATATCGCGATCGCGACTGCCTGCTCCTGCTCATACCCTTCGGCGAGGAGCGTGCGCACCTTCCTGCTGACGCAGTCGTCCGACTTCTGCTCCGCCGGCGCGGCCTCGGCCGGCGCAGCATCGACCGGCCCTGCGGCCACGATCGGGTCGAAGATGGCCGCAATCGCGGCCTCGCTGATGCCCGGGAACGCGGCGATGGCGATGGCCTTCGCGGAGTCGGCCGGCAGCTCCCCAGACCGGGCCGAGCCGGCGAGGTTGACCAGACTGCTGATCTGCGCGCCATTGAGGGCCGTGTTTGCGACCGGCTCGCCGGCCGCGACCTCGGCGACGGGCGTCTCCTCGTCCTCCGGGGCCGGGAGAGCAGGCGGAGAGGCTGGCGCGCCGGCCGGGAGGGCCGGGAGGGCCTCGCCGGCTCCGAGGCCGGAGAGAGGCAATCCGGGGCCTCCGATGCCCGGACCGCCGGCCGGACCGCCGAGAGGCATCCCACCGACATGGAGCATATCGGCGTGCGGGTCGTCGAGCGGTTCCAGTCCCTGCTCCATCCGCGCCTCATTCGGCGTCATCCATCCGGAGGAGACGGCCGACTGCCGGCGCGTTAGCTCCAGTTGCTCGTCCGCCGCGACCGGGTTGTCATAGGCCAGCACGGCGTCGTCCGACCCGAGATCGAACATCGGCAGCAGCCGCTGGTTCAGGACCTCCTCGTCCATCCTCGCCAGCGGCAGCACCGTCATCTCTCGCCAGCTCTGGAATCCCTGACGCGCCGATGCGAGGTTGGGATCGTTGGCCTTGAGCATCGTGACCGGGACGCCGAAGCAGGCAGCGATCTCCTCGACGATGTCCTCCCGGCCGACGATGTCCTTGGGAGGGAACGACAACGGCTTGAGGTCGATGTCGCTGGAGGAGACGAGGAAATGACCGCCTCGGGTCGGACCCTTGAACTTGGTCTTGATCCGCTCCTCCAGCGCATCCAGCTCGTCCTCTGACGCCTGTCCCTTGACGGACAGCAGGTAGTCGGGGCGGGCGTTGTTCTTGAAGGTCGAGAGGTCCATTGCGTGAACGGCGACATTCGCAGAGGCCGCGCCCCACGCGGCCTCCAACTTGCCCATGCCGTACCACAGGTCGCGCGGATTCGGCCTCCTGAAGTGGATGACCTCGTCCGGTTTGAACTCGACCTCCTGCGCCGTGTTCCGGCCGTACAGGTAGCCGGCGATGAACTGCTGCTCATCCGGGAGGATCCGCACCCATTGCGGCGGCATCGGCCACAGCTGCGCCGGCGTTCCCAGCTTCCCGGTGACGACATGGAGATACGCGTTGCCGCACAGCTCCTGCCAGACGACGCGGAGGACGCAGGCGTCATAGCCGTTGATGAACGGATTCGACCGCGCGAGCAGCGTCAGGATCGGGTGCGCGTCGACGACCTCCTCAAAGTCGGATCCGATCTCCGCTGCCTTGCGGAGGACGGACAGCGACGGAGTCTGCCGGCCGTCGCCGAGCAGGTACGCTTTGCGCGACCTCGTGACCGGCCGCGTCGTGAAGAGCTTCTGCCGCGATCCCTTGCCGGCGCGGATGTATAGTCGCAGGGGCAGCGACGCGACCGCGTTCGCGTTGATCGTCGCGGCCGCAAACACCCAGCTGGCGTAGTGCTGGACCGCCGCGTCATAGTTGAACGGCGGAGGCTCACCGCGATTGCCGCCGCCCATCCTCATCGCGGCCTGCGTCCACGCGCGCGGGTCGGTTGCCTTGGTGTATCCGAGCCATCGCGCGAGGGTATTCAGCATCAAACGATCCTCAAGTCCAGCGGCCTCTGCCTGCGCTTCGCCGCAACTGCGAGGGCCAGCGCGCAGACGCCGTCATCGTGGCCGGCGTTGGCCTCAAAGACGACGCGCCCACCTGTATATCGGAAGCCAAAGCTGTCCAGTTCAGCCCGTAGCCAGCCGTCAGGATACCTGACCTCCCGGCCGTGGATCGACGCGGCGAGGCCCTCCATCAGCTGCTGCTTGCTCTGACTGGTGAATCGCCAGCCCTGAACGCGTCGGCACTTGCGCGCGATGTCCTCCACGATCGGGTCGCCGACGCCGGTCGAGTCGATGAACGCCGGCGAGGATCCGACCATCTGCTCGATCCGGGTGCGGGTCGTCGCCCAGTCGGCCTGCCAGCGTTCAAGACGGCAGACGGCTCCTGACGAGTCGAGGCCGCAGACGACGGTCCAGTCCACGCTCTTGGCGAGGTCGACGCCGAATGCGACCGGCGCGCCCCGGCTCAACTCGCCGACGCAGTCCCGGATCGCGTCGACGCCGAACGGGTTGCTGCCGTCGTCTGTCGGCTCCGCCATGTACAGCTCGCGGAACACATGGGCCGGCAGAATCGCGCGCGCCTCCTCGACCTCCTCGCGCGCGATCACGCCGCCGTCGACCGCGTCGAGGGCCGTCAGGCGGTGGTAGGCCATGTTCGGCGCGCCGGCCTCGGCCATCCGCGCGAGGCTGTACACCCAGTTCCGCCGGCCCTTCACATTGCCGATGATCCGGAGCCGGCCGCGCGTCGCCGTCAGAGTCGACCGGACCGCGTTGAATGCCTCCTCCGGGCATCGCGTCGCCTCGTCGATGACGGCCGCAAACACATCGTCGCCGTACAGGCCGTCCGGGTTGTCCGCCGACTTGAACCACAGCACGGAGCCGTTACAGAGTCGGATCGACAGCGACGACTCCGACGCGGTCCAAGTCGCGCCGCGCGGATCGGCCTCGCGGAGCATCCGGACCATGCGCGCCCAGCCGACCGTCTTGGTGACGCTGTAGGTCGGGGCCAGCCACCAGTACGCACCGGGGGAGCCGTTCCACGCCTCGGCGAGGATCCAGAGCAGGCACCCGGCCGTCTTGCCCGACTTCGTGCTGGCCTCGATGACGACGATGCGCGCGGCGTCGCAGATCGCGGCGTGCTGCTTCGGATACAGCGGCGGCAGCTCGGGCGCGGCGATCCTGACGACCCTATCCGCCGACGCGGAGCGTGATCGGGTTGAGCTGGATGTTGTCGGTCGGTTGGCCTTCATCGAGCCGTTCCAGCCGATCGGCTGCCTGCAGGGCGGCGAGGTTGTCGCGACTCATCGCCACGAGGATCTCGACGGCGCGGAGTCTCTCGCGGTCCGTCCTCGCGTTCGCCACCATGCCGACGACGACGCGAGGCAGGCTGGACAGCAGCTCGTCCGGGACCTGCCACCGTCCCTCGATCGCGCGCCGGATCAGACGCAGGCCGGCCCGCTCGTGCTTCTCCTCGACGATCCCGGCCGGCTGACTCGACTTCGCCGGCGCGGCCCTTTGCTTGCGCTTCGCCATATCGTGTCCCTCCGCCGTCCTCATCGGCGCGAGTAGGGTCGCGCCTCACCTCGCGGACCTCGCGAAACATATGGACGCGCCCGAGCTAATGCCCGTCAACCCTGCTCTTCTCGCGCGGGCGTCTGATCTCCTCGCGCAGGATCTTGGGCGCGATCGCGTTCCAGTCGATCGCATGATGAATGCGGGTGTGCGTCTTCATATCGGTCCTGTTGCCAGTCAGCGTGCCGATCTTGACCGCAGACGGGACGAACATGACGCTGTAGAACGATTTGACATATGTCCCGGCCTCCAGATAGAAGTCGGTCAGGCCGCCCTCCTGCGCCTGCGTCATCCTCTGATTGACTTGGATCCGCGTGACGGTGAAGGTCAGCAGGCCGCGCAGGCCGTTCAGGCAATACATACTCACATCGTCGTTGCCTCGGCCGAAAAAACTGAACGGCCTCTCGGCGTCGCAGACGAAGGTGTTCATTGCCTTGCGCTTCAGTCCGATCCGAGGCTTGAAGCCACCGATGTGATCTCCGCCCTGACTCATACAGACGGTGATCGCGCGCGAGGCGTCGAGGAACTGGACCATTGCATCGAGGACCTCGTCCAGACATCGCATCCGGATGGATCCATACGATCCGTCGCTGCGATATCGGTGGAACCATGAGCCGTAGTCGTCGTCCAGCTCGATGAAGTACCTGAATCCGTGTTCCCTCGCGATCCGATGCACGACGCTGCGCGCCCACAGGACGGAGTTGCGCTGCGGGAAGTTGTCGCCGCAATCGACCTCCGAATCCTGCCGGCCCTTGGGGAAGACGATCACCTCGTCGCCGTACTTCGCGCGATACTCGTCGATGCAGCGGTCCTCGTCGTCGACGATGAGCCGAATCGGCCCCGTGTAGCCGTGGGAGCGCAGCGTGCGATAGGTGTCGACCGCATTCGGTCGACCGTGCGTCAGGATGAATGCGCAGAAGTCGTCACGCATCGGCGTCGTCTCGATCCGCGAGTTTGCCCAGCGTCTTGTTCAGGCGCACAAATCCCTGCTCGATCGCCTTGTCGAAGTCGATGATGACGAGGGCCGACCTCTCCATGAGGTCCTGCGTGACCTCGTCCGCGTGGGCGTAGTACTCGGCGATGCGTCGGAAGTCGAAGACAGTATGCCGCTCCGCTGCGAATGCGAGGAACTGGCGAATGTCGTCAGGGACCTCCGCTCGGGCGATCTGCTCCAGCAGCTCCGTCGTCTTGGTCCGATCGCACAGGTCCGCAGTCTGCGGCCGTTCGCCTCTCGGCTCATAGATCGGTGCCTCGATCTTGGCCGTGTATGCCTGCTCGTCGAGGGACTGCCCTTCGACCAGCTTCTCGATCTCCTCGATGCCGAAGCCAGAAGCAATCGCGAGATCGCCGTCGAACTGCTTCAGGGCGTCGAGGGCCTCCGTTAGGGCCTCCTCGTCCCACTCGGCCAGCTCGGCCGTGCGGTTGTCCGCGATGGCGTAGGCGCGCGCCTCCTCGGCCGGCAGATCGGTCCAGCGGACGGAGACGGTGTCCCAGCCGAGGTCGCGCGCCGCCGTGAGAGTCGCGTTGCCGGCGATGACGGTCCCGTCCCTCGTCGCCACGATGGGCTTCTGCTGCCCGAATCTCCGCAGCGACGCGGCGACGGCGTCGAGGTTGCCCTGCCCGTGCCGGCGGACATTCTGCGGGTCGTGCTTCAGCTCCGCGATCGCAACCTGATCGTAGGTGACCCCTGACCCCTGCGCCGCGACGGCCGGTCGTCTCGCCATACTGCCTCCTGTGCGGTCATCTTGACACGCGGGAGACTGGCCGTCAACCGTACAGGATCGCGTCGCGCCTCTCGGCCGTCAGCAGGCCCCGTGCGACTAGCTCCGCCGTGAGGGCGATCGTCCGCAGGTCGTCGTTCATCATGCCCTGCGCGGCGAGGCCGAGCATCAGGATGTCGGCCACGACGGGATCGGTCATAGCGGCGGACCAGATGGCCCTCCGCTCCTCGGCGGTGAACCGTTCCAGAAACTCCAGCGCGGTGAAGTAGAGCTGGGTGGGTGTTCCGCTCATGCGACTGTGAAGTATGACATCGGGACGGTGGCGTTGTTCAGGTCGGCCGTGACGACGGGACTGGAGCTGAAGTCGCGCCAGCTGCCGAGAGTCTGAACGGCGAAGATGCAGCTGCGCTGGTTGGATGCGCTGCCGACGCTGGAGATGACCCGCTGGGTGCCGCTGCTGTAGGCGCGGACGGTGCAGCCCGTCGTCCCGCTGTTCACTCCCAGCCAGTAGTACTTGCCGGCGAGGAGTGTCTGCGACGAGCTGAACAGCTCCGTCTTGATCCCGTTCGTGGCACCGCTGATCGTCGCGCTGTTCCAGATCGGGAGGCCGGTCGGATATCCGTCCGCGCCGGCGGCGTAGTACGCAATCTGCAACTGCGCGCCCGCGACGCCCGTCGTCACATGGATGCTCATCCGGTCGACGACGGTGTCGAATCGGAGGACGAGTGGCGCAAGCCAGATCCGACTCGTGGCCATCGAGATCGCGGTCTGCGCGGCCGACATCAGGTTCAGGGTGCCGCTGACATGGTTCCCGCTCAACTGCCGGACGCCAAACTGCGCGTCGAAGACGGCCAGCCCTCCGGCCGGCCCGATCGTGACGCGGTCCTCTCGCGGGATCCCGGCGGTCGGTGGGAAGTAGTTCAGCATCGGTCGTCGAGGAGCCGGATGCCCCGGAGGTTGGCGAACGCGAGCAGGTCGTGCGGGTGGATCCGCCGATGTGTCCCGATCCTGTGGCCCTTCAGCTGGCCCGAGTCGACGAGGTTGCTGACTGTCTTGGCCGCGCATCCGAGCCGGCGCGCGGCCTGCGCCGTCGTCAGGTGCTTCTCCGCCGGCTGGCGATCGTCCATCCGGTTGCGTGCGTTCATTCGCCGTCCTCCACGAATCGAGGCGGCAGCAGGTACCAGCCCTCCGGAATCCGGACCTCTGCGCCGCTGTCGACCCATTCGCCGTCGAGGTGGTACCAGACGCGCGTCTTTGTCCCTCCGGGGCCGACGCGCAGCAGCGTGTCACTCTCCGGGATCAGGACCGTCCTGCCGGCGCAACTGGCGGCGAACGCGATCGCCAATGCGCCGAAGCTTCGCGCGATCGCCTCCGGCCTCGATCGCCTTCCCGGAGTCGGAGCTGCGGCGGTCCAGCCATTGGAGGAGGGCCAGCGCGATCGCCGCGACGATCCGCTCAAGCACTCTTCTCCGTTCCGTCCTTGGCCACGATCAGGCGACGCCGGCGATGATCGCGGCAGCGGCGGTCGACCAGTCAGGGAGGGTCGACGGGTCGCCGTCAAAGAGGGCCGTGAGGATGCCGCCGACCGCGACGAGGATCGAGCCGATGCCGGCGATGGTTGTGTTCTTGTTGTTCATGCGTAGTCACCCCACAGGTACAGGGTCTGGCTGACCGTCCCGATGAATCGGGTCGCAGAGAGGTCCTCGACGCGGCCGACATTCGTCCAAGTCGTCGCCGGCAACGGGAATCCGCCGCCGGTTACGCCGTTGGGGAAAAAGGTCGTCGCGGCGGTCACATACACCCAGCAGTCGGCCGGGACATCCGCCGGCGCGCTGTTCAGCCCGTCGGTGCCGCCGGTGAGAGTCTTGGTCAGAACGATTGCGGCCATACTGGTTGATCGGCTCCGGGGTCGCGACAGTTCAGCCCGCAGCGGCGACTAGCACTACGGCTCCCCGCTGGGAGGTTTGGTGCCACCGCCACCGCCACCGGACGGGGGCGGCGGGGGAAGTGCGGCCGGAGTGCCGCTGGCGAACATCCCGCGCCTCGGACTGTAGTCGGCCCACCAGCCGACCTCCTCGCCGGCCGTCGTCTGGTCGACGACCGCCACGCCGAGGTCGATGATCCCGAGATACACCGTGCTGTCCGCCGGGATCGGCAGCGGAGTCGTGTCCACTCCAAGAGGCCGGAGCTGGCAGGCGACGGAGGAGCGGACGGAGAGGCGCACGAGACTTCCGACTGGGGCCTCCAGAAGCTTCTGCCCGGCTCCGTCCGTGTCGACTGTTCCCTGAAGGTTGCTCATCGTGACCTCTCCAGTAGGTTCAGCCGCGTCTGAATGTCGGTCAGCCGGCGTTCATGTTCCGTGTCGCGAATCGCGGAGGCCACCGTCGACTTGGTCAGGTCCTGCACGATCGTCGCCAACTCGTCGACGCGGACCGCCGTCGATCGCAGCGACTCGTCGCGGCGTCCCGTCTCCAGACCGAAGTACAGCAGACCGCCGAGGAGCGTGAGCAGCTGGGCGAGGTTGATCGCCCTGTCGAGGTCCATCGGCCTGTTCACAGGACCGGCCTCCGGCGCGCGTCCGTGAGGACCTCGGCGAGTCTGACGAGGTCGTCCAACCTGACCATTGCGACCCATCGCGTGTCTCCGTCTTCCCGCATCAGCACGAACGGCGTCGAGCCGGAGGCGGCGTCACTCTCGGCCTGCCGCAGGAACGCGAGAGCAGACAGCGACGCGCGCCGTTTGACCTCGCAATGCAATTGCTCCGAGCCGACGAGGATGTCTGCGGTCCCGTTCCGGCCGCACCGCTGCGCGGTCCGCTCCGCCGGCAGGCCGGTCGCGGCCTCCCACGCGGCTGCAGCTTCGCGTTCACCTCGGGCACCCTTGCTCCGTGACTGGGGCATTGTCCCTCCATCGTCCGGATCGACGACCGCCGCTATGCCTGCGGATTCGGGCGGAGAGCAGTTTCAGGGCCGTAGGGGCCTCCGGGGCCTCCCGGACCGCCGCTGCCGTCTCGCAGGATCCTAGCAGGATAAACACAGGCCCCGGTGACGGTGACCGGGGCCTGCGCGAGCGGGAAGTTGTGTCGGGCCGGCTACGGGAGCCGGACGCGGCCGAGGAGCGTGAACCGTGCCTTGTCATCGCGCGAAGTCTCGCGGAGCTGATGCTGCTTCACGCGCCCTCGCGCGACGACCGTGCCGCGCGAGTCGATCGCCTCCTGCAGCTTGTCGATCGCCGGACCGGAGGTCGTGAACCACCGTACATCGCGGCCGTCGTCCGTGCGGCCCGTGACGATCGTGCTGGGGCCGAATCCAGTCGGCACGACCCGCATCGCGATCGGGAACACGGTGACCTCGACGACCTCGTCCGGCTCGCCGATGAAGCTGTTGACGCGCGCCGGGAGGTGCGATCGCAGCACGAGGTCCTCGCCAGCCTCCTTGGCGTAGGCCACCGGCAGGTAGCAGGCCGCGCCGATGAACCGGCTCGTGACGATTCCGGACTGCGCGAGGGACCGCATCGTCAGACGGAAGTCGACCCCTGTTGACTCCGGGATCGACTGCGCCCACTCGATGGCCTGACGGGCCTCCTCGCGGACCTCGTCGGTGTCCATCTGATTGCGGAGGTCGCGGAGTGCCTCGGCCCACTCGCTGTTCGCCGGCGGCATCGCCGTGAGCAGGTCGTGGACGCGGCCGCGCGTCGAGTTGGCGGCGCGCGACGGCAGGTATCCGCCGGCGGACCGCATCGCGACGATCGAGGCGCGCACGACGCGGTCGATCGTGTAGACATCCTCCGTCCTCCGGACACGGCCCGTCTCCGCGTCGAGCCGGCCGACCTTGTCTCGCAGCGCGATCTCGGAGAGGAGCTGCGCCGGCGAGAATCCGAGCGTGGGGCGCAGGCATCCGCGTCCGACGCAGATGTAGGTGCCGTTCCGGCGACGCAGGACGAATGTCTCGCGGCGACGGCGGCGCGTCTGGCAATGATCGCACTCTCCGAATCGGTCGCAGATCGCCGCAGGGAAGGTCTGGCCCGGGACGCAGGTTGGCACGACGGCGTCGCCCGACCGGCGGAGGACGCCGGCGAGGACGCACCCGTCCTCCGTCTGGAGACGCTGCGCGGTGACCGTCATCTCGCAGACGGCGATCTCGCTGCAGCGCAGTTTCGCACCGGGACGGTCGCCGAGGATCGTCCCCATCGCGAAGCTGGCCGTGTCCTCCCGGTCATACAGGTGG
>Ga0099848_1001399_pt1 | contig 11252 bp, 16 predicted proteins | sample CB_VirMetaG_3_FD_78179 | JGI IMG/M metagenome (GOLD analysis project Ga0099848, IMG submission 78179) | Freshwater to marine saline gradient viral communities from Chesapeake Bay - CB_1508_1S Viral MetaG | ecosystem: Environmental > Aquatic > Marine > Coastal | place: USA: Chesapeake Bay... | reverse complement strand
AGTCATTCCGTGGTGTGCACCCAACAAAAAGCCATTTTTCATAATAGTATCAGCGTTAGTAAAATCTTGAAGGAACTCTCTATAAGCTGGGTGGCGGGTTACGTTACCAGCAAATGTAACACGTGTTTGGATATTATTGTTTTCTAGGAATGAAAGTAACTCAAAACGACGTTCTGTTTGAAGAGGTATTGCCAACCAATTTGGTTTAATTGAATCATCTGGGAGGATTAGATCACCTACACCTTGAAGATTCTCAATGTAGCGTTCAACATTTGCCCTACGAATTTGAGAAAATTTCTCAAAACGATGAAGTTGGACTAATCCAAAAGCAGCATTCATTTCACTTGCTTTCATATGGTAACCTAATACTGAGTATAGGAATTTATGGTCATAAGGAATGCCGTCTACAATGTGATTAAAGCGATCATCCATAATTTCCGAATCATCACCCAAACGTCCCCAGTCTCTGTATTGTAGACATAGAGTGACGTGTTTTTTATCATTAAACATTACCATACCACCAACACCACCAGCTGTAATAACGTGTGAAGCGTAGAAGCTAGTTGTGGCAACATCAGTTTCCATAGTTTCAGTAATAGTATCTGCTGAATCCTCAATTAGGTAAATATCTTGTCTGCCTAATAATTTAATTTCTTGCTTTAAACGCTTCCAATCAGGTTTATTACCAATTAAGTTAGGTAACATAATTGCTTTAACTTCAGGAGTAATAGCAGCTATTACTTGATCAATACTAGCTACATAATCATTTAAACCAACATCTACAAATACAGGTTGATAACCTAATTGAAGAATAGGAGCCAATGTAGTAGAGAAAGTACATGATGGGGTAATAATTTTACTTCCTTTAGGTAGATTTAAAGCAGCAATTGCTAATAGGCAAGCTGATGATCCTGAGTTAACAAATACACCATATTTTTTTCCAAATCGCTTAGCAATTTTTTCCTCAAATTCAACTGATTTAGGACCTTGTCCTCCTAACCATCCTGAACGGAGTGATTCTTCTACTGCTTTAATTTCTTCTTCCCCATAAGATTCAAATTTGTAAGGGGCATACCATATTTTTTTCATATAACTTTAGATTATTCGGGTAAAACACCAATGTAAGAAAGAGCATCTATAAAATCACGCTCAAGGAACATTTTTAATGAATTCATATCCATTTTATGAGTTTGATCTTCTCTAACTCGTTTATCATCTTCTTTAAGTTCAATTGCTTTTACAGCAGCCCAACCCCATTGTTCACCTGAAGGTCCGTTGGCAAATATCATTCCTTGTTCGGGAAGATTTATTGCTGAGGGCATCCAAGTTTTACCTTCATTATCAGTATAAAGAAGATCTTTATATAGTTCAGGAAGAGCTTCAATCTGTTGATTATAAAATTCTTCTCCTTCTTTCATTAATGAATTAGTTTGAAAACCACACCCATAACAAAAATGGGTTTTAATATCCATACTTACTTCATCTACATAACAGGCATCTGAGCCACAACGGGAACATACTATTAAATTATCCATTTACTTTTTCTAATTTAGGGAGTTCAATTTTCTTTATTGAAGGTAACTTTAATTTTGTTTCTTTTGGGAATTCTGGGATGTTGTTTGTTAGGATTTGGTCAAGCAATTCATCCATTTTATCCCAGCTAAAATTAGTTTTACTGTAATGGGCTTGGCGTTTACCTCCTACTTGATATTTTTTATAGTTTTCAAATACATCTTTAAGATAGTGACCTACTTGACCATGATCCGGAGATAACCATTGAGCTTCCTGTAGTAGGAATTGGTTAGCAGCACTTGGATGTACGTTTTTTAATTCACCACCAATTAAAGAAGTAAACTCAGTATTTAAAAAATCAGTATGACCAGACCATCCTGTTGTAATAAGTGGTTTTTGACTTAGAGTAAATTCAAGTAATGGACGACCAAATCCTTCACCTTTAGTTAAACTAACCATAGCTTTTACTTTAGAATGGTTATAGATCGAGTTCATTTCTTCATCAGTAAACTCACCATGAAGCAAATAAACATTAGGTAAATTGGTTGAATTTACAGTTGCTTTAATTTGTTTAATTTTTCTAAGAATCTCTTCTCGATCCATGTAAGAAGATCCTACTTGGGAAGTTTTAAGAATTAAAGCTGGTTTTTTCGATTTATTTTTAAAGGTTTCATAAAACGCTTTAACTAATAAACCTACATTCTTTCGATCCTCCCCTAAATCACCTTGCATCCAGTGTCCTACAAACAAGTAAGCAAAGGATTCGGGGATATCGAAATCAATCAAGCAAGGCTCTGCAGTGGGTTTGTATATGTCTAAGTTGGCTCCTTCAAATAATACTTCTACAGGAGTAGTTAACTTAATTTCCGCTTCTTTTTGGTTAGTTTGTTTATTTACTCTTTCAAAAGATGATTCTATAAATCCTTTTTTAGCATGTTCTGAGGATACTAAAAGTAAGTTCATCTTATTAGCACCTTCTATAAACTCAGCCGGTACTACTGTGGTTTCGATACCAGCTGTTACTCCGATATTGTATTTACCAACAGCTTGGAATTCATTGGGTACAGTAATTTGCATCCAAACTTCAGGTTGTTTAGGAAGTTGATTATTGGGGAGAACCAAATCCAGAAGAAAAGCCCATTCAGGATTATCTTTACAAAATCCAAAAGGTGTATTACCCCATCTTTGTGATAACAAACGGACATTGTACTTTTCAGATTTAACAATAGATTTAATTAAATCTCTAGAACGAGCCCCATATCCTGAGTATGTGTCAAAGGGGGAACTGATAAAAAATAACGGTTTCATTAATATAACAAATTATGTGTGTTTACTCTATCTTCTACTTCATTAGTATTGATAAATTCAAATTTTTCTCTTGGTGTCCAAGTTTTAAACAATTCATCAATTGATTCAATTACTCTTTTACCCTGCATTTCTCCGGTAAAACCAGCTTCTTCACCAATAGCCCATTCACGACCCTTAAGACCTAATGCTTTACGTTCTTCACGAGTCATACTGTGTAATTTAAGGAGTTGTTCAGCGGCATCCTCAGGACGACATCTATCATCCCAAATATAAGGGGTTTGAGGTGAACCTTGGATTGAACGGTTTGTTGGGTAAACGGGGAAAGCCCACTCACCATGTTCTTTATATCTACCTGTATTGTTTGAAGGTACTTCAGGTGATGGAGTAAACCATTTACCATTTTCATCCTCAAAACGCATTTGATCCTGCATCCCACCTGTTACATTAGCAATAATAGGAGTACCAGCTAACATAGCTTCTGTGATGCTTAATCCCCACCCTTCATTTGATGTTAATAGGATTTGAGCATCTGCTAGATTATAAAGTAAATTAAGACTCTTGTTATCTAATTTACTAGTTGAGAAAAACACATTATGATGTGATTCATTAAGAAGTAATTCTTTTACAGCATTTAAATCAGTTCCATGTTCACTAACAACTTCAGTATGAAGAATAAAGGCACATTTTGCTGCTTTTTCTTTAGGTAGTTTATCTAAGAAATAACGATAAGCCAATAACGTATCAGGGATTTGTTTACGACGAATATTTCGAGAATTAAAAAACAAAACAAAATCTATTTCTTTATTACCAAAAACTTTAGATTTAAATTCTTTTAATTCTTTATCTTGAGGATCTAAAGGATAATAAAGTTCATGATTTAATCCGTGAGGAACATATTTAAATAATTTTTTATCCCCTGCTTTACCTAATACAATTTTATTAATATTTACTGTTTGTTTAGAAATTCCCATCAACAAATCACATGCTTCGTAAAACGCCTTATTATAAAGGGGAGCGGGATAATCATCCCAAATATTAAGATAAACAATAGGAATGTGTTTACGAATTTCATTTTCAATAGCAAACAACCAAGTAAAATAACGAGGATCCGTAATCAACATTATTGCATCTGGTTTTTCGATTTCAATAAGCTGACGGATCAAATCAGCATTTCCGTATCCACTTACAGGATACAAAATTACTGAACTATCTGTGAGTTGGGTGTTTTTATTTGTGTCTTCAGAAAGATCAAAACGTTTTCCTTCATCAGGGTGTTTTACAGCTCCTCCTACGTTTACCCAATTAAAATGTTGAGCCGTATGAATAACTATTTCTCTACCAACTGTTGCTACTCCAGAGTGAACTCTAATATCATCTGTGATTAGCATAATTTTCTTCCTCTCCTCGGGAGGAAGGTAAGCAAAACTTGAATTCATTTAAATTTATTATTTGTTAAGGTCTAAATCTGTGTGAGTGTGTACTTTCTTACGAAAATCTTCATCAGTAAGATACAAATGAATAGTGCGGTCGGCAAGTTTTTGTAAAGAAAATTTGTACTTTACACACGAAATTTTAAACTCTTCAAATAACTCACTCTGTACTTTCACAGAGGTTAGGGTCATATCTTTTTTATTCATAATCTTTATTTATTAATTATTTAATATACATATATCAATATTCTAAGAAGATACACCTACATGGCATAATTTCTTATCATTTTTAAATGGACAGAATCCACAATTAAATTTTGAGGGATTAGGAATAAACATTTCCTCTTTAAATTTACCTTCATTAGTAAATACTTCCTCAATAAACTCATTCATTGCCTTTTCTGCTCGACTCATTTTAATCTTACCAGAAGCAGGTTTAAATATCTGGATACGGGGGATTACAAATTCTTCACTTTCAAATAATTTACGCTTAACAATAAAGAATTCGATCTCAATGTTATCTACTGGGAAATTATATTGTTGGGCAAAAAACTTTTTATATAAGATTAATTGGAATTGTTTATCTTCATTTTTCTTTTCTTTATCTTGCCAACCGCGAGTAGAAGTTTTAATGTCTATAATTTTAATTGTGTTGGTTGGTTCGTGGTATAACACAATGTCCAGGTATCCGCGATATAATACGTTTTTATACGCGTTATTAGGCGATATAAGCAACGGCAATTCACACTTTACCAAATGCCACCCACGTTTAGAGAAATACGCGTTACGTTTCTTTTTAAAATACTTTAATATCTCTAATCCATCAGCAAAAAATTCATTCATTTCACTAGGATCAGAAAAATGAACATTTTTATTTGATTTATAATCTTTTAAATATGTTTCTCTAAAACGTTCCTCAAAATATTCTTCTAGATTAATTCTATCTGCTTCAGCACCACTTTTTTCATACATTACATCTAAATAGTTTTGTAAGGTTTCGTGAATAGCAGTTCCAAAGGTCATATGAATTGAGGATTCACTAGTATAATGACCATCTCTATACTGAAGGGCCCATTTATGGGGGCAACTTCTAAACATAGATAATTGGGAATAAGAGATTGCCTTCTCGTAAGCGTAATTTACTTCACGCTCTGAGGCTTTAAGGATTTCCTTAATTAGTCTGGGTTGTTTTTTCTTAGCCAAAACTTAATTGTGTACAAATAAACATTTATCTATAAAAACAGGATTTAATTCATGTTTCATAGTCTCTACTAATGTACCATCAGCAGCGGCTTCATGTTTATTAATTTGATATTTTTTTATAACTTCACTTTTTGTAGCAAACTGACCCCAGTCAATATAACTATGTTGAATTCTAGGAATAAAATGCCCCCAATCTTTTTGGTTATGAGAATGTGAGTTATTATATTTTCCTAAAATCATCTCCCAATATACAAAATTAACTTCAGGATTCAAAACTGAAGTTATTTCTTCTAATAAATTTGGAGTAAAATAATTATCATCATTACTATGAATAATCCAATCTCCGGTTGCTAAATTAGTCCCAAATTCTCTACCATAATGCCCCCAGTAACCATACCTTTTAATAGTAGAATAATATTTAAATTTTGAATCTTTTAGGTATTCTGAGAGTTGTTTTTCATGGGTAGGGTTTACCCCGTCATGAACTAAGATTACTTCCCAGTTAGAATATGTTTGACATACAATGCTTTGAAGCAGACACTTTAATAAGTGTGTCTGCTCCCAGCAAGGTATAATAAAACTAAATTTTATTTTTTCCATTTGCCCCTCATTACCAACATAGCAATAATACCATAGTTAGCAATATCAAGAAAACTATCAATCATTGGCTCGTTTTCAACGTAATTTCTACCTTTACGTTTCAATAGATTTTTTAAACGATTGATTTTATCATTAATCCGGAGCCAAATACCCGTAAGAGACATATCAACATCTTCTTGATTATCAAGATTAGAACCCAAAGCAATATTTGAAAGTCCATAATCCATCATTTTACGAGCGAACAAAACATATTGCTCATTTTGAGTTTCTTTCCAGGCCTGAGCTAGGGTAGGATAGGTTTTTTCAAAATCACGAATTGCCTTTTGTTCACCTGTGTGTTCATTATATTTAGGCATTTCTTCTTCCTTTACAAGGATATCCCCTGTATTTGTAGTTTTCCAGTTCATAACTAATTATTTAAAATTTATAACTTTGCTTCTTTAATTAACTTATCAGATTGTTTTTCATCAACTCCCATATTCCAAAGAATACCTCTTACACCTTCTTCTCTTAAAATATCAATATAATGTTCAGCTTCTCCTAAACTACATTCAAAATATTCAGCTACATATTCTGCTAATTCTTTGTAGTTATTTTGTTGTTTACTTTTAATATACTTAAGGAAAATTTTCTTTTTAGGTAACATGGTTCGATAGATAGTATAAATTTTTTCTGTTTCGGTTAGTGGTAATTTTTGAGCAATATTTGCGATATCAATATATCCGATATACATACTCACAAACCGATGAACCATGTAAGGATTGAACGAAGATTGTTGATCTTCCGTGAAAGATTTCCAATCTTTTTTTTCAAATGTAATTTGATTAAGCCAATCCCAAAGCGTCATTATTTATAATCTTCTCTAAGTTCTTTAGGTAAAGTATCTTGACAAATTTCTCCTGTAGAAGGATCAAAAAATACGGGAATTGGAACAATCCCATCTTCAGCTGTACCGGTAATAAAACGAGATACTTTTCTTAAAATAACTCCTTGCTGCCACACTTTACCATTTTTAGGTTCAATAGCTGTTGTTTTAGTCAGGTCAATACCTGGGGTGTTTAGTTGGTCTTTCATTGTTGTTTTTGTTGTTTATAATCTAAAATAAATCCTATTAATACTATGATGTTCATACCTAAACTAGCTATAATTTCATGTATGTCTTGGTAAATTGTTGTCATTAAATGGACGTGACCTACCATCCAAAAAGGTATAGATAAGTTTTGGCTAATCCAAATTACTAAAAACTTTAAGAATTGTTTCACAATACTTTAGGTTTTGCTAGTTCAATTAAACGAGCAACTAAAGCCATTGCGTTTATCTCTTTGTCAATACGGAAGTTAGCCTGGTACGAATATTCGTTAGCGTAGATAGCCACCATTCCTTCGGACCCAGGAGCATAGACAGAAGCGTTATCATAAAGGTAACGATATAGTTCTTCAAAATCTTGTACATTTGCATCTGCAATAATTTGTCTAATGTTGTTGAAATTGGGATTCTTTTGAGTGAGTTCTTTTAAAACTTGTGTCATGTAGTTAGATGACACTAATACTGATTTATCGATTGTAATCTTATTATCCCTAACACTCATCTGTAATGTGTTGAGCATCTTACGTAAATCAGGGTAAAATTGGTTTACAACTGTTTTGATATCTTCGAGTTCATAAAACACATCCTCTTTTTCACAAATAGTAGCAATATGCATTGCTACATCTGATTTAGAAGGAGGTACAATTTTTAAAACTTGACAACGAGATTGTAAAGGATCAATAATACGTTCTACATAATTACAAGTTAAAATAAAACGTGTACTACGAGAATAGGTTTCAATAACATTACGAAGAGAAGCCTGTGCCTGGATAGTAAGAAAATCAGCTTCGTCTAAAATAACTACTTTAAGAGGAACGAATGAAGCTGCTGCAGCAAAGCCTGAGACTTTATCCCTAATTGTTTCAATTCCTCTTTCGTCTGAGGCATTGATGTAAAGATATTCACAATCAATGTTATTGACAATGAGCTTAGCAAGAGTAGTTTTACCGGTACCAGCAGGTCCATAGAATATTAGGTTTTGAATATCGTTCTGTGATAAATATTTAGAAACCGTTGATTTAATGTTTTCGTTACCAACATAATTATCTAAAATATCACTGCGATATTTTTCAACCCATAAAGTATGTTCTTTAGACCTCATATTCTCCGTAAATGTTAAAACGTTTTGGTGGTTCTGGTTTGATTTCTACCTCTTCTGTACGGATAACATACAATTTTCCTTGTAGAGGAGCAAGCCTAAACTCAGCCTTTTCACCTGTTTTTTGAAACCATGCTTCTAGTGCTTCTGTAATAGAATTGTAAACGATCTTATCATTTACTAGGGTCCAACGATCCCCAGGTGGTTGACGTTGAGCAATTACTTCTAGAAATTCTTGTGTTTCTGTTTTCATAACTTAATTTGTTGGGTCAAGAACGGCAGTAGATCTACATAAGAAACATTTAACATAGTTTTATTTAATCCTTGTAATCCAAAGTAAATGTTATGTTTTGGACTTACAGCACTAGGCACAAACCATATTTTAGAAATAATATAGTTAGAATTATTGTAACTAATGTTTTTTCCTATAAGATCTACTGCGTCTTGCATACTAATAATTTTAGAACATACCTCCCATTCCAGCCATTGGATCAGATTCTTTCTTATCGTCTGGGCTGTCAACTACAACACATTCGGTAAGTAATACTGTGCCTGCTACTGAAGCTGCGTTTTCAAGAGCTGTACGAGTTACTTTAGCGGGATCAATAATACCTTTTTCTTTCATATCAATGATCATTCCTGTTTTTACATCATGACCTTCCCAATGAGTTTCATTAGTTGAGTAATTCATAGCAAGCATTTGTGCTTTAGTTTTGTCGTAACCAGCATTTATAAAAATTTGTTCAAACGGCTTACCACAAGCTTGATATACAATTTGGGATCCTAAAGTATTTTTGTCTATAATGCTTTCACGAGCATATAACAAAGCAGCACCGCCACCAGCTACGATACCTTCTTCAATAGCGGCTTTTGTAGCATGAAGAGCATCGTCTACACGATCTTTTTTCTCTTTCATTTCAGCTTCAGTCAAACCACCAACGTGAATAATTGCTACTCCCCCGACGAACTTCGCGAGCCTTTCTTGGAGTTTTTCTTGTTCGAAAGAGGATGTTGTTTTTTCGATCTGTCCTTGGATTTCCTGAATGCGTGTCTGAATTGATTCAGATTCTCCTCTTCCGTCGACGATTGTCGTTTCATCTTTTGTTATAGTTACTAAACGTGCTTTTCCGAACCAGTCCCAGCTAAACTTGTCTAGTTTCATACCCTTTTCGGTACTAAAGACTTGTCCACCAGTTAGAACAGCCATATCTTCTAAAATTAATTTTCTACGCTCACCAAAATCAGGGGCTTTTACAGCACATACTTTAATAGTACCTCTGATTTTGTTAACGATAAGAGTAGCTAGGGCCTCATTATCGATATCTTCTGCTACAATCAAAAGCGATTTGTTTTGGTTTGAAACCGCTTCCAAAATAGGCAGTAACTCTTTTACTTGAGTTAACTTTTTATCAGTCATCAAGATAAGAGTATCTTCCATTGTGCAAGTCATCGTGTTGTTATCAGTCACAAAATAATGTGATTTATAACCACGATCGAATTGCATACCTTCTACTGTTTCAAGGTAAGTATCACCAGTTTTACTTTCTTCAATTGTTACAATACCTTCACGACCTACTTTACCCATTGCTGTAGCAATCAACTCACCTACTTCAGGATCGTTGTTTGCTGAGATAGTAGCAATTTGTTTAAGTTGTTCTTCTGAAGTGATGTCTTCTGAAATTTCGCGGACTGATTTAACTACTTGTTTAACAGCAATATCAATACCACGCTTAATCTCAACAGCATTAGCACCATTGTTAAGATGTGAAAGACCAGCTTTAACCATCTCACGAGCCAACAACGTAGAAGTTGTAGTACCATCTCCAGCTACATCAGCTGTTTTAATAGCAGCCTGTTTAACCATTTGAACACCTACTTCCTCTACATTGTGACTCAATGAAATAGACTTAGCAACCGTTACACCATCTTTAGTGCTTTGGGGATAACCATTGTCGCCTGATATTACGACATTTCGTCCATTAGGACCAAGCGTTGCTACTACAGCATCCGCTAATTTATCAATACCGGCAACGAGTTGTTTACGTGCTTCGGGACCAAATTCAATTATTTTACTCATTATTCTTTAATTTTTGCTAAAACATCATTTTCTTTACCAATAAAATACTCTTGACCTTCGTAGTCAAAACGAGTAAATCCGAGAGCAGGCAAAATTACCAAATCTCCTGCTTGAAGCCTAGAGGCAACAAACCCAATTCCAGCTACTTCACAACCGGGTCCAACTGATACTACTTCTCCGAGTTTGTTTTTTTCATTTGCTAAATCAGGGACGACAATATTGCCGTACATTTTTTCTTCCTGTTCAGCGGGCTTAACGATAATTGCGTTAAATAGAGCTTCTAATTTCATAGATTAATATTAATTAATTGTTCAATATCTTTTTTAATTTGATTGTATGTAATAAGATATTCTCGGATTGATGAATATTCTTCCTTCAAATTAAGTTTACTTTTTGCAACACATTCTAGTGCCTTACCAAAATGAGAAAAATGACCTACAGGTTTTTCATAAATTTTACCTGTGACACCTTCTTCTAGGTTGTCTGAATTTGGGGTGATTACTTCATACACGGTGTAGCAGTAAGAATCTTTACCGATGTAGAAGGGTTCTAATAATGCATCTTTAATAATTGCCATAACTTTATATTTGACGTGAATATACGAACAATCTTTGAATAAAACAACCCTAGGGCGCGGGTTTTTACTTAATTTTTAAAACTTTTGGTTTAGCTTCTTCAGCAAACGGGACTGAGATTTTTAAAAGTCCATTCTTCATCTCGGCAGTTGCTTGGGGTAAATTAAATTTAGAAGCAATTTTATAACCTAGATTAAATGAACGTTTTGCTACTCCTCGGTGAATGTAGTTACACTCATCAACTTCGCAACAAGCATCTTCTTGAGGTTTATTATAACTAATTTTTAAAACATCTCCCTCAATATTGATTTCAACATCTTCTTTAGAAAGACCAGTACAGGCCACTTCAAAGTGGAGACCGT
>Ga0099848_1001397_pt1 | contig 11259 bp, 13 predicted proteins | sample CB_VirMetaG_3_FD_78179 | JGI IMG/M metagenome (GOLD analysis project Ga0099848, IMG submission 78179) | Freshwater to marine saline gradient viral communities from Chesapeake Bay - CB_1508_1S Viral MetaG | ecosystem: Environmental > Aquatic > Marine > Coastal | place: USA: Chesapeake Bay... | reverse complement strand
TTTCTACATTTAATCGTAGTAGAGTTCATAAAATTCTTTTTCATAATTTAATATGTTTTGGAACTATGTAAAGTATTTTGAAAGGAAAAGTAATAATTACACAAGCTCCAAAACATAATAATATTATAACATAGATTTATTTTTTTGTAAACCTAATATTTTGGTTATTTTGGTATGGTTGGTAAGGTCATTTGGTCATTTGGTTTATTAGGTTTATAAAAAGGTTGGTAAGGCCAATTGGTCATTTGGTTGATTAGGTCTTATGTAAATAATATTACATTGATTCAAATATTAATGTAGCACAGGGCAGTTACCTTTCTTTTTTCCTTGCCGGTAAATCTAAAATAACTGCCCTTTTTTTTCTTTTGTATAAATAATATTACAAACTTATATAGGCAAGGAACAGGCTCAAATAAAAAAAACAATAACATAAAAAATAGTTGATAGGCTACGTTGAAATACTATTGGGAGAGTTGGGAACAAGACCAAACACCGCGCTGGATGTTATCAGCAACTTTTATAAACTACCCTAGATGATAGGATGCCAAAACGTCTTGCACGCATGTCAGAGCAAAGAAACGTTTTTATAAATTTAAACGGTTGAATTGGAAAGCCAATTACAAGTGAGTGGGAATCCCGTATACCCACAATGTTTAAGATTACTAATTGTATGGTTCTTAAATATGCGTCTTGGAATGCTCTTAAAAGGATGATAGCAAAACCCGCCTGGCCAAAGTGCTGAGTAATACAATCATGTGGTGAAAGCTCATGTTGATTATGCCTAGTAATAGGCATGGTCATGCAGTTCTTTCTCATGGGCTTAAGCCAACCCAATTAAAAAACGTAAATGACTGAAAGTCATTTACTGATGTCTTTAGACATCACTTAATCATTACATATGTAAATTGAATTTGTGTAAGCAGCCATATGTGATGCCAAACAGTATCGGGTATGACTGCTTACTTCCTTCATTGGGAGATAGGAAGAGTCATTAGACTCAATAATATTTATTTTATTTTTTTCTTTGTTTTAAGCGATGTATTCGTGGTCTTTCTGATTTGTGTAACACAAACATACAATTATGTTGCGGATCTCCGCCACAAACAATATGATTCCCTTGGCCGCTGCCGCGTTTACGCTCACAACGATAATATCCTAATGATTTTGTACGCTCTAAAAAATGCTTCATTGACCAAGTTATTTAAATACAAATATGAACATAGTATGGTTTAATGGTCCTTCTGCTCGCCCTTTCCATCACATTCCTGCACAGTCTTTAGAAATTGGCTGTAATTTTATTTTGAACGATAGATACGTTCACCACGTATGTGCTTATGATCAACAATGTGTAGATAAAATTCCGCCTCGAGATGGAGTTCAATATTGGACCAGACGTAGATGCCAAAATACACAATTTAATTTAGTAGATTCTACTATTCCGTATTATGATTCGGGCACATTAGCATTGGTATTAGCCAACACATTAACTGCTGAACCTTTATATGTGTTAGGTTGCGATTGGGGCTGGACAAACGGTTCTATCTATGATAAATTGTATACGTGGCGCCAATATCAACCTTTAAAATTTTCAAATCCAAAAATTAAAACATTAGAATCTGTGAATAAAAAAAATAAATTAATTTTTGTAAATGAAACGTCAAATATACATTTTAAAAATTTTCAATTAATGAATTCAAATGAATTTTTAAAATTATTGTAGGATATCACGATGTGCTTCAAATACTTGTCCAGTATCTGTAATATCATAAAACTCTGGAATATGTTTAATACAATTTAATGTAATAGTGTGATCACCGTTTAAAGCAACATCTGTTATTCGGTATACATCGTTTACGTCTAATGCAACACTATTAATTCTTACAAAATCGCCCGGTGCTAAATTAAAACCCACAGCATTAACTCTTGTATTAAGCATAGGTTGTCCTCGTGATTTTTTTAATAAAAGAGTTGCATGTTTTTTTGCATCTTCTTTAAAGAAAATACTAGGTATAGTAAATGCACCTTCAAGAATTTTTCCAGCATCTTCATTTAAATAATTGTCTCTAATATTTGTGCTATCTTCAATAGGATCTGGAACCAATACACTGTTTGGTTGAGAATTAAAAGCTAAATCAGTATAATCTAATTTTAATTGATTAAATCTATCGTTTAATGCTGAAGTACTGATAGTGGCAGTTTTAATAATATTATCATCAGTAATTGTAGCAGTGATAGGCAGTGCTGTAATTGGTGGTATCAACTCATTATTAATTGGTACTCCAGCATTTTCTATTTTTATTTTAAATTTGCCATCTGCATAATACATGTAGGCACCAATGCTTGATAAAATTCTGTTTAAATTATCAATTAATTTTTCTCCAGTATCAATTTTAAATATTCGATCTTTACCGTTACCAGTAAGTTTTAATTGTTGTCCTACATCACCGTCACCCACTGTGGCATTTTCACCATTCATATACACATTACGATCAGTAGCTGTGTTAGTTGAAGTCCATCCTAATTTTAATTCTCTATTGGCATAATCATTAGCTTCTGGTATTCTATCACAAGCAAATGAAGCATCTATAAAAGATTGCTTGTCTAGTTGTTCTAATGATAAACCTAAACCGTAATTTGGATTTAAACAATAATCTAATATAAATTCAATTGGGTTATTGTCGCAACCGTAAGATTGATATCTTAATCCTTCTGAATTATACCCAGATTGAAATGCTATATCCCAGGACGCCGGTTCAGGTACAACAATTGGAATTCCTTCTTTAACTTCTATATAAATGGTAGAATCTATAGGCACTGTGGTATAAAAATTATCAGCAGGTTTACTACTGTCTTCATTCACAATACCAACTGTAATAAAATCATTATTGCTATATAAATCAACTGATGTTATATTATAAACTTGATTAATATTTTGATTTCTATTACGCACTCTTAATTGCATTTCTTTACCATTTAAAAAATAATTTTCAATTTCTTGTAATTGATCTAATGGACCATAAAATCTATATTCTGCTGTGTCAGTCCCTAAATTTTCTCCAGGATATGCTGCATTAATTCTTGCCGCCATAAATCCATCATTATCATTATAACCAAAAAATGTTAATTCATCAACAATAAAGCTGCTTATAGTAAATGATTGTTCGGCTGGTATCCTCGATACAAATTGATAATGTCCACCACCCACGTGTTTTAACCATAATCTTCCAAAATTTATATCTCCGTTGGTAGAAAAAGAAGACGCAGTTGAATCGCTATTCCAAGTTATTGTGCCAGGAAAGAAAAATACATAATCATAAGTCCATCCTAAATTATAAAGTATATCATGTATATTAACAGGTTGAATTGATCCTGAAACATATTTTCTTGGTTGGAAATTTGCAAATCTTGTAATTTCTATTGTGGTTGATGTTGTAATAGGATAAACATATTTTGCATCCTTTTGTTTTGTTGCTAATGCACCACCATAAAGTTGTCCATCTGCATTAGGACTGTTTATTGGTTTATGATAAGAAATATATCTTGCATATTTGTTTTCGCCAACTACTGTTTCAAATCTTTCTTCAGTACCCGGGTCACTTGTTTTACTTGCAGTTATACGAGGAGTAGATCTACCGCTAGTAGTTGTAACTACTGCGGGAACAGAGCTGTATGGATTTGGATATGTGCCATCACCGCTGGTTTTTCCTGTAACTGTTTCGTCTGCAGCTTGTAATTTAAATCTTAATGCAATATAATGCATGCCACTTAAAGTATTATTATCATCGTTCCAATCAGGGTGTTCTCGTAATAATGATGATGCTGGTTGATCAGCAGATCCATCAAAATATTGAAATACTAATCTATTAGCAAAAGTTCCTGATGTAATAGTAATTTGGTTTGGTTGTACACCACCTTTTCCTGATGCATAGATTGCTGAATCTTCAGTATAACCTAATGCTGTACTACCATCATATTGAGGGAAATAATTATCGTTTATTGATATATTTGTTGGTGTTCTACCATATTTGTGTAGATGCACTGGCTTACCATTAATTGTTAATCTTGATAGGATACTACCGTAGTATGGTGGAGCAGTTAAAAAATAGTTGTCATTACTAGATCCATGGAATCCTTGAGATATTACAGCCGCCATATAGAGATATTGTGGCGTGGTATCTGCTGAATTATCACCGTGTGTGCCTACAAATACAGGAATGGTTGCTGTTTCAACATATTGACCATATAATACTGGCACTGGCCGATTTGCTGCATTAAAATCAACCACAGTAGCGGCTTTGATTACAGAAGAACCAATGTTGGTGTCAACTGAAATATCAGGTAGATCAAATGCACCAGTAAATGGCGAAATAACTGCTTTAATAATTGATGTACCCACATCAATGATTGGGTCAACAATAGCCTTAATTGGTTTGGTTACAGCATTAAATACTTTTTTTAAAAATCCCATTTTATTCTTCCCATCTTATATTTGAAGCATTTTTAGTGCTAAAATTAAATCCTGTGTCATTTGGATATAATTTTTGTTGTGATGCTGAATTAGTATATCCATAGATAGCCACTCGATCAAAATTAGATAGTGGTCCTCCACAAAAAATTGTTATACTGCTTTCAGTATTAGTAATTTTATATGATAAGTTATCTATAAAACCTTTAAACACAATTACTTCTATACCGTGCGAAGGAGTTCCAGCAAAATTAAGATCGCCCGGACCTACAAATCTTTTACTTAAAATTACAGAACCGCCACTTATTGGATTGTTTAACAATAGTCTTGAAATGGGTTCGCTAGCGCTATCAGTTATCGATGAATCAAATTGTAATTCTATACGATTAGCATTTAATTGTGATGTTAACGGTATTGGGGAATGTTGAAGATAACCTTGTCCTGTTAGATATATTTCAAATGTAGAACCATCGGCTACTGTAGATGTTACATCATCTACTGCATTAGTAAACCTTTTTACAGTGCCATCAGGTAATTCAAGTCTTACAAGATCAATTAATTGAATCGATCTGTCATCTAAATAATTTAATTGATTTAAAGTTAAGTTACTTCTAGGCATTAATATTCCTCTTGTAATTGTAAATTACATGTATAATATCCGTTTGGGTCAGTTTTTAATTCAACTTGATTCCCTATAAGACTTACATAAAAATTTATATTATTATATACAACTATGGTATTAGTTGTTAAATTTTCAAATAAAGCAGGAAAAATATTCATTACATTAATGGTACTGCCATCAAGATTTACATCATCGGTGAGTTGATACACTTTATAATGATTACTAAATTGTATAAAATCTCCTTTTTTTAATGTGCCAGTTGCTGTGCCGTTTACTGGTATTTTTGTGCTACCTTTAATAAAATTATATTCTGGTGAAACACTTGATATTAACTGTGTTGTAATAGTGCCAGATGCATTTCCACTAGTGTTACTTAAAGTTGGTAATCTAATAGAGCTTACACCATTATTTGCCCATTTAGACATTTCAATAAATGCTTCAGATCTTAACATTGGTATACTGTTTACTTCAATATTCCATCTTTGTGAAAGATATTTTTGTTTATAAGTTTGTGAACTATCTATTTGTGATAAAACAAAATGTTTACTACTAATTTTAGCATCAACATAAGAAGCCATTATATTACCTCCCTAACTTCTTTTTCAAAAATATAATATCCATTACGGTCGGTCTTATATTCTATTGTGTCTCCAATTCCAACAACAGTCAATGCAATGTCATTAATTTTTATATATTGATTGTAAACTCGTTTAATTAATTTGGGTGTTATTATAATTTCACCTTGTGTGGGTGCTCCACCCCATTCATCTGGATCTAACGAATGATTACCTGTAATCATATACACTTTATTGTGATTAGCAAACTGTACAAAATCTCCATATGTAAGTTCCATTCCAGCAGTGGTGTCGTCAATAAGATCCACATAGATTGTGTTTACTAAAGGACCGCCTCCACCAGCACCCGAACCCGTTAACACAAAAGGTCCTACAGTAGACGGATCAGTATAACCGAGTCTGCCAGCGGCATCTTTTATTATTGGTGGTTTAACATTTATTTTTGCGCCACCATCTATATCATTAAACAAAACAAAAAAATTATTTTGGAAATCTTCTCTAGTTAATGCTGGAGTTTGTATTTTAAAACTCCAATATTGATGCCCGTAATTCGTAATCCAGTTTTTTCCATTTATACTGGTATTTTGAATTGTGTCATAATTGCTTTGCCAATTTAAGGTACGAATTTGGTCTTCTAACGCCATTATGCAAATCTCCTACCTTGCTGTCGGAACGCCTGTTGAATTGTGCCTATAATTAAACCTTTTCTAGATAGTAATAACTCATCAAACGATGCAGCATCTACAGCATTGATATTAAAGTTTACATTTACATCACCTGCACTGCTACCTAATCTTTCACTTGGAATAATAGTGCCGGCTGAGTTTGGTACAAATAATTCAGGTCCTCTTTCACCTACTAAAAATGCATTATTGCTATTAACTGGACCGCCGCCTGCTCGGGCTCCACCGTAACCAATAGCACCGCCATTAGCTTTGCCTAAGAAACCGCCTGTAAGCAATGATACTGCAGCATTAATTAATTTTGCTTTTGTATTTCTTTCTGTTTCTCTTGTATTGTTTTTTCGTTCTTCTGATTCTTTTTTAATAGCATCTCTAATTTCTTCTATTTTTTTACGTAATAAATCTAATACAAACACTTCAATTAATAATTGAACAATAGACGATATTAATTGTTTTACAATAGTTTTTGCAATATTTCCTAATGCTTCAGTAAAATTTTTAGCATCAACAATTGCATTAGCAAAAGCATCACCAACGCTGCTTGAAAATGTTTTAAATGCATTGGCTAATGAATCAACAATACCAGTACCTAAATCAGTTTTTTGATATAATTCATCAAACTTTTTAATTAATGCAGCATTAAAACCAATTTTACTTAATCCTAATAATCGCTCTCTAAAAATTGCTACAGCACCGTCGGCATCTTTAATGTTTTGCTCCATTTGTTTAATTTTTTCGTTGGTTTCATTAATTTGGTTATTAGTGTCACCCATGGTACCTTCTAATTTTTTAGCAGTTTCTTCAAACTCTTTCATTATTGCTTCAACAGCAACAAAACTACCAGCAAGAACAGCGCCAAATCCAAATAATTTTCCAAGTGGTTTAAGGAGTTTGCTTAAAGCACCGCCAAATGGAATAAGATTTTTTGTAAGATTTCCTAAAGCAGCACTCATTACTGCAAGAGTACCCGATGCTCTTAATATAGCACCACCTAGTTTTAAAAATGTAACAGCTAAACCTAATGATGCAAATATTTTAAAATTTTCTGCTAAAAATTTTATACCTTTACTTGCTACTATTAGTCCGCTAGAAATTTTTACACCTATAGCTTCACCTATTCGTTTAAAATCATCAACTCCGCCGGAAGCTTCTTTTACAAGATTTGTAAGTTCTGGAAGAAATCCTTTTCCTATTGCATCTGCTGCACCGCTAAATGCATCATTTAAATTTGAAACTGCTTGAGAATAATTGTTGGTTAATTGAGCAGCAGATCCACCAAACGCACTAGTCAACGAATATTGTAAAGCATCTAATATTAAAGCAGCACCTTCCGCTGTTCTACCTACTCTAGAAATTTCTAATCGTGATAATCCTAATGTATTTTCTAATAATTTAAATACAGGAACACCTCTGTCACCGAGTCTGTTTAATTCCTCAAGACCTAAACCGCCTGCTGTAGTTCTTGCAAATAAATCTGTAATTGCTTGCAACGTCCCTAATCGGTCGGCAGTAACTGAAGCAACATCTTGAAATAATGTTAATAATTCTGTAGTGGGTTCAATACCAGCACCTTTTAATTTAATAAAAGTATTTGTTAAATCACCAACTTCAAATATTGACGTTTTAGCAAAATCTAAAATAAAATCAAATGATTTTCTACCGTTTTCAATTGAACCTGTAACTGCAGACAACGCAACCCGTAAATCTTGAAATTGGCTTGCGGTATTAAGAATATATTTCCCTATTCTAATGGCTGTAAGTGCAATAAAACCGCCAGTAGCAGCTTTAATTGCTTTTCCTAAAGTTAGACTAGAACGTTCTAATTTTTTAACGTCTCTTTCAACGTTAGCTATTGCTTGTTGGTTTTTAATTTGTATTTCCAACAATAATTTTTGTGTGCTCACAGCCATTATTTTCTTCTCCTCGTTTGCAGTCCTGGTTTTATATTGCTTGAACCCATTGTCCGTTTTGCATTAGACTCTTGGTGCTCATATAGCATATAACCAGCCCACAAGTTAATTTCCAACGTCGACATTTTTAATACATCTTTAATAGACATTTTAAGTCTATCGGCTAGCGTTATTAAAAACCTTAATTCAACGTTGGTTTTTATTCCTTTGCTGCAGCTGCTTGATCTAATTCAAGTTTTGCATTATTAATTGCAGAGCCCACTTTTATAATAACTTGTGGATCTGCTTCATGCATCAATTTAATTCTATCAGCATCTTTGAATAATCTATTTCCTTCAGCATCTTTTGCTTTTAATATAATAGATTCAATCAACGCCTCAACAGTTTTGTTTTGGCTTTGCAACTCAATTATTTTACTTTCTACATTTAGTGGGTATGTAGTTCTATAATAGATATCTACGTCCCATTCATCTACATGTAATTTTTGCATTGCACCACTAATACTAGTTTGGTAGTGTTTTGCAATTTTATCTGTTATACTCATTTTCTATCTCCTTATTGTTGTTATTGATTTTATGGCCGGGCCAACAACACCTTTTGGTGCTTGTCTAGAACGACCTGCTTCTAAAGCTGGACCGTACGGTTGCGGATTAGTTATTGTATATTTTTTTCCACTCCCGCGCTTGGTCCAGCTATTTTTAAATCTACCAGTTTTTCCAACCGGCGATCTACGTTTTATATCTTCAAATACCGTGTTTGATAACTCTTTCATTACAAAATTTATTGTTTTATTAATTCCATCAATAAAAGATTTAGCAGAAAAAGTTGTTTTCATGATATTATAGATTCGCTACGTTTATAGCACCTGTGATTTGACCTGCTACTGTAGCAGTTACAGCACCATCATTAGCTGCCGCAACTTCAAAAGAAGTAACGATCATCTCGCCACTTAATTTTTGTCCAATAGATGCACCTGACGGATACAATTCAATTGTAGCCGCAGCGGCACCCGGTCCAGTTTGTAATGCTGCTTGTGCTGCATCACCGTCCACAAAGTATAGATCCATTGAAACTGTTGCTGTGGTTAATCCTGGAACATAAGTTCTTGCAGTATTTCCCATTGCTGTGGTTTCAATAACATCACCTGTATTTGTCAAATTGAAAGATATGACACTCGCGATTGTAGTAGCGGAGCCACCAACATCGAATTTAGCCACACCTGACGTTCCTGCATATGCAGTATTATTATTTGCCATTAGTTGTCCTCCTCGTTATTAGGTTTTATGACCTCCGCTTCTGCTTTGGTTATACGCATTGTCGCTTTTGGTCGGTTCATGTTAACGGTCATTTTTCCTGTTTTAACAACAGCGGGTTTTGTAAATGACCAACCCGATTTCAATTTGTTTTGCACTTCATTAAAATGCACAAATTGAGAATTTCCATTTGTATCGTACATTTCTCTCATTATACGTTTCCTTTTCTATAAACATATTCAACTTCTACAATTATATTAACTTGTCCAATTGGCGGATTTCGTTCAATAACTTCTATATTGGTAATTCTAGTTTGAACATAGTGTGTTGCTGTATTAAGTGTAGTAAGGTTTCTATCACGCGATACTTCTAAAGTTTGTTCTATTTGTTCTATTAGTTCATTACGAGCAGTATCTAAATTGTTCCCTCTAACAAAACAACGCAATTCAACCTGTAATATACCCTGTCTTTCGGTCATGGTAACATCAGATCTATCTTCATTACCGCTTACAATTAAGATTGCAGGATATTGTGTTATTGCTAGTTTTTCAAAATCAAAAAATTCTCTGTTAACATGTCCCGGTGCTGGGTCTGTCATGTTTACCAGTTGTTTTCTAATATCTTCTACTATTGATTCTCTTGCACTCATTATCTAACAAGACGATTAAGATGTGTGGGTCTTTTTTCACTATCTGTAATAGTGCCACTTGAATCATAATCGTATTCTACTCCATCTTTTAAAATTGCATCAATTTCATTTGCATACTCTTGTCTGTAGTATTGCATTTTTTCTCTGAATACATCACCTTCTGGGGAAAAGGTAGAAAGACGTGGGTAGATATAATATCCTAACACATGATAAACAGACGCTCTTGTAAATTGCGAATCTGTTAATAAATTATCATCCATTTCTGTATATGTAATTGCCGTTATGTCGTAACGATAATATGATGATCTAGGCCACCAATTTATACGTAAATGTCGTAAGATATCTTGTTTAGATTTTGCATGCAAGTCTGTAAAGTCTTGAATGCCGTAGTTTTTTATTTCTGGTTCGTATTCTAATAAATCCGAATCTGTACTAAAGTTAGCCACACAAAGTCCTCCGTTTGATGTGATGTATCAGTCCTTCTGATACTATTATTTATAAAAGATAAAGGGGCTAAAAGCCCCTTTACCCATGTGGTTAGCTATAAACTAAATTAGTCTACAACTGCCTCTGATTTAACTTTAACCGCATATGCGTCTTTAAGGATTTGGTTACCTCTAGCTGTCGTAGCAACATACTCGGTACTTCTTAATGATGCATCGTACTGTTCTTTTATAACGATCGGTCGTTTGATCACGTGCGCGAAAGCCATTGGCGAGAATACGCCTCCAACTGAATCGTTTGCAGAGTCAACTGTTACAGCTGTAGTCATGAATATTTTACAGTTGTAAATTTTACCTACGTATGCAGAACTAGATAATAAAGCATTTCCTAAATTAGAAACTGCCGGTGCTTGCGAACCAACAAATCCTGCTTGAGTTAATACTTTAGCAACATTGTGTAATTGTGCTGGAGAGAATACACCAAAATAATCGCCGTCAGCATCTGCTGGAGCGTTTTGTCCTCTAAGCAAGTAAAGTGCTTTTAAGATATCATTTGGTGATAAGTCTGTACCAGACGAATTGATCACGTTAGTTGTTAATGAATCGAATTGAGCAAATACGTCTGCATCTACTTTTTCTCCGATTGCATTACCTAGTAT
>Ga0099848_1001395_pt1 | contig 11261 bp, 13 predicted proteins | sample CB_VirMetaG_3_FD_78179 | JGI IMG/M metagenome (GOLD analysis project Ga0099848, IMG submission 78179) | Freshwater to marine saline gradient viral communities from Chesapeake Bay - CB_1508_1S Viral MetaG | ecosystem: Environmental > Aquatic > Marine > Coastal | place: USA: Chesapeake Bay... | reverse complement strand
TAAGCCAATAAATAGACATCGCCCACTATCATCAAAGTCTTCTACACATTCACTAAATAAAGACTTTATAAGTGACCTATTGTGATCACTAAGTTGCTCAAAGTCGTGTATGCATAAAATTTTGCATTTACTTGCACATGTAATATATTCTGGCATAGAATTATTACCGTGAACAGCGTCATGAAAAATCAAATCATATTTCCCACAATTTGGCAAGAATCTATTAGAACCTAAAGTTATTGCCAATATATTCTCAATCCCCAGGCTCTTCCAATATTTTAAACGTGCTTCTGATGAAATGTGATCAGAAAGATCAACCGAAGTTATTTCCGAATCTGGAGAGGCTATAGCCATAGCTGCCGTACTAATTCCTTGATAACTACCCAACTCTAATACTTTCATAGATTTGTTTTCTACAAGTTCACAAAGCATTTTTATGTGTTTCTTATCGGTTGTCATAGGGCTAGAAAAATCAGCCCCATTCAAATAATCTTGGTATTTACTCATCGTTGTCAATCCATTCTTGCATAGTTTTTTCCCTATCTTTCCACATTGTAGCGTGTAAGAAATATCCGTTTTTTATAGAATCCTCATTAAATCGTACATCATTTTTGTGAACATTAAATTCATATGGAAGCCCTACTGTGGATAGTCCATATTCTGACAATTTTTGTGTTTTCGATTTTGGTATCCAATTCATCAGTTCTATAACTGCCATTTGTTCCCACCAATGATGATTAATATACGCGGTTTTAGCCCATACATCATCAAGATAATTTGAAAATTTATTAGTCAATAACCATACGCCACAATTTGGAACCAATCCTTCATATAAATCAGCGTGTACCGTTACCGCTTGCAGAGTATCATTTTCTATATATTGCATTATGTCTGGGCTTTTTTTTGTTATTATTATATCCGAATCTAGCCACAAAATAGTATCGTAATTATTTAAAAAACGCTTTATTATTGGTACTTTTAGCCACGATATTGGTCTATTATGATCCCAACCAAGGTCTTTACAGATTTCTATGACGTTATTATATGATGGGCAAATAACATCATAATTGTATTTTGTTCCATAATGATAAAATGTAGGGAGTGCTATTTGTAGCATCCTATTAAACTTATCACCATGAGCAAAACTAACTATAGCTTTTTTCATACTGTAAACCTGTGTCTAGAATAGGATACGATTAAGGTATTGTTAACCATATGCTGATAACCGCTACGCGATAATTTATCATTTATTGTAACATGATCACAGTCAACATATCCAGACTTGGTTTCAACTTCATACGTATAATCTAGTATTTGTTTTTTGTAGATGCACAATCCTCCAAAATTTGATCTTACTAAGATTGGCTCAGTTATTTTGATCTGATTAAATGATGCTTGTAGTCCTGGCATTATTGGTTGATAGCATCCCAAAGGTCTAAAAGCGAAACTATCATACATAAGTAGATTGTTTTTACAATCCTCTAGATTCTTTGTATTTGTGTATTCTGATAAAACGCCATATGCTGAAACAGAAACGAGATTCTCTTTATTATACAGCCTACATATACTATCAAAAAACCCACTGTATGACCACCCATAAATGTCCCAATCTATTACCCATATATAATCAAATGCTTTATCACTATTTTTGGCATAAGACAAATATTGATTTCTACAATCTGCTAAAACTTTACATCTATTGTATTGATTATTATCTTGCCCAGCATGTATTTTTTGTTTGTAATCTGCGTCCTGTCTTTTTTCAGATAAATAATTTATGTTTGAATTCTTTATAATATCCAGCGTTGAGTCTGTGGAATCATTTTCGTATATAAAGATATCAAAGTTTTGAAAGTATTTACCTATAAATCTAGCCCTCTGTATATTATTATTAAGCGTTCTTTCTACATCTCTAGCTATTCCACAAAAGAGTATATTGGATTTTTTTGTTATAGATTTTCCATTATTTACCATTGTTTTATTTGGGCTATCAAATAATTTTTGAGGAAAAGATATTCTCATTGATCCCATGCCCCGATCATTTGTGAAAAGAAATTATTTCCCATGTAGTAATCTCTTTCAAATCCGGCAGACTGTAGATAAGGATTAAGTGTTGAGCCTATATCTAGATAGGTATTTTCTGGTTCATGCTCTGTGAGTTGATGGCAGAGTATATTACCAAATGGGCCACAACAAAATAGATAGATCATATTGCTTATGCTCTGGCTTTTTAATTTTGAAGTAAATTGTTTAGCAGAATCTACAATATCCCAATTATATCCCCAAGCATTATTCTTTAGAGGAAATACCGCATATGGCGTGAATGGTAAATTGTTTATCTTGCCGTTTTCATTACAAAATAAAACAACCGGCCTGTCACTAAAAAGCGGCATTATTTTGTCTTTATAAAATGAGTAATTTGAGTTGACCCAGATATCCGCCCACGTTAAGTGATCTTCGTCCTGCAAGCATACATCTTTCATGGATCTATGAGTGTGTATTCCAAAAACTTTTACGCATGTAATCCCAACAAAATATCTATCATTCTTATATCTAAATGATTCTATTAAAGCTTTTCTTTTACGTTGATCGCTATCTTTTTTCGGATCAAACCAGAATTCCTTATTATTTATTTCTTGATTACATATTACTGCCCATTCGCCATCACAAAATTTTGAAAAACTAATATTTTCATGATTTTTGATAGAATTATATAATATCTCTATGTCGGATTTGTAATTTTTGTTTGGTGGAATTGAAAATTTCATATTATTCTTCCGCAACTATCTTGTAGCCCATTTCTCTAATAAAATTCCAATATCTATTCATTCCAGTATTTGCCTCATTGCTCCAAGAAACCGCTGCGGCATCTGTGCCATATAACTGTGCGGTATCTGGCATAGAACCCCAAAGATCCGTATCATTTTCTGGATGTGGTGGAATGTAAGTATTAACGCCAAAATGTTTTTTAGCCGCATACGATAGGTGCATATCCTCACCATATCTAGGCGGGAAAATATCTGGCGCTTCTGCAAAAAATGCTCTTAACCAACTTTTTTCAAAAAACCAGGAATGGCACCCCATATCAACTCTGGTCACTGTTTCATTTTTTGAACACCACCCAACCGCCTTATAGCTCTCTGGTAATGGGTATTTGAGATCTTGTCCCGCATTCATCAACGCTCCGCGAGTACTTAGAACACCATTATGGGTCTTTAATGTATCGAAACAATTCTCTAGCCACTTTTTCCCAGGTATTGTATCGTCATCTATAACGCAAATATATTTTGTTCTAGCGTTTAAAGCGGCAGTAAATCTACCCCAAACGCCAAAATTAGTATTAGATATTATAGAATTGCAATCATTTATGATTTGTTGATCAAATTGAAGGCTCGTTTTATCAACAAGGTTTATCCATAAAAATATTTCAAAATCTTGTACTGTTTGATTTTTTATAGCCTCGTATTGTTGTTTTAGAGTATGTGGTCTTTTGAAACCATTTAATACAAATGTAACGCTCATTTTGTGCTGCTTTCTATAATTTCTTGTAGTTTATCTGTGTATTCTTTACAAGGTAGTTGAGATAATAAAGATTTTGTTCTGTGTAAGCATGTATGTTTTTGCATAATTTTTGTTTTAATGTCACCGCTATTTGGATCTTGTAGCGAGCAATGTTTACCATCTCCCAATAGTTTATTAAGATGATTATCTAACTTTGTTCGATCTTCTATATCAAAAAATGTATTTACTTTCAAGGCTGCGTCAAAAAACAGTTGTGGAATCTCATTTTGAAAATATTTTATCACAACATTTTGATAATTATGATATAGGTGATTTAATCGTACAATAGGTAAAAATATATCTGCTTCTTTTTCTAATTTTTCATCTGTAGTAACGTAATGGTAGGACTCACCTATTGGCGATAGCTGCGATTTGTTATCAACGAAAATAGCGTAATCTATATCGTATTGTTTTGGCTCATATCCAAGAAAAACGTCAGCCCCGTGTAGTATAGTTGTAATATTGGTATTTTTTAAAGTCAAATTGTGGTCATAGTAGTTTACATACATTAAAGCTGGTCGTATACCCACATCTTTTAGCACATTACCAAGATTAGTTAAATTTTCTTGTGTTATTCCAGTAATATTTATGATCAAATCTATGTTCTTATTTTCTTGTAGGTATAATATCAAATCTCTTGTTAGTTTAAGATGATGCGTGATATGTATATCTGGATTGATGATATCGAAAGCATCAAAAGTACTCAGATTGTGTGGCCATATTGTTGAAATACAATCTATGCTATTAAGCACAGTGTTTAAGTATAAAGGCTCAGTTGTATTCGGTGTAGTATAATCAGAAATCAATATTTTCATGATTTTTCCTTAATATTATGATAAGTCTTAATGTTATTGATTTTTATTACTTGCTTGCTATTAATATTAGTAGCAATTTTGAAATTCATATTTACTAGTTCATTCAAAGCTTCAAATATGAATCTATTTTTATTATCGTAACTTAATAGTATTTTCTTTAAATTCTCTATATATTCATAGTTGTTCAAAAATAAGATTTCCGACCAAGTATGCCTAGCCCCAAAGGAGAAATGTTGAGCAATATTATTTTCTATATTTAGTCCTATTTCCAATGTATCGTGAGCGTGTTCTTCTATCAAAGTGCCAGATTTAGATATATCTATGGATTTTAATGTTATCGGCTCAAATATTAAATTACCATCACATATCAAAACCTTATCATTCCAAATGTTATTTAAAGATAGCCTTAAACTTTCGCATGAATTAGAAGAGTGATATAGTTGATTTTCTACTATTCTGATATTTAAATTTTTATGCCTTGTTCTAATGTACTTGTATACTTTTTCTGCATCAAAACCAACACACAATATTATTTCAAAGTTTACAAAAGTTTTTTTTATTGATTCAATTTGAATATCTATTAGCCTTTGTCTACCAATCTGTAATATTGGAATAGCACCGTAAGATTTCATCCTATATCCTGGGCTATCACTTAGTAAGATTATACTAACCAATTCCTCTGTTTTATTTTCGTTTTTTCTTTTTGCACCCCCGTTTTTTGGAGATACAATGCACTTAGTTCTCATAAATATAGAAATTGGAGTCTATAGAATTATTTACAATTTCATTTATATTTTTGAAATAGTTTATGCTTGGATTAAAACTATTCAATGACTTATATGTGAAATTTCCAATAAATTTAATACCATCACATTCTGCTACTATAAATTTGTTCAAATTTTCATTTACATGGTCATTAAGCCTGTTCAGAATATTTGGTGATAATTTCTCTGGTTGATCGATAATTGCATGATATGCATTTTTAGTTTTTTTGAGTAGTTTATGCATATATTCTTCTATAGAAGCACAAACAGATACAGAAATACTACCCTTAGAATTTTGCATTATTTTTTTGACAGTATCTTTTACATTCGCGTAACAATAGGTTTCATGTATAATAAACAAGCTTATTTTATCTCTATAATATTCATTATCATTAATAAAGCTTATTATTGACGTAGCTTTTTCTTCATTTATGTCATTGGCGTTAAAAACTATATCAAAACTTAAAGCAGATTCTTTTTTTACTTTTTCTATGTCCGATTCATTATAGCCCCATTTCCTATCTCTATAGTAGGTACATAACCTATCTATAACATAGAATTGTTTTTCTTCGTCATATGCTTCTACAACATCATCAGCAAATTTATCGATTCTATTATGCGCACAGGATATTTGAGTAATACCAGCCCCATCATAAATAGCAAATACGCATTCTTTACAATTTGTCCTAATTTTTTGGTCTGATTGCTGAGATTTCATAATTATCTCCCTTAAATGTCGCAGAATTAATTCTTACACCAGAATCTTTTAAAAGCTCAAGAATAAATTTTAAAGAATAAGCACCAGTTTTATTTAATAATTCTGTATTTATTGCCTCTAAACTGTTTGTTCCATCAATAATATGCCTACTAACAGCATAGATGTCTGTGCCACCTAGATAAAGATTACAACCTATTCTCATTTTTGTTATTATAGTACTTATAAAGGTTTTGATTTTGTCATATTTGATACTATCTATAGCATCGATTGCTACAATTTCTGTTGCAGAATTATCTGGTATTTTTGTTAAATCAAATTCCCCATATACTATGGGTATAATAACGTATCCTTGTATGCTCTTATCTATATTTTCTGATATAAACAGTTTCATTGTTTTGATATCCTGTAAGTGTAGTCGAATATTTGATTCCAATTTTGGATAAATTGATGTTCTGGAAATTTATTTTTTATGGTTTCTCTAGCTTTTTCACCCATAGAAGCAGCCACTTCCTTGTTATATAGTAAGTATTCTATTTTACTTCTTAATTCATTTTCATCATTAGATATAAACCCATTGACACCATTCTCTATTATTTCGGGTATCATGCACGTTGCTGTAGAAACAACAGCACATCCACAACTCATAGCCTCTAATAAAGATGTTGGTATTGGGCTTAATGTGGAACTATTAAAGTACACTGCGCATTTATTGTATTCTATTATTAATTCCTCCGTAGAGCTTGCTGGCTCTGATAATCCTTGAGTATCTCCAACAAGTTTTGTAGACAAACCATCTGTTATTCTTTTCCAGCCACTATAATTTAGACAATAATCCCTATTAACAAAATCATTGGCCACGGTTAATACGTAATCTTCTCTATCCATTTTGAGATCAATAAAACTTTCCGTATCAACACCATGATGAATAACTTGTACGTTATCACTATTTATATCCCATGCTTGTTTAGAATATTCCGAAATAAATATGTTTATATCGCCAACCATATTTTTCATGATATTGATATTTTTCGGAGAAATTGTTTGCGGAGTTGGCAAAGTATGTTCAAGCGATATGATCGGAATTTTGATCACATCTTGAATTTTTTTTGCTGCTTGAAATTGCCAAAATTTGCTTTGTGATAAAATGAAGTCATAATCAATATAAGAACATACCTCTGCTTCTGGTAATATAAAATAATTGGGTGGGACAGGAACCTGCTGCGAATTCCATTTCTTCATTTTCTCCAAGTTGAAGGAATAGAAATTATGACCAGTTTTAGCTAATTCTGTTTCATATCTTTCATGAGTTGGAAAAGTCAAAATATTGTATTGCTTTTTTTCATCATTATTACAAGCATCTATGATTCGTTTGGTAGAGAATTCACTCATTTATATATTCCTTAATCTTATTTCCGACCGCTTCATACGAAAACATTTTTCCTCGCTCTAAACCGTCAATTTTATTTTTATTAGAACGATTTTCATAATAGTATCTCATAGCTTTTTTAATTTCTAAATCATTTGGAACAAACCAATGATGATTGCCAGTAAAAATATCATTAAATGCTGCATTTCTATGATTACATATTCCCATCATTCCATTTACTAGCCATCCAGTTTGTTTATTATTTGGATCTATATACTCTTTCGGCCCACCTTCATTGCTGCATATTGGAGTATTACCATAACACATTGCATCAAATGCTGGTATACCCCAACCTTCTCCATGAGTAGGTCCGACATAACAATCACAAGATAAATGCAAAATTTTCATTTGCTCTTCTGTAAATTCTTCGGTTATTAATATCTCATGATTATAGTCTTCTATTCTATTATAGAGTCTCATATTTTTCTTGATTTCGTCACAAAATTTCATCATCCCACTTCTTAGGTCTTGGGGATTTAGTCCCGACCGTTTAACTTTTAGCACCAAAGAAACCGGCTCTGAACAATGAAATTCTGAATGAAAACAGCGAACTATGGTTTCTAAATTTTTTCTATCATCTAAATCACAGATAAAATAGAATTTAAAAGTATGATTTTTATGATCAAATATAATTCTTTTTTTGTTATCTTCGTATTGAGACATATCAAATGCGTGATGCAATATTTTGATTTTATTTTCATCTAAACCGTCGTTGGCTAGATTATTTTTTGCATCTTGATTTGGAACCCATATCTCATCTACCAATTCTAAGTTTTGATACCACGGATGATATTTTATAGTATCTAATTCGTGTACAAAATAAGCAATATTTTTCTTAAACTTATCTGTTTTTGTTATATGGTGTGGTAAAACATGTTGTATGCAATAATCTATCCCATCCAAATTTTTATCTTCTAAAATAGATATTCTTGGATTAATTTTGGATTCAGTGTTCGTTAGTTTTATAGATCTGCAAACTATGTCCATATCTGTTGTTGATGCGGCATTGATCATATCGGTTGCGGCTTTTGACCAACCGCTTTGTTCTTTATAATGCCCTATATATAATAATTTCATAATAGATTGAATTTCTCCGCTCTTCTTTTTTCCCAAAAATTTCTTTTGTTACACATAGCAACCATGTGATCATATGCTATGTTGAAATCAAACGGACTTCTTGCATTTTTTCCATCAAACAATGAAGAATTTTCATTAAAATACATGCCACCGGTTAAAGCCGTTGTTGTTTTATACATTAAATCTCGTATCAACCTAGCTTCCATAAAGCTGTTTATTTTTTCTGGCTCACAAAGAACATTGGTTATCAACCACCTAGCTAATTTATCATATTCTATATTTGGCGGCAATTTTTCTGGTTTTGGTGAAGGTGTAGCTAATCTTGGCTTGGATTTCCACGTATATTGTTCTGGAATAATATCTATGCTATCGAAATATGTTTCCCAAACACTGCCAGCCTTTTCCCAGGTATAATATTGTTCAAACGCTTTTCTAGTTTCTTGACCATAAATATCTCTTTCTTCTTGCGTCTTTTCGAAAAATGTTTTCATTAGATCGGACGCCAAATCGTTATCTGGCACAGCCCTAAAACAACCAGTTTCTAATTCTTTATATAGGGCTTTTGGTGTTACTGGGATGCCATTTAAATTTTCAATAACACTTTCCATTGCGGAATAATCTGTTGACATTACTGGAATACCACATGCTGCGGCTTCTACTTGAGGCAAGCCAAAACCTTCAGAATTTGCATATTGAACATATAAATCGAACAGATTAATAATCTTACTTAGATCTTCATATTCTACACCATTCCTCACATTAGATAATGTAGCGCCAAATTTATTTGAATATGGGGATTGGGTTACAGCACCCTTGAATAAGGATGCGAATGGCTTTCCAGTTTGAGCGCATATGTAAGTAAAATATACTTTGGATGATAAGTTGTGTTGTTGTAATAGTTCTGGTATATCCCAACCTAGATCTGGATAACTTGTATGACAATATAGAAAGTATTTTTCTGGATTACTGACTTTAGATAATAATAGCTTGAATGCTGCAAATAGGTCTGGATATAATTTTCTTCTTTGATTTCTCATCACAGTGCCAATTATAAACGATTCTGGATTCAAACCAAAACTAGAACGTAATGCTGATTTGTTTTTTATTGGTTGATAAGCACTATGGGCAGAAGGTGATGCGGTTCCTATATATTTTATTTTACCGCCCGATTGTTCAGTAAGTATTTTACCGGCCCATTCTGAATAAGTCAAGCAGGCATCGGCAGATTCATATGTTGCCACCCATTGTCTAGCTTGTGGTTTAGCATCAACAGTTGGCATTATACACCATTTATAAAATGGTCTAAATGGGGAGCGTTCCTCAAAATCCAACATCCAGAAATCTCTTATATCACACACTACATCTGGCATAAAATCTAAACACACTTCTTCAAAAATCAACTCTCCAAATTGAGCCGTAGCTTGACCGGCGTATTGTTTTCTTTCTTGTTCAGAGCATTTTTCATCTGGAACTACGCCATAATATTTCCAAGGAATTTGTTCCGCTCTTGGATCATGACGATTACCGTAAGACGATAATTCTGCTATTTCATATTTATCGGTACTATGTAAATAGTTTAATATTTCTCTTGTATAAGTAGCATATCCGGTATTTAGAAACGTAGCCTCACTACAAAATAGTATACGCTTTTTTCTCATATTGCAAACCCGCTCTCTCTAGAATAATTAATGTATCTTGAAAATGCTATTGGTGCATTATTGTAAACGCAAATATATCTACCATTATGCATTAATTCTATCCCCAATCCGATTCCTCCATCATGGCCAGCATAAAAACCATGTTGTGGATTAGCATTCAAATAGGTTTTAATATTATTGAACATGCAGGTTGTTGTGTGTCCTTCATAGTTTTTTGTTATTGGTGGATTCGCCCCATATTTGAACATATCATCTATACAAGATGCTATGATATTATTATTTTGTTCTGTAAACAATAATGCTTGAAAAATGTGTCCAGGCAATAAACCAGATATAACTGTAAAGAATTTAGTATTTTCATCAATATAGTTACTTATCGGCAAAATATGTTCTATGTCAATATCACAATAATATCCGCCATGCTTATATAAATAACAATATCTAAAGAAATCACCTTTATTATAACCTAACTTAATTGAATGAAAAAAATCAACAAACTTATTGCCATATTCGGTTTTGAGAAAATCTACAACATCTTCATCCGTAAAAAATAATATCTCTTTATCTGGATTGAGATTTTTAATATTTTCTAAGATATTGGTTGGAATATCCTTATTTTTCCAAGTCAATATAATATTGTTTGGTATCAAAACTCATCCTTCATCTTGATTGCAAAAATCAAATTCATTGATTCTAAAAACAATTCTATTATCTTCTCTGGAAACATTCTTGGCAGATGCGTTTATTACTAATTTTGTTCCTTTGATAGCATATTTTTCTAATGTTTCTGCCCCAGTATGCCAAGCTTCACAGTTTATATAAGTGGGTATGCGATTTTTTTCTCCACTTTTAGTTTTCCTATAGGTGTATGTGACCATCACAAATTCTGCTCGCACTATATCATCAACAATGGATATTCTAGGATTTTCTACTAGGTATCCAGTAAAAGAACATAAATTCATATCAAAAAGTCTCCTGTTACATTATGATAACGATGTGTGTCAAAAAAAACAACATCATAGTTCATGGATTTGCTCTATAATAAAAGAGGAATCATTGTGGTTTACATAGCCACAAAATATCAAGTTATTGCCCTCATAAATAACATATTTGTATTTTTCCTTTACTTTTGGAAAAACGATAACGCTGTCTAGTATACCTGTTTCGTCTTCTATTGTAAGAAAAGACATAATCTTTCCCTTAGACTCACCCTTTTTTATTTTATAATCTGATACTCTTTGT
>Ga0099848_1001394_pt1 | contig 11269 bp, 19 predicted proteins | sample CB_VirMetaG_3_FD_78179 | JGI IMG/M metagenome (GOLD analysis project Ga0099848, IMG submission 78179) | Freshwater to marine saline gradient viral communities from Chesapeake Bay - CB_1508_1S Viral MetaG | ecosystem: Environmental > Aquatic > Marine > Coastal | place: USA: Chesapeake Bay... | reverse complement strand
TTACAACAACCCCAGGTTCAAAGCGCGTTAATAAATTTCATATCTGGTATGGCCGGTAATTTAATGAAACCGCCGACGGTACAAGCCGTTGCCGGGATCGTGGAGGACAACGTACAAAAAAGCATTGAAACGTTATTTAGCAAAGGGGTAACACCGTCCGACCTGGCTAAATTGGCCGCAATGGATAGTCAACAAATAAATTTTCTATTAACAATGTTGCGTAAATAATATGGCAAAAAAGGGTATTGATATTAACACGGTGATTATTGCGGGTACCGCCCTGGCCGGTATTTTATTGGTACGTCGTATTTTGATACGTACCGGTGTATTACAAGGCAAGGGAGGCGCAACCGTACAACGTGAAATTGAAAACCCGTTTAGTCCGTGGAAACCGACGTTTTACCAGGCACCGGCCGCGCAACGCGCCGGAGCGTTGTTAATTAAAGTAGCAACCGCCCAGGAATACGCCAAAACAATACACGACGCGTTTACTGTTTTTCAAGACGATTTTAACGCGGTTATGTCAGTATTTAGTCAATTGCGAACACAAAGCCAATTGAGTTTTTTATCGGACGTATTTAGCAAAATGTATAAAGAAGATTTATTGAGTTTTTTAACCGACGGAGGAGGCATATTACCCTGGGACGGTTTAAGTGATACAAACCTGGAAAAATTGACCGATTTAGTAAATAAGTTACCAAAATATAAATAACAAAAAATGAAAAAAATTAGTCCCCTTGTGTGGGTAGCAATTGCCGGAGCCGGAGGGTATATTATTTGGCAAATGATGAAAAAACGCGGTATGCGTTCAAGTGTAACGGCTGAAAGTCCAATTATACAAACGGAGTCGCAATTTTACGCCGACCAGGAGCAAGCGGAAAAGCCGTCACCGATTGAAACTGTAACAAACATTTTTAAAACGGTATTCCCAAAAAAGACCGCCGAACAAAAGGCCGCTAAAAAATCGGCACGCCTGGCAAAGAAAACCGCCAGGAAAACAAAGAAAAAAGTTAGCGGGGTAGTTGATAGCGTAATATATTAATCATTCCGTTTCACCTATATTTTAAGCTATGGCAAAAAAAAATACATTGGTTTGGTTTGGTATTGCCGCCGTATTGGTTTGGTATTATATGCGCAATAAAAAAAGCGCAAGTAATACCAATATTAGCGCCGGAGGTTCCCAAGCACAAACCGCAATTCAAGAGGCCGGAAATATGGCAAGACAAATGGTTGCCGATTTTGTTGATAATACAACGTTCACACCGGACACGCAAGCAACAAGCCGCGCATTGTATAACGAGGATAAAAAAGATTGTAAAATATGAGTTGTCGTCAATATACTACCGAAATAAAAATTTTCAGTGTTAGTGGTCAAACAGATAGTAACGCAAACAGTTTAATTTTTGTTAATCAAGGTACAACCAATGTTAGTATTGACGGTTTTGTATTAACACCTAACCAATCGTGGAATATAACCGGTAATAAAGATGAAATAAACATTAAGGTTTATTCTTTTAATTTTATTGGAGTTGGCACTAATCAATTAACAGTTGTCTATAAAAGATACGTTTAATGTTTGTAGATTTTAACATACTAAATCAATTAGGTTCACCAAGTATTAACAGTAATACATTGGCAAACCGTCCGAGTCCTGGACAAGTTGGCCGACTATTTGTTAGTATTGATACTTTTGAAATTTACCGTGATAATGGTACCGGTTGGGATTTAATCGGAGGCCCCGGAAGTAGTACCGTAGTTGGTAGCGGTTCAGCTGGTCAAGTAACTTATTGGGACGGTGCAAATTCAATAACCGGAAACAACAATTTGTTTTGGGATAGTGTAAATGAACGGTTAGGAGTAGGAACAACAACCCCAGGACACAAAGTTGAAATCAATGGTACCGGCGAATTACTTTGTTTACACGGAGGAAGTGACGTTTATATTCAATTTCACGGAAACGGAGCCGACCAATACCGTATTGGTTTTACGGATAATTCTAATGATTATCGTAGATTTTCAATATACGATATTACCGGTTCTAAAGAGGTATTAACAATAGATAAACAAAGCCGTTATGTTGGTATAAATTATCAATATAGTTCTTTATCCGACCAACCGGCATATACATTGGACGTTGAGGGTTCTTTTAGAGCGACAGAAACAATTAAAACCGGACAACCAACCGGAGGTACAACATTGCCCGCACTATTTAAAATAGGAGGTAAGGTAAACGATCAAGCGGTTGAATTAGATTTTGCCAATTATTTAGAAGTTGAAATTAATGGTGTCTTAAATTATATGGCGCTTGTAATTTTGCAAAATATGTTATTGGCTGAAAACAATGACGCAATTATTCAAGAAGATAATTACTTTTTATTAGCATAAAATTTTAAAAATGTCAAACGTAAAAATTAGTGGTTTAACAAGTGCGGGTGCATTAACCGGAACAGAGGCGGTTCCAATTGTTCAAAGCGGTGTTACCGTTCAATCAACAACACAAAATATTAGCAATTTGGCTTTACCTTCACAAAGTGGTCAAAACGGTAAATATTTAAAAACAGATGGTTCAACGGCAAGTTGGGGTACAATTAGCCCGGGAGCCTATATTAGTTGTTTTAATATGGAAATTGGAAGCGGCTCTATTTTTGCGCTCCCAAATTATGATAATACCGGCAATACTTATACTTTTGTATTGGGGGCCGGGAATAATTTAGAAATACAAATAACATCTTATGGTGGAAATAAATTATTTAGTTTTCCTTACGATACAATTGTAGGAAGTCCAATATTTACGGGTGGTAATTTTTATTATCCTTATGATACTGGTGGCGGTGGCAGTTTTAATCTATTATTATCTTATGTAAATCAAAATGGCGTGTCTTTTGATTTTAGCAGTGGAACTTTTACAAATTTTAAATTATTCATACAAATTATATTTAATCCCTTTTAATTAATATGACACTAACTGAACTAAAGGCCGCCGCATACGATTTAATTGCAAACATTGAGTATTTACAAAAAAGTTTGGAGCAAATCAACAAACAAATAGCACAAGCAACAAAAGAAAAAGAAAATGGACAATCAAATAATAACGATAATGGTTAGTTCAATTTTTAGTGCCGGTGCGACTTGGGGTATATTAAATACGCGTGTTAAGGCATTAGAAAAAGAAATGGAAAAGCACAACGATAATTCAAATAGATTAACAAGGTTAGAAACAAAATTGGATATTTTATTAGAGCATTTTATAAAAGATTAATTATGAAAATTAAAAAACCCAAAAATTGGAAAACAACGTTTTTCGGCATTGCGTCCGTAATTAGTGGATTGGCAATGATTTTAAAAGGAAACGTTATTGAAGGAGTCACCGCAATTACGGCCGGTTTAGGTCTTGGAGCCGCAAAAGACGCCGAGTAATGGCCATAAGGTTAACCGCCGGGCAAAAGGCAAACGTTGACGCGATAATTAACGCGGCAAAGGAGGCCGGTATAACCAACGAATTGGTTATTGCCGGTATATTGGCCGTTGCCGCAAAAGAAAGCGGGTTTAATTTATTGGAGGAAAAAAGTTACCGTAACACGTCCGTTGCGCGTATTCGCGCAATTTTTGGTTCCAGGGTGAAAGGTTACACCGACGCACAATTAGAGCAATTGAAAAAAGACGACGTTAAGTTTTTCAATGTCGTATATGGCGGTATGGGCGGTAATAATACCCAGGGCGACGGATTTAGGTACCGGGGCCGTGGGTTTAATCAAATTACATTTAAGAACAATTACATTTTAGCGGCAAAAGATACCGGGGTGAGTTTAAATTTAACACCGGAAAAATTATTAGACCGTAACGTTGCCGCAAAGGCCCTAATTGGGTTTTATTTACGTAATTACCCGGTTGCCGTTAGGTCGGGTAAATATCCAATTAAAAGTGATATTAACACCGTTCCCAGGAGCGACACCGCGTACAACCTGGCATACAATATAAACCGTGGCCGGCACGTATTACCCGTCCAGGATAGTACGGGAGGGTATGTAAAAGGCAAAACCATTTATAGCGACGTATTACAATACGTCAAAAAAAAAAACGATCAATGAGTTGGCGTTTACCCCTTATATTTTAATAATTGCCGGTTTGGCCGGTATTGCCTGGTTAATTACCCGGAAAAAATAATTTTGGCGGTTTGGGGTTTGTTACTAATTTAGTCCGCGACAAACGATTTTTTAATTAAAAAAAACCCCGTTATGCAAGAAAATTTATTTAGCGACCTTTCATTATTATTGCCCTATCTGGCCGACCTTGATTTTAAGGTACAACGTTGCCGCGATTTAATTAAGCACCTGGATAACGCGTACGACGTCCAGGTACATATTGTTTACGAGTGCGATATTGACACCGTAATTATTGGCAAAGGTGATACCCCTTTTAATTTAGCGAAGGAGGTAAAATTGATTTTGGAGGATAGTATAGACGAGTACCAAAAAACAATTGCACACCTTAATAAGTTAAGCAATGAGGGCGGTATTTATTAAGGGTATAACCTGGTTAATATCGTTATTGTATTTATTGTTTTTTTGCGTTCCTCTTACAATAATTGTTTATTTAATAGTTTATTTAATTTTTTTATTCAAACCCAAAAATTAGACAAATGGAATACACACAACAACCCGCGTTTCCCCCACAAATTGCCCAGGATAATTTAGGCCGTTTAATTGCGCCAATACCTGGATTGAGCAAATTAGAGTTTGCCGCATTAATGTTATTGCCGACGTTTATTCAATTGGCACGTAAAACCGACGGTTTGCGTATTAATGGCAAACCGGCAACGCCGTACCAGGCCGCAATTGAGGCCGCACAAAATTTATTTAACACCGTTAATAAGTCAAGCAATGAAAATACTAATACGAGCCTGGAATTGGTTTGAGAACCGCCCAGCCCTGGGGTTATTAATAACCCTGGCCGCGTCCCTTTATTTATGTCACCGTTGGAAAATGTAAATAGGGGCCGCAAGGCCCCTAACTTTTTTTTATGACAAACGAGCAAAAAACAATACCCGAAATATTAGAGTTGCGCCGGTACAACCCGGACGCGCAACCGCCGCCGGAGGAAGTTTTATTTACAATTGGTAGTTCAATAATTGGTACCGCGTCCAATTACGTTGTAATTAGTGGCCAGGCGAAGGCCGGTAAGTCCACAATATTAAGCGCCGCGATTGCGTCGGCATTTATGAAAAACGACGATTGTTACGGTATTAAATTAAACCCGCCAAAACCCAGGCCCGTGGTTGGATATTTTGATACCGAAAGTAGCCAATACGATTTATGGCGTACAATGGAGCGAATAAAAACGTTTTCATTGCGTGCAAAAATTCACGAAAATTTGCACGTATTTAGCGTCCGGGAGGACAGTCCAAAACGTATTCGCGCCCTGGTTAATCATTATTTAGAAACTACGCCTAACTGTTCAATTTTGATAATTGACGGTTTATTAGACCTGGTATTGAATTACAATGATGAAGTTGAAACCAGGAAACTAACGCAATGGTTTAAAGCAATAACAAAGCAATACAATTTACTTTTGATTGGCGTATTGCATTTAAGTAAAGGCCAGGGCGAAACCCTGGGACACCTGGGGAGCAATACCGACCGTTGGGCGCAAAGTACATTGGTAGTTGAAAAGGATAAATTAGCCAACACAATTACGTTAAAGCCAAAATTTTTACGGTCGTCCGGTGATTTTAACCCAATAAGTTTATACAATAACAATGGCCAATTTTGGCAAGTTCCATACGAGGCACCGGCACCCCCACAATTAAACAGTAAAAAAAAGCGGCCGGAGTAGTCCGACCGCCGACAAACGAGGAATAACGCTAACGCGAATAAAAACCCCTCATTCCGTTTCACGTCAAAAATAATAAAAATGTCAAAACAATTACTTTCCGCAACGGTTTTTTTTAAGCCAGGCACACACAAACCCAGGAAATACCGGAACGTATCAATACCGCACACCCTGGTAAGCAAAATGGAGCGCTTGGGCGCGTATTACGTTAATTGGTATAACCAGGAAACCGGCCAATTTTTACGGCGACAATGGTTAATTGAATTTAAAAAACCGTAAATTTATTTTTTCATATAAGCATAGGGTTGGTTTTTGGATGTCGGCCGGGGTTTTCACCCTGGCCTTTTTTTTGCTCAATACGGGCCTATATTGGTTTTTCCAGGTAAATACCCTCAATAACAAAACAAGGCCCAAAAAACGCCCGAAAATGGCCCAGGCATACAATATGCAATTGTTTTTAAGTGTAGGTGAAACGGAATGAAAATGTTTATTTATCCACATACAGTAAAAAACCGGCAAAATATCAATTATTTTTAGTAGGTTTGGCCCGATGGGCGCCCGCCCAAACGGTCGCACACGGGCCAAAACGACAAACGAAATAAGGAATAAAACATAACGCGGTTAAAAAAAACCGGTTTTATTTATTATATTCGTTATATGCGTAAAATTTTTAGTTCACCAATTTTTTGGGTTGTTGGCGCCGCCGTTGGTTTATGGGCTATAAGCCGTATAAACCTGGGACAAAAAACCAATTTTTTATTGCGTAGTATTCGCCCAGGAGGTTCGTTATTGCGTCCAGAGATTTTAGTTGAGTTGTCAATACAAAACCCAACGTCGCAACAAGCAACGTTAAAAAGTTTAACCGGTAACGTATCAATAAACGATCGTTATTTGGGTAACGTTTCAGCGTTTGGCGACCAGGTTATCCAACCCAATAGTGAAAATGTAGTTACGTTAACCGCGCGTCCGTCGGCCCTGGGAGTTGTTGCCGCGTTACGTGAGTTATTGACGGCGCCCGCCGGAAGTAATGTTATTACTTTTACCGGTACGGCAAACGTTGACGGGTTTACGGTTCCAATTAATGAAAGTAAAACCGTATAAATGAACGTTGGGGTAATGTTGGGCCGGTTAGAACCGTTTGGCAATAACAAAAGATTATTGGTTGACGAACAAAGTACCGGGGATATTATTACGGCAATTACAAACGCGCATAAAAAATATGCGCCGGAGTATAAAAAAATTAGTTCTTTTTTTAAAGGTTACAACAATAAAGAAACGGCCAAAAGATTGTATAACTTTTGCAAAAAAAATATACAATACGTAATTGAGCCAGGCGAAAAACAAACGGTAAAAAGTCCGGCCGCGATATTGGCAACCGGACACGGTGATTGCAAACATTACGCCGGTTTTATTGGCGGTTGCCTGGGCGCCCTGGGAGTTCCGTTTTCGTATAGATTCGCTTCTTACAAAACGTTTGACAAACAACCCGCGCACGTTTTTATCGTTGTTAACCCAGGTACAAAAAATGAAATTTGGGTTGACCCCGTATTACCAACGTTTGATAATAAAAAACAATACACATACGCAAAAGATAAAATAATGAGTTTATACAGTATATCCGGTGTTAGCGTCGGCAAAGCAACAAAGGCGCAAAAGGCGCAAATAAAACAGTTGAAAAAAGAAAAGAAAGCGGCAAAAGGAAAAGAGGCAAAAAAGGCCGCAAAGGCTGAATTAAAATCAGCAAAGAAAGCCGCCGGCGTTACCCTGGGCCAAAAATTAAAGAAAGGCGCAAAAGTAATTTTAAAAGTTGCCGCGTCGCCCGCACGTAATGCGTTTTTATTGTTGGTAAAAATAAATTTTGCGAACCTGGCCGTTAAATTAGCGAAGGCTTGGGAAAAGTCGCCAAGCCGCGTTACTAATTTTTGGGAAACAATAGGAGGTAAAATACAAGCGTTAAAAACGCAATGGGAAAAAGGAAAAACAAAAAAGAGGATATTTGGTGACGAGGCATATATGGGAGCGGCGCCCGCCGCCGCCGCTACCGCCGCCGCGCCAATTATTGCAAAAGTTGTTACACTATTAAAGGACATTGGTATTCAGCCGGAGGAATTATTACAAATAGGAAAAGACGCAATTAACGCGAAGGCCCAACAATTAGTAAAAAACGCGTTGGAACCGAAGGCTGAAGATATCGGCGAAAATATCCAGGAGGCGGGTATTGCAATGGAGGCCGAGGGTATGCCCCAAGAGGCCCCGGAAACGTCCGGTAAAACCCCTGGCAATATGTTACCTCTTTATTTAATCGGAGGCGCCGCCCTGGTATATTTTGCAACACGTAAACGTTAAACAATGACGGCAAAACAAAAAGCAAACCAAGCAAGGTTTAAAAAAGTCGTAAAAGAGGCCGCAAAGTTGCGCAAGAAAAATAAAAAGTTAACCCAAGCGCAAGCGGTTAAACAAGCGTGGTCAATAATGTATAAGAAACCAGGCAAAAAAAAGGTTGCCGGTACAAGTACACATAAAGACACGAAAAGTCATAACGTTAATATCCGCGTAGTTAGTGGAGTGAAGAAAATTGCCGGATATAGTGAGGAACGTAAAAATTTACATAAACGAGCAACGAAAGAAATAAAAAGATTAATAAAACGTGACAACGGCCAAAGTCGTAAAGACAAATTAATAAGACAAGGTTACGACCTGGCGGCGTTTAGTGGAGTAAAAACGTCAAGTAAAAAACAAGCGGTTGAAATTAAAAAGCAATTAAGTAAAAAGGGGTATAAATTGGTACACGGTTACAAAGTTGCAAAACGTAAAAGTATTGGAGCGTTACCAATGTACCGTGACCAGGACGCCGCGCGAGAAATTGAGTTATACGCTGACAACGATAGCCAATTATATTACCAACGTCGTAAACCAATTTTAATAAACCTGGCAAAAAAATATAAAAAAGGTACGTTTGATATTGACAAGGCCGCAAAGTTATGGCGGTATTATATTGACGCCGCAATGCAAAAATATAATAAAGAGTTTGGGAGCCGTGGTGATAAGTGGAGTGATTTATTGAGTATCCACGATCGTAATTTATTGGCCCTGGAATATGCAACCAGGACAAAGGAAGAGTTTGATTTAGGCAATTTGCCGGAATAATTAGTATGTAGTTTAATCAATATAAAAAACAAAAAAAATGGCACGTAGAAAAAGAAGCCGTAAAACAAGTCGCCGCCGTAGTCGCCGAATGGGCGCCGTGCAAGGCGGTAACGTAATTAGCGCCCTGGGAATTATTGCCGGAGCAGTTGCGGGTAAAATGGTTGCAAGTAAATTGCTACCTAACGTGGACGAGAAAATCAAAGCCGCCGGCGTTGTTGCCCTGGGTTTTGTATTCCCTAATTTTATTAAGGGTGATTTAGGAAAAGCAATTGGCAACGGAATGATTGCCGCCGGAGGTACGTCGCTGGTGGGTTCATTTGTTCCAGGAATGGGCGCCGTTGATACAATTGAGTTTCCCGTAACAGTTGGTGAAATTCCCGACAACCTTTCAGTTATTGCCGGTGACGAAGAAGTTATGGCCGGTGATGAAAGCGTATTGGCGGGTATGGCCGACGACGACGACGAGTATTAATAACAGTTATTCCGTTTCACCTACATTTTTTTATAAACAATTAGCACCGTGGACGGGGTTGTAAACCGAACAAAATAAAAAATGGCAAGTACAGTTGGCTCACGCCTGGCTTATGAAAAAGCCAAACAAGCAATTCAAAACGCCGGTATTAGTGTTGGTACGGCGGTTTTGTCACAAAGTTACCTTCGTTTGGAAGTACCTTTATCAACAACGCAAACAACGTTTCAGTTTCCCGTATTGGTAAACGACGTATCAAGCACCGGTAACGCGGCGTTTTCAACAGAGAACCGCCTGGCCCTCCAGGATGCGTTTTATGCGAGCGCTTGCGCGTTATATTTTGCCAAGCCGGCAAGCTCAACGGCGGCAAATTTTCAATTGTGTACTTACCCCAATTCAACCGTATTCGCGGCGGCAAATGAGGCAAGTTCATTGTACAATTGGTATAACGCCAAAATGAGTATTACAATTAATAACCGTCAAATTTTGCCGTCCTGGCCGCTTCAAAACCATTATTGGGCGGGACAAACCCAGGAAACCGGTTCAACATTGGACGAGCAATACGGAAGTTCCTCCGCATTGTACCCCGTTGAACCTGGTATTGTATTTGTTGGTTCAAAACAAAACGTAATTCAAGTACAATTGCCAAGCGCAATGGCGGCCGCACCGGCTACCGGTCGCGCTATCCTGGTATTTACCGGACACCTGGCCCAAAATTGCACAAGTGTACGTTAATTAGGATAAGCGGAACGCGGGGACGCCCTGGCCCTTTATTGGCGCTTAAAAAAACCCGCATTTTTTTTAATTAATAAATTATTCAAAATGGCATTTAAGGCCCTTAAATACGAGTTGGTAGAGTTGTTAGTACCTGGCGTTGCCGGAGGTAACACCGGTACCCAATTCAATTTTCCCGACCTACCAAAACTCCGTTATGTAAATACCCAAGCAATTGAAACTTTTGGTGTTGACACAATTACGGTAAGTCCTAACAACGTTGCAACCGCAACCGCCGCGTTTATTCAAAAAAGTTACCTGGTATTGTATTCAAATCAACGTCAAGACTTATGGCGTATTCCCCTGGTTAGTATGGTTCGTACCCAGGCAACAACCACCGCAAGTACACCTTTTGTACGTGGTTTGTTTGAGTTAAAAGACCAACAAATAACTTGGGATAAGTCATACGTTGCAATGGCAAGCGCACCCGCCAATACAGTTAATTTTTCGTTCATTTTTGGAGTTTATTATTCTTAATTTATGCCAACAGTCCCTCAATACGGCGTTCAAAGGAGTTCAATTCAAGGTGTTTTATCGTGGTACGAAGACCAGGACGAAACCGGTTTTAGAATTTACGCCGGACGCAAAGAAAACGACGCGCCATATTTTGTGTATAACGGAAAAGATAAGGAGGAGGGTTACGCCGCATTGCATAAAGCATTAAGCGAAATGGAGCCGTCTGATTATTCCGTCTATCTTTTGAAGGTTAAAAACAGTAACCCAAAAGTTAAAGAGGCGCCCGCCGTTACTTTTCAATTACATTCGCCGCAACCCGCATACGGTATGCCGGCGCCAGGTTACCAAGCCAACAATGAAATGTTGAGCCGGTTAGCCGCAATTGAAAGTAAATTGGAGGAAGATATTGAGTACGACGAAGAAGAAGAAACCGAAGAACCGGCAACGCCGACGTCAATTATTGCGGGTATATTACAACAACCCCAGGTTCAAAGCGCGTTAATAAATTTCATATCTGGTATGGCCGGTAATTTAATGAAACCGCCGACGGTACAAGCCGTTGCCGGGATCGTGGAGGACAACGTACAAAAAAGC
>Ga0099848_1001392_pt1 | contig 11289 bp, 20 predicted proteins | sample CB_VirMetaG_3_FD_78179 | JGI IMG/M metagenome (GOLD analysis project Ga0099848, IMG submission 78179) | Freshwater to marine saline gradient viral communities from Chesapeake Bay - CB_1508_1S Viral MetaG | ecosystem: Environmental > Aquatic > Marine > Coastal | place: USA: Chesapeake Bay... | reverse complement strand
AGAAATTTCATTTCGTTTGGCAGTGGAAAGTATATCTCTAAAAACAGTGACACAGATAGGATTTCTAAACAAGTGGAGATACTGAGGTAGGGTATCTAACATATTAGGACGCTTGATACCCCAAACGCTGTGAGCACTGTTTCGTTCTGAAATTAGCTGTTCTACGAGAGGAGTATTTTGCGTTTCTATCGCTTCACCAAGTGAGATATCTTCATAGGTAACAGTAGTAGCGTTCATCTGAACACAGGCTAGGTGTAGACTTTTAGCTACCATACTAGTCCCACCTCTAGCAACTCCTAGCACAATAATAGTTGCTGGGTTATATGATGATGGGTTTTGGTATAGCTTAGAAATACCACTATTCTGCATCTAGATTATCTTAGCATGAGACTTATAGAAAGTCAATAAAAAAATTAAAAGAATGGTGCCCCCGGCGAGAGTCGAACTCACTATCTTCGGGTTACAAATCCGTTGCATCGCCAGCAATGCTTCAGGGGCTGGTAGGTCCGGAGGGATTTGAACCCCCAATCAAAGCGTTATGAGCGCTCCGCATTAACCATTATGCTACAGACCCGGAGTTCTTTTTTAGCTCGTAGATTCTATCTGGAATCCAACGCATCACTGACAGTTCATCGTCAGTAGGATTTTTAAGACTTTTCAAATGCTGTAGGGCAAGTTGCAACCCAGCAATTTCGGCATATTCTAAACTTGACATGTTACTCACAATCCTTTTTAGAAATATTTTTGGTAGTCCTGGCAGGATTCGAACCTGCGACGCTCTCTAATCTGGAGACAATGCCGAGTATAAGCCGGGTGTTTTACCACTAAACTACAGGACCGAATTTTGGTGCCTCCTGCCGGACTCGAACCGGCACTCCCAAAAGAAGCGGATTTTAAGTCCGCCGCGTCTACCAATTCCACCAAGGAGGCAATAAGTTGTAATTGGTCGGAGTGGCGGGACTCGAACTCGCGAAACCTCTCGGACCCAAACCGAGCGCTCTACCACCTGAGCTACACTCCGATATATATTTTACTTATTGGCATCCCATTTACGCCAACCATACACTCCTGCACGTTTAGCCATCTTGGGATTACATCTTCGCAGTTTAGGATTATCACAGTCTTTTTGACTAGCGTAGTATACTGCAGGCCATTTTTTCACGTTGTTCTCCATATGTTTGGCGCTCCCGGCAGGACTTGAACCTGCGACACACCACTTAGAAGGCGGTTGCTCTATCCTGCTGAGCTACGGAAGCTATTTCTTTACGGCAATTACAAAAGCAATCACGAAAGCAATAGTAAAACTTATCAAAGCAGGTATCCACGAGGGTGCAAGTACCCACCACCAGCTCCACGCAATTTCTCCAGTCAGTTTTAAGTAGATAAACAGCAGTGTTAGTGCAGGTAAAAACCAACTATCACCTATTGATATATTATAGTTGCCTTGTTTAAATTTGTCAAGCATTAAATTACCTCAAACATCTGCAAGGAGAGTGGCTGAACTTGCTTTCCGACAAACTCAAATCCCCAAGCCCCCGATTCAAGTTCCTTGAAAGTTCGAATGATATCTTGATGCTTACAAGGGTTACGTGCTGGACACGAACAGCGTTTGCCAGCTACTCGATAAGTCGCAATCGGTTCACGATAGTCACTATCAAAATTAGAGACTTGGTAAACATCTTTGAACAGTTCTCGAACGGTATACATGTGCTCTCCTGATTACAATATACCTTACCATAAAAAATAGATCTGAGCAAGAGAAAAATAAAGGTGTGAGTAATAATTACCCACACCTTTACTGGCTGTGCCTGCTGCACGTCAGGTCTTACTCAGAGAGTAGCCAAGTCTCCTAAACGATTTTGTGCTAGGCACGTTTAGCAACCTACAACAGTTTTTTTGTTTACCTGGTTACTGTTAACAGGCCCCTCGTACCTAACATTCGTTAGGTCTGGAGAGTAGTTGTAAAAGCTGCCCCACCCCACTCCGCACTTTTACGTGATTGTTCACACGCTCTCGCTGCTCTAGAGCTATGCGCTAAGCGTTCTTCAACAACCTTACCAATTCACAAACCTAAGCTTGTGAAGAGTCGTGGGTCTTTAAGTACACAATCAGTGAAGACAGTGCCTCTTTGGTAGACCCACTAAAACCTGTAGTATCAAAACCGATGAGAGACTCAAGAGTGTTGAGCATCTCTTTTTTAGACGGTCCGTTTTTACGGTCCTGCAGTTTCTGTGCAGGAACATATACTCCTTCTCGTACTAGTTTAGACCTGATAGAACGTACAGGCTTTTGAAGTTGCTCGGCAATCTGGTCTAAGCCGTCTGTGCCGAGCTGTGCATATAGATTAAGTAATTCTGTGGTTTGTTGTTCTGTGTAGTTTTGTTGCGCGTTGTTCATCGAATCCTCTTCTGCTATTCATACTTATACTATACATGACGGCAAAGGATATGGCAAGAAGAATTTTATTTAAACTGCTACGTTACTCTGCCCAATCTCTGTCTTTTCGAATGTGCAGAGGAGAGACGGACCCATCTTGAAATTCTAAAAAGGTTTCCACATTGTCTCCTATAAACGCTCTTTCTTTACCAGAAGTTTCAAATATTAACTCGGTAGCTTCTCGATTGAGTACTCGTCGCTCTATAAGGTGCAAATCTTGGGCTTCATAATACTCTAGCGTAGCTTGCACATCTTTTGGGTTACAGGTAATCTTTACTAGCATCGGAGAGTCTCTTTTTGTCTCGGCGTCGCAATCGTCGTTTTTCTTGTTTCCATTGTTGCTTATCTCCTTTAAAATTAAGTATGCCTTTTTCTAGGGACTGAGTTTTGGTATCACAGTAGAGTTTTTCTAGATTAGACATAAGAGTGCTCCTTCTAGATTATCCTACAACAGCTCCTTTTAGCTTGTCTAGAATAATCTGACTGGGGTGACTCTCGCCTTGAGAGCGATGAGCCATACCCCTCATAAGAAACTGAATCGTAGCAATATCAAATGCAATAGCTGGGTCTTCTAAATCTACGTCGTGTAGGGCTAAGTTAGTCATATAGTCTAGTGTAAATGCACTAAGAATTTCTTGGGTAACATTAGCCTTTACTACAGCTTGACGTTTAGCGGCAAATTCTTGAAAGTTAACAACACTCATTAAAACATTCCTTTGAGGACGATAGCTCGATTATTCCAATAGTTTACCACCGGAATACCGTACTTCTGTGCCTGTTGCGTTTTGGTAGACTCTTCTCCAGAAGAGATAAGAGCATAACAGTCTTTTGTTACAGAGTTGACAAGCTCAAAGCCAAATTTAGAAAGATGAGCCCCAAGCTCAGATTTAGTCATGTCAAGTTTACCACTGATACACACTTTTCGAAACTCTACCTTATCTTCAGAAGTGTAGTCTTGCACCTCTAACTGATAAGGCAACTGCTCTACCCAATCACTATTAACCTCTAGCCAGCTTAAGATATTATCAACTGTTGTAGGTCCGATTCCGTGAATTTGCATTTCTCCAATTTTTGATAGGTTTTCAAAAGCGGGAATATGTTTGCAGATGAGTTGGGCAGTAGATTTACCTACTCCCGGGATACCGAGAGAGGCAAGGATGGTCGGATAGTCTTTTGGGCGAGTAATCTCTTCTTTAACCTTTTCTCCGTTTTTACCTAAAACTTCCCAAGGCACATTACCGTACAGTTCTGATGGATGAGATATTTCAAGTTTTTCAATGGAGGCAGGTCCAAGACCTTTGATACCTAGTGTTTTGACATAGTGCTCTACAAGACGAGTATTATTCTGAGAGTCTACATAAATCTTAGGTCCACGACGCTCCAGCGTAACTCCAAGAGTGCGTTCGGCGTCTGCAATAGAGAACGGCTCGTAGTTTGAATGAGTTAAAACTCGAACAAACTGAGGTGTGATACGCCGCTCGATAAGAATAGAGTCACCAGGACGAAGGTCGTTCTCAAGTACGAACTCTAAGTTATGTAAAATAACACGAGAAACTGTAGCTCCATCCAGAACTACAGGCTCGACAAGTCCGACAGGAGTAACTACCCCACTACGACCAACAGTCCAGATAATGTCTTTTAAGTGTGTTGCCGCACTATAGTGTTCCTTTTGTTTAAGGGCTACTGCGAATCGCGGGTGCTTAGAGGTATGCCCGAGCTCTACTTCTCGCGCATAGCTAGAGACTCGAAATACTTTACCATCTTGAGGATACTGGTCGTAGGTATCATCTAGAACTGTTTTGAAACCTGCCTTCTTAGCCAGCTTCATACGCTCTAGATAGTCTTGCTCTACGCCTAGAACATCGTGAACGATAAACCTAAGATTACGTTCTTGAGCTTCTTTAGCACTCTTGAGTCCAAGAGCACCTGCTACATAGTTACGAAAGTTTTCAACATTAGCATTATCAGTGACTACTTCACCGACAAAAGTTACATCAAACTTGACAGAAGTAGGAATACCTTTAATAGTTTTAGAGAGATGAATTACATTCTCTCCAAACTCACCATCTCCGCGAGTTAAGAGGGTTCTCAGCGCTCCAGCCTCATAGGTAGCTGAAAGATTGACTCCATCAAGCTTCGGAGTTTCAATCGCAAACTCAGATTCAATATCTTCTACACTATAAACTTTTTTCAGCGAGTATAGTTGATGCGGATGCTTAATTTTACCGCCTACCGAGTTAATACGTACAGTAGGGCTGTCAGGGTCTTTCCAACCCTGCAGCCGCTCCATTTCTACAAGCTGGTCATAGAGTCCATCATACTCTGAGTCCGACAAAACAGGTTTGCCTAAATCATAGTAGAGTTTATCGTGATGTTGGATGATGCTCTTAAGAGATTTATAGTCCATTAGAAGTCCTCTTCTTTATCTTCTTCTATAAGATAGCTTATAAAAGTAGAATTATGCAAGAGTTGTTTATAAATTTGTCGAGTTTCTCGATAGTGTGAATGCATTGTATAAGCGTCTATTACTACCAGTAACATCCCAGTTACTAGAAGTATAGGAGCTACGTGTTCTAAAATAAAAAGTACGATAAACACAACTCCTAACAGTCCATAGCTTTTCATCGAAGCACACTAGACACGTATTCAGTATAGCTTTTTTTCATTTCTGCCTGATTCGGTAGCTTGGGGTTAAAAACTGCTTTTCGTAACTGAGCATAGGGAAGTTTAAAAGATTTGCCGTGCGGAGCGTCAATAGATTGATTTAACACTTTCTTCTTATAAAACTGCACCGCGTGCGCCACTTCGTGGCAGACAATCATTCCAAGTGCTAAATTTGCATCCTTAGCATAGAATCCGCCAATAACTGCATCGTCGTCAAAACTGGCATATTCATACATACGATAGACTTCTCCTCTATCACGAACAAGAAGCCACATCGCTAAATTAATGCCAGGTCCGCTGCTATACCAACCTCCTCGATGAGCACTTCTTCTAGGAGACCAATCTAACCGACAGTGATGTAGTTCAAAATCACTACAGTCACTCCAAGTTTTAATTTCAGCCTCGCAGAGAGCTAACCAATGATAGACTTGGCGCTCAAACTGTATTTTCTTGTTAGCGTCCAATGTCTATTACCTCTCGACGAGTGATAAGTTGATAGGCTCCTTTATTAAAGGCAGGAGCGACAGTAAATTGTTTTTGTGATGCACCGTGTTGGAGACAGGTAGTATACCCGAGTCGAGCGCGAGCTTCACTAAACTCTTCTCCACACACAGAACACTTACACCAGTAATCTAACATAGCTTACTCCTAAGATTATAGATAAACTATAACACTAGTTTAAGCTTGTGTCTAGTAGAAAGCTACACTCGGCGCATCCAGTCTTTAATAAAATTGGAACTACTTTGTGTCTTTTCACCGCCCACATTAAAAATAGGTAGAACACCGAGTTGAATACAGAGGTCTATTTCTGCGGGACTAACATTAGTAGGAGTGCGGTCTCCACCATTGGCAAAGAGTAGAGTACCTCTTTGGTCATATTCGTCATGAAACTGTCTAATCGCCCCACAAGCAGTACCATCGCTGTCATCCCAATGAGTCAATACCCGATGAACAAAAGAAAAGTGTTGTAGTATTTCAGCGCGCTCTTTTAAGGGTTGAAAAGCGGCACCTTTTTTCCGGGTTAACCACTCATCTGAATTCGGGGCCACAACTAAATTACCGAGACTAGAGGCTTGCCGCATCGCAGAGAGGTGTCCAGAATGAATCGGGTCAAAACCTCCAGTAAAGAGTACATAAATCATAGGCAAAGGTCCACGAGTTCTTGAATACGTTTTGTCTTTTCATCAAGTTCGTCAATATTTTGCTTCTTAAGAGCTGTAGCTGCGGCTCGCACATCTGCAACCGGCAAGCCATAAGTCTCTTTTAGATACTTGAGTTTGTCACTAATAAGCTCTCGAGAAGCATCTACCGATTCCATCAAACTAACAATAGTATGAATAGTCTTGGCGACATCTTCTGGATTAATAGCATTAATCTGTTTCGGTTCTTTTTTCGGTGCCATTTTGTGCCTTTACTTGAGAAATTAAGTGTTGAAGAATAGTTCTGCTTCTTAGCGGAAGAGTAGTATTATTAGGGTCTTGATGCCTAAAACAAATATACAGTGTGTGCCTATCGCCAATAGATTTTGCTTCCATCTGAATATCTAAATCGCTCATCCCTAGTACGTCAAGCGGGTAGGGAAGTCTCATAGTGTATTCTCCCCAATACTGTTCTTCGTGCGCAGTATCGGAGTCTAGACGTAGTTCTGGAATCCATTTTGTAAGGTCACGAAAAAACTTTCTGCCAATGAGTTCGTTAGTCGGTATATCTCTTGGCAACTCATATATTATTGTTTCATACATTTTAGCCTCTTGTAGTTATAAACTTATCATATTCTACTTCACTTGGGAAGCGTGAAGTTATTTTTAATGCTGGATATGCTGTATCAATTCTTGGACTCTTAGGAATATAGTCTATAGGAAGTAACTCGTTAAACGGAGTACGGTATTCAAAAGGTGGCTGACAGTCTAGCCTTGCTGCGGCACTAGGATGAATACTCGAACCCCATTTAAACTGAAGATACTGTCTATTATACTGTATTCTATTCATAGACGGATTCTGCTTAACTGTTAAGCTCTTATTAGCACCTTTAGAAGGAATCATTAGAGAGTTAACAGTAACTCCTTGCAGCATACAACGTTGTTTATAGTCAGCATCTTCGCTATAAACATAGATAAAGTTTTCGTCAAAAGCTCCAACACGCTTCCAAGTGTTTTTATGGATAGCAAAACAACTAAACTCAAAATGTGGCTGATACACTCCTGTTAAACAGCTATCGTGCGTTTCTGCCAGTGCATCTTCAATCTGTGTTTCAGTAAAAGTAGCATCGTCTTGAGTAATAATAATCTTTTCTAGATTTAGATAGTCAAAGGCTATACGACAAATAAGATTCCAGCCGCCAGCGCAGCCAAGATTAGTGCTAGTAGTATAGGTAAAACCTGTAAAAGTTGTATCATATGTTTGTGCTCCATTATCTATAAAATAAAAAGTGGAGCCAGGAAAATCTTTAACATTTAGCGTGTTAAAGAAGTCCTGGGCTCCACAGTAGCTAAGTACAAAAATGTGATTAGTCATCTCTTAAAGTGTTATTATAATTGACAGCCGCACGAAGAATAGATAAATCTAGATCAAGTAGTTCAGAAGAAGTGTGAAGTAGTGCTGAGGTATCTTTCGGAAAACAGTATCCACCGAATCCTCTATCAGTCTCAAATACTAGAGTGTGGCTTGGACCAATACGAGTATCAAGTGCGATACCTTCTCGAACTAAGCTATAATCAATACCAAGCTTTTCACAAAAGTCATAGATTTGATTAAAAAATGCTACTTTAGTCGCTAAAAAGGAATTTCTAAAATACTTAACTGTAATAGCTTGTTCAGGGCTCATGTAGTGCAGCGAAATATTAGGAAAAGCTTTTGTATACACCTGAGCCCAAAAATCTAAATCTCCACCAGCAACGATGGCCGCCTTAGTCGCCAACACATCTTCCGTAGCCGTGTTTGCACGTAAAAACTCAGGACTAAAACTAATCTTGTGCGCTGGGAAGGTAGTAGAAATAGTTTTCCAACCCTCAAGACTAATAGTGCTTTTAACCATAATTGGAAGGTGTTTCGGACATTCCTGTAACACTGAAGTTACGAAACTCATATCACAGCTGCCATCCTCTGACTGAGGCGTTGGCACACAGACTATAATTCCTTTAGCTCTAGGAAAATCTGATATACGTTTATAGGTATACTTAGGGTCAACAATAGCTAAGTCTTGAGTAGTTTTAAATGCTTCATAATAGGCTTTACCAACAAAGCCAAAACCAACAATTAGTATCATATAGTAGCTTTCATAGCAGAGAGAATTTTAAAAGTATTTTCCCAATTTTTTACCGCAAAACACTCTCCTCTAGATTCTGATTCAATAATAGCTTTTAGAGGATAGTCGTTACCGCCAGGGTCCATCTTATCACCAAAAAACATGAGTCTGTCATTGGGATAGAACTCAGAGATAATTTGGCTCTTGTCACAACCCTTAGGGAAAATATCAATACCAGTATCTCCACCTACTCTAGCAGAGAGGGCAGAGAATTTGTGATTAAAATATGTAGCAATTTTTTCACGCTCATGATGCTCAGAGTCATATTCTATGTAGGCTTGACGCTGAGAGAGTGAGGCATGTCTGCCGACAACAGAAAAATTAACACAACCAGGTCGTTCTTCTAAATGCTTACCTGCTCGTATTGTAAAAGGACTTAAATCTAGCTGTCTAGCTAACCACTCTTTTGCAACAATTGGAATTTTCCAGTCGTTAGTGCGAATATTGTTGTCTTGTTCCCAGACATCGTTTCCGGAACAATTATACACTCGACGAGCAGCATGTACAATATCTAAGCCTAACTGTTCTATTGTTTTAGGCCTATCTGAACCGGTTATTAGATATACTGGATAGCTAGTACAAAAATCTAAGAAAAATTCTGCAAAGTTAGAATCTATTTTTTGTCGGCTAGGAGTTAGTGTCCCGTCAACATCAAAGATAAAACGGTACATAGTATTATCCGTTATTTACCCCTAGAAAAGTGGGAATATTAATCTCGTCGTCTTGTAACTCAGTTGAGGCTTCAGAAACTACAATCTCTGCAATTACTACTGCTTCTGGCTCAATATCTGAGCCTCCGGGCATTGTATCAATAATTTCCGGTGTTGGAACGATTTCAATAGTAGGAGCACTAGTAAGGTCAATTACCTTAGGGGCGTCTTCAAATAGCGCCTGAACCTCTGCTTGACTCCAAGAGGCCTCTGGTTTCCACTGAGCGGACGATAAAGTTTTGACGGTTTTAGTACCGTCTTTCGACAGTCTAATCCACTTATAAACATTTTTAGTATTAGTATCAATAACTGAAACAAAATTAGTCATTATATATCTCCTTAGACAGTTAAAACCTGTAAAGACTCTCCTGCATACTGTTCTTCTTCTTTAATATACGCATAAAAAAGTTGAACAGCTTGTTCTTTATTTTTTGCTTCAATGTCAAAATCTGCGTATTGAAGCATAGGAACAGTTAGTGAGAGTAGCTCTTCATCCCATAAAGTTTCTGCATGTGCATTAGGTTTCATCCAATATTCTTCATTATCTAGATGGAATGGATGACTGGTATGAAAGAGGGGTCGAGTAGTTTTCCAAGTTTTTACTGCTTCGATAAACCAAGCGTGATTTACCGTAATATGCTCAACATCTCGATTTTTACGATTGACAACTTTACCTTGAGAGTTTTTAACTTTTTCGGTTTCTGTCATATGATGGCAAGCATAGTGATGTGTATCTAGTGTAGCACGAGTGGGGATACGAGCACAAAGTTCTAGTACGTGTTCGATACCGTAGCCATTCGGTTTGTCTTCATTCTCAACAGCCAAGCACTGCTGAGAGTAGTCAGAAAGGTACTGAAAATTAGTTGCAAAGCGATTAATCCCATCAATATGTTTTCCGTTGTAAAGACCTTGTAGATGGATGTTCATGGTAAAATCACACGCTGGCAGATTCATTAGCTGTCCGTAGAGCGCATGATACTCTAAGTCTCGAATAGAGTTTTGCACTACGTCAGGATTGTTTGAACCTAGAACAGTGTATTGACCTGGATGTACGCTAAGACGTATCTCATGTTTTTTAGCTACCTCACCTGCTTGCGCTAAGATAGTTGAAATCTGAGGCATAATCTCATCATACCAAGACTTTGTAAAGTCTAGTGTATAACAAGGAAAGAGCTCAGAAGAAATACGGAAACTGCGTAAATTGCGAGGCTGGTCATTGAAATATGTGGAAAGTGCATCAAGAAGTTTACGGCAATTTTCAAGTGCTTTAGATTGCACTTTTTGCTTGCCGCCTTCTTTTAGTGCATAGGTTTTAGTAGTGGTACCAAAATTATAGCGTTTTGCTTTTGCTGTGTCAATCCATTGACAACATTGAGAAATACGCCAATCGCTTTGAGTTGTGTTAAAGTAGTTGGTCATAGTAATCCTACAGTTAAGTTACAGATTACTATACTAAATTATGTGGAAAGTGTCAAGTAAAAATTAACTTTCGGGAGTAAGGACGATTCTAAACAAATCTCCTTGAAGTTCCTGACCATTATTTTCTTCTGCTTGCCCAGCTAGTTCTTTAAATTTAGCCATATGAACATCGTTAATATAAGCGTGCTCAGCTTCTAAATTCATTTTTCTAGCGTTTTCCATAATCATGTCTGCGTAGTGCTGAGCTTTGGAAAGTTCTTCTTCATCAATTGAACCCATAGCCATTGCTTGCTTTTCGAGTCTAAAGAATAAATCGTGGAGCATCATAGTTTCCACAACTAGATGAATCATATCGGTCTTACCTTGAATATTAGAATATAACTCAATAGCACTAGGACAAATATCAAAGTGTTTAGTAGTATAATCTCCTACAGTAACTTGACCATTAGCTGATTCTTCCTCGTCGTCGTCTTCCTTTTCATCTTCCGACATTTCTTCCATGTCTTCAGACATGCCATTCATAGACTCGTCGTCAGCTTCTTCTAGACCTTCTCCAAACTTATAATACCCATAAACAGATTCGATATAGTGGTCCATATCATTAATTTTATTTTGAACCCAAGGCTCAAGCTCATCTGTAGGTTTAATTATATTAAGCAATTCTGTAGAATAAGCTACAGTTTTTCTAAGGCTGCTGCGAGCCATTTTACCTTCATAACTCATTTTTTACACTCACTTCCTTGGTCCGCCAGGTTT
>Ga0099848_1001391_pt1 | contig 11290 bp, 3 predicted proteins | sample CB_VirMetaG_3_FD_78179 | JGI IMG/M metagenome (GOLD analysis project Ga0099848, IMG submission 78179) | Freshwater to marine saline gradient viral communities from Chesapeake Bay - CB_1508_1S Viral MetaG | ecosystem: Environmental > Aquatic > Marine > Coastal | place: USA: Chesapeake Bay... | reverse complement strand
TCAAATAAACAATTCTACAGCATATGCTGATTATTCAACTTTAACTACTTCATCTTATGCTGTAGGGTCTGGGAGTTTACAATACCAAATAAATAGCATTTTAGCTGAACGCGGAATTGAAATAAACGTTGATTATTCAGATTACAGTAATTTTATATATTTTTCTTCAGCATTAACTCGCTTAGAAAATTTTTACTATAAACTTCAATTAATTGAAGAATACAGTTACAGTGCTAGTTTATCTAATTTAGCAGGGCCTAGTGCATATGTTGTAACTAGTAAAAATATTTGGGACGAAAAAATCAATGAAATTATAACCACATTTGATGGTTATGATTATTTTCTTTACTACGATTCAGGATCGGCTTCCTGGCCTAAAACAAATTCAGTTTACCCTTATATTAACGCTGCTGCTAACTCAGCTGCAGGACTCGCGTTTTTAACAACGCAATCTATCTCAGCATCGGCTTATGACGAGGATAATAATAACGCGTTAATCAACGCTATACCCACGTATTTAAGGGAAGATGAGGCTAATGCTCAATACGAATTGTTTATTGAGATGTTAGGTGAAATGTTTGATAACATTTGGATCTATTACCAAGATGTAACTGAAAAGTGGAATGCTGATAACCGTTTACAATATGGGGTCTCTAAAGATCTTGTAGCTGAGGTTTTAAGAGATTTGGGTTTAAAAATTTACCAAAGTAGCTTTGGTTCAGCTGATTTATATACTGGTCTTTTAGGTATAACCCCCTCAGGAAGTTTATTCCCATTCCCTTACATGACAGGTTCTTTACCGTCACCAACAGGATACGAATACATCAATACCTCAATTTCTGCTTCAGATACTGTAGTGCCATTAGAGGACATTGAAAAAGGCACGTACAAGAGATTATACCATAACTTACCAATGCTTCTTAAGAAAAAAGGCACAACAGTTGGTATACAAGATCTTGTTACAACTTATGGTATCCCTTCTACTATTCTAAGAGTAGCAGAATTTGGTGGTAAAGATAAAGACGAAACAAACGATTGGGATTATTACAAGCAAAGATATAATAATGCTTATAATTTTTCCCAAGACCCAGATTGGGTTGGAAGTGAATTTGAATTAAATACTGCTTGGACAACTACTTATACTACAAATAGACCTGAAACTGTTTTATTTAGATTTAAAACAACAGGTATAGATTCTGCAGGAACTTATCCTAGCCAATCTTTATTTGTAACTGATCAAGGTTCATTGTTAGCTTTACAATACTCGGGTTCAATTAACACTTCAGGTTCTTGGAGTGGTTCAGCTATAAACCCATACAACGAGTATGCTAATCTAGTATTTTACCCTGATAGTAGTGATTTAGCTACTTCTGCTAGTGTTTACTTACCTTTCTTTGATAGAGGTTGGTGGACCACTGCTATCACTGTAAATGATGATACCGGTGGTTTTACATTATATGCTGCTAATAATATCTATAATGGGGATGATGGTAGCCAAATCGGATTTATAGCTTCTCAATCTATTACAGGAGCAGACTTTAACCTATGGAATACTTCAACCTCAGCTTCTTTAGGTAGTAATTTAGGAACCCCAGTTTCAGGATTTGATATATTTTCAGGCTCATTCCAAGAGTTAAGATACTACACTACAGCTATCTCTGATAATAGTTTTAGAGACACTACAATGAATCCTGACTCAATTGAGTCTACTATTCTTAATAGTCCGCCTGATCAATTAGCATTTAGAGCATCTTTAGGAGGTGAATTATACACAGGCTCAGTTTCAATACATCCTAAAGTAACAGGATCTTGGGAAGCTACCTCTTCATTTACTAGCGATAGTAATTTCTATATAGGTTCTCCTAGCAATTTTGTTCCAAACGTTGAAACAGTTTACCTAGACCAACCAACAGCAGGTATTAAAAATATTGTATCAAATAAGATACAAATTGTAGATATGAGCTTACCTTCAGGTAGCACCTTATCTCAATACCGCTCAATTCAACAACAGCCTCCTGGTGGTAGCACTTACACAGAAAACCTAGCATACACTGAGGTAGCTTTCTCTCCACAAAACGAGATCAACGACGATATTATGGATCAGCTTGGTTTCTTCAATATGGGAGAATTTATTGGTGATCCAAGACAACGTTTTACCCAAGCTACTTCATACCCAGATTTAGATGCTTTAAGAAATGCTTACTTTGAAAAGTATATTAGCAACTATGATTTAAACGATTACATCCGTTTAATTAAGTTCTTTGATAATTCATTGTTTAAGATGATCAAAGACTTTACTCCTGCTAGAGCATCTTTAGCTTCAGGAGTAGTTGTTAAACAAACTTTACTAGAAAGAAACAAATATCCACAACCAGAGGTTGAATGGGCTAGATATGATTATTCTGGTTCTATTGATATGGCATTTATTTCAGGAGGAGCTGGTGGTTCAATAAATAACTTAAACACACCTTGGTATCATTTTAGTGCTAGTATTGCATTTGGTGCTATTGATGGTGGATACGGTTCTTTATATATTGGAGGTGATTTTGATTCTATAAGTAAAGGATTTTTTAATTTCAATGGTGCTGCTAGCCAAGGAACATTCACTAACGAAACAGGACAAGATATTAAAGTTCGTTTTAGAACTACATTAGATAATACAGATTTACCTACTGTATTTTCCTGCAGTTATAGTTCTTCAACACAAGTAATAGATTTCCCCCCTATTGACCTTCCAGCTGATGGGGTAACATATGAAACTTTTTCACCATATATTATTATTCCTAATAGAGAAACTTTTAAATTTATAGCTAAAGATAATGGTAGTGCTGGTGTTAGTATTAATAATGTTTCTACTACTATTATAGGACAATCTTTAGTAAACCCATATGCAGGTCAAGTATGGGAAGAAACTATTATTAATCCATATGGTTCTGAAGTTGTAGTACATTCCTCACAAGATGAATTCTATAATGGTGAGTTTAGTGGGTCTGAGTTTACTGTAGAAGATGGTGAGTTAAATCCTAGTAATGGATTTAAAACATACTCTCAACCAAATGTTGAATATCAGCTTTATTTATATTTGGCTTCTACGTCTTCTTTAAATAACTTCCTTGATATTAATGTTTCACCAAACCCTGGTGAAATATATTTATGGTACGATACAGGTAGTAATTTAAATGTATTTCCTTCTTTTCCTGGTGGGGGGTATGAATTTTCAGAATAGAATCAAAATAATATGGCATTAAACCCTACAGTAACTAATCAGGGCATAAAATACATTAAAGTTAATAAACAAGACTTTAATGGATTAGATCTTAATGTACCCCTAAGCCAATTAGATGTTTTAAGAATTCGTTATAGTAACGGTACTATAGCACAATATAATTTATTAGGAGAACCTTCTGAATATCCAGATTATTATCTTTTAAGAGTATCCCCAAATTCCTCATTTACCTCTTCAGCTGATAATACTATATTAAATTATACAGCATTAGCTAGTAAAGGGTATTCTAGTATTCCTCTCTCTAGTACTAAAATATCAGGATTTACAGTATCATCTAATCCTGGTGGCTATTTTAATGGGACTACAGGAGAATATACTGTGCCTAATTTAACTAATATACCAATTCAAATAACCGGAAGTTTTCAAGTAGAAGAAACTGGGGGAACTACCGCTGATGTAGACTTAGAGCTCGTATCTTCAGGGCAAGGTTTATTAGATAGTGATAGTGTTTCTTTAACAGCGTTTGGTGTTGACACCTTACTTGTTAATTATAAAGGAACATTTACAGAAGATGAAATTATTTATTTTAATTGGAGAAGACAGGGTAGTGCAGATAATACTGGGGTAAGTAGTGTAACATTTACTCAATCTATAGCAGCCAGCACCCCCTCAGAAAATTTAGTTATCCTCGAACCTTATAACACTAGTAATTTTAATAACTCAGATTACAACGCTGTTATAAACAATTCAGAAATTAATAGACTTAGCAGTGATTATCAATTAGTAGATTACGCTACAAACCAATTAGTTCCTGTTAATTTTACTCAATTAATTCAAGGAATTGGAACTAGAGCATCTATTCCCGATTCATTCTTTACTAGTCTTAATAATACTCTCCCAAGATATCTTGGTACTAAAAATTCATCAGACAATTTTAACGTAAAATCTGTATCTACTGTTAAAAATATAGAATCTCAACAAAATGTATTTTTAGGCAATAATACTTTAAATTTTCCTTCGGTTGATTTAAACAGAACTTATTTTGCTTACTTTAACTGGGCTGGTGGTACTTCCCCAGAATGGGGAACATTTAACGAGGATAAAACCACGTATAATATAAGATTTTTTATTGACGAGAATGGAAATGTTATAAAACCCTTAAATGATTCAAACGGAATCAATTTAGGTATTATGAAGCAAAACTTCACAGAAGGTGAAGTAGCAGTTTCATCTTTAAATAATACTGATACTTTTGGTACTAATCTTTCAATATTAAATGGTTCGTACAATATATTTAAGAGTGGAAAGACTATTCAACCTATTCTTTACACACAAACCTCTAGCTATGATTCAAACGGTAATACTGTAGCATATGGTTTTACAGGATCTATTTCGTTTAATGTTCAGTTAGGTTCCACAAATGTTACTAACTACGGTTTCTTAGCTTATAAGAGTACTACTCAAACTCAAAATAATATAACATTAAATACTACCAATAATATATTATTAACGTTCCCTAACGAAACATATGATTACCAAGGCGATTACGCTACAGGAACTTCTTTATATACTTTTGGAGCAGATACCGAAACTGAAGTATCATTTAGGACTACTGTAAGGCATGATGTAGATTTTCTATGGGAAGATCCATTTATTACCCCAGGTCAACAATTAACAGTTCAATTAGCTATTCAATTAAGTGAAGATAGTGGAACAACATGGAGCGATTTAGCAGTTAAAAATGTACCTTTTACTATTACTAGTACAGGTATTAAAGAAACTACATTTGCTTCTCCCCTCAGAACATTTAACAGTGGTGATGTAATACGAGTAGTGATGAAAACCTACAACGTATTACCCAACCCATTTAATGAAAGAGCTAATATGAATTTCTATGTAAATTCAAATTTTGGATCTACTCAAAACCAAGGTGGATTCAGTAGTCCTATAGCTTCAGGGTCTGGGGTTGGTGCTACAGCATTCTGGAGTACAGGCAGTACTCCTAGCAATGTTTTGGTTGCATCTGCAAATTTAACTAGTTTATATGGTTATAGGCAAAACGATATTTACAATAGTGGTTTTAACGCTATTAGCTACCCTTTTGATATTCAACCCTATGATGAAATTAGATTTGAAGGTGTAGAAGGAAATTCTTATACAGTTATCTCATCCTCTCTTAGTGATAGACTATATTTATACCTCGATAGGAATATCTCACCTGGTGGTACTAATCTAAACTTCTTCCTAATCAGAAGATATGTAGACGACCCCGCCTTTATTGTGTTAGATGTAGATAAACCAGCAGGCGACTCTGGAGAAGGCATTTTAAAGCCTGAATATCTAACAAATAGAGTAGAAGGTCAGATTGATACTATCTTAGAGAATTTGCAAGAAAGAGGTTTGATAACGTAATACAATGGCTGAAAAGAGAATATCTAATAAAAGGTTAGATACCCAAGGTGGAGCTTTTATAGATAGACGCTTAGCCTACAATAAGGAAAATCTGCCCATTATAGACAGCGGTTGGCAAGGGTTAGTATTAACCATTGACGACAACGGTATTACTTCTTTAACAGTTGGAGGCACTGGTACTGGTACTTCTGGTACTTCTGGTACTTCAGGAACATCTACAGGACCTGCTACTTCAGGTACTTCTGGTACCTCTGGTACTTCAGGTACAACTGGTTCTTCAGGAAGAAGTGGTAGTGCTGGAACAAGTGGTATTACGGGATCTAGTGGTGCTTCAGGTACTGCTGGAACATCTGGTTTATCTCGTTCATCTGGTACTTCAGGTACAAACGGAACTTCAGGACAAAATGGTGAAAGTTCAGGTACTTCTGGCACCTCTGGTTTTACTAGTGGTACTTCTGGTACCTCAGGTACATCCGGTTCTAGTGGAACTTCTGGTACATTTGGTACTTCGGGTATAAGTGGTGATTCAGGAACTGCGGGTTCTTCAGGTACAACAGGCACATTTGGTACTAGTGGTTTATCTACCACTTCAGGTACTTCGGGATTTTCAAGCACCTCAGGTACTTCAGGAACTTCAGGTACAGCCGGTACTACAGGAACATTTGGTACATCTGGTGTCTCAGGAGATAGTGGTTCAGCAGGAACAAGTGGTACTACAGGTACTTTTGGTACTAGCGGTTTATCCACTACTTCAGGAACTTCAGGTTCAAGTGGAACATCAGGAACTTCCGGTACAGCAGGTACCTCAGGTACAACCGGTACTTTTGGTACTTCAGGTGTAAGTGGTGATTCAGGTACAGCGGGTACTTCAGGTACAACTGGTACTTTTGGTACTTCAGGTCTTTCAACTACTTCAGGTACTTCAGGTTTTTCAAGCACATCAGGTACTTCGGGTACAGCAGGTACATCGGGTACTACAGGAACATTTGGTACTTCAGGAGTATCTGGTGATAGTGGTTCAGCTGGTACTTCAGGCACAACAGGCACATTTGGTACTTCAGGACTTTCAGCTACTTCTGGAACTAGTGGTACAAGTGGTACCTCAGGTACATCCGGAACTTCCGGATCTTCCGGTACAACAGGAACATTTGGTACATCAGGTGTAAGCGGAGATTCAGGTACAGCTGGTACCTCAGGTACAACAGGCACATTTGGTACTAGCGGTTTATCTGCTACTTCAGGAACTTCAGGTTCATCTGGTAGTTCAGGTACTTCAGGTACAGCGGGCACTTCGGGCACATTTGGTACTTCAGGTGTTTCAGGAGATAGTGGTTCAGCTGGTACAAGTGGTACAACTGGCACATTCGGTACATCTGGTTTATCTCGCACTTCAGGAACATCAGGAATTTCTGGTAGTTCAGGTACTTCAGGTTCAAGTGGAACTTCAGGTACAACTGGTACTTTCGGTACAAGTGGGGTAAGTGGTGATTCAGGTACAGCGGGTACTTCAGGTACTACTGGTACTTTTGGTACTAGTGGATTATCTACAACTTCAGGCACAAGCGGAATAAGTAGCACATCTGGTACTTCCGGAACTGCTGGTACTTCGGGTACAACAGGTACGTTTGGTACATCTGGTGTTTCAGGAAATAGTGGGTCAGCGGGTACAAGTGGTACAACAGGTACTTTTGGAACCTCTGGTATATCTGCCACTTCAGGCACAAGTGGAGAAAGTGGATCATCTGGTATTTCAGGTACTTCAGGATCATCTGGCACCACAGGCACGTTTGGTACTAGTGGTGTATCAGGTGATTCTGGTACAGCGGGCACAAGTGGTACAACTGGCACATTCGGTACATCTGGTTTATCTCGTACTTCAGGAACATCAGGTGCTTCAGGTAGTTCTGGTGTTTCTGGGGTAGCAGGTACCTCAGGTACAACTGGTACGTTTGGTACCTCAGGTGTTTCTGGGGATAGTGGATCCGCTGGCACAAGTGGTACAACAGGCACATTTGGTACTTCAGGTTTAAATGGAACTTCAGGCACATCAGGAGCTTCATCAGGAACATCTGGAGCTTCTGGTACTAGTGGTGTATCAGGTTCATCAGGAACATCAGGAACAAGTGGTACTACAGGAACTAAAGGTACTTCTGGTAAAAATACTTATGAACAATGTATATTTTTTGATTGGATAGGGGCCGCTGCTATTCCAAACACCGCAGGAGTAGCTTATTCGGATGTGCTTACTGTAAGTAGTATTACAGAATGGTATCTTTACGATACCTCTTGTGGGGGTGGTGATTTTGAGGCTTTAGCACAAACTTTAATTACGGGTTTCCCTCTATCTGTAAGTTTAGGAGGAAATACAGCACAATTTACAGTTACAAGCATTACTAATAATCCTGCTCAAAACTATTGGACAATAGGAGTAACATATATAAGTGGGACTGTAAATACTGCTTCCCCTCCTTCTTGCCATCAACCCAATACGTTTTGTTTTACCCAACCTGTAATCTCTGGTACTTCGGGCACATCCGGGACTTCTGGTAGAAGTGCTACTTCTGGTACATCAGGTTCATCAGGCACCTCAGGTTCATCGGGTACAACTGGTACGTTTGGTACTAGTGGTGTATCAGGTGATTCTGGTTCAGCCGGAACTTCAGGTACTACAGGTACATTTGGTACATCCGGTATTTCAAGAACTTCTGGTACTTCAGGTGCTTCTGGTAGTTCTGGTGTTTCTGGGATATCTGGTACTTCAGGTACTACAGGCACATTTGGTACTAGTGGTGTATCAGGAGATAGCGGATCGGCTGGTACAAGTGGTACTACAGGTACATTTGGTACTTCTGGTTTATCTCGTACTTCAGGTACTTCAGGTTCAGCAGGAACATCAGGTAGAAACGGAGCAAGCTCAGGTACAAGTGGTAACTCAACAGGTATTACTTCGGGCACATCAGGTTCTGCTGGAACTTCTGGTATTTCAAGAACTTCAGGAACCAGTGGTTCAGCTGGAACTTCAGGACGTAATGGTTTAAGTTCTGGTACTTCAGGTAACTCAACAGGAATTACTTCAGGTACAAGTGGTTCAGCTGGAACATCTGGTGTATCTCGTACTTCTGGTTCTTCAGGAAATAGCGGATCTTCAGGTACAACTGGTACGTTTGGTACCTCAGGTATATCTGGTGATAGCGGATCTGCAGGAACAAGTGGTACAACAGGCACATTTGGTACAAGCGGTTTATCTCGTACTTCAGGTACAAGTGGTTCTGCTGGTACATCTGGTAGAAACGGAGCCAGTTCAGGTACTTCAGGTAACTCAACAGGAATTACCTCTGGAACAAGTGGTTCTGCAGGTACATCTGGTGTATCTCGCACTTCAGGAACTAGTGGATCTGCTGGTACATCTGGTAGAAATGGTTTAAGCTCAGGAACTTCTGGTAATTCAACAGGTATAACCTCAGGTACTTCAGGTTCAGCGGGTACCTCTGGTTTATCTCGTACTTCTGGTTCTTCAGGGAATAGTGGTACTTCAGGTACAACCGGTACTTTTGGTACCTCTGGTGTAAGCGGAGATTCAGGTTCAGCAGGAACTTCAGGTACAACTGGAACATTTGGTACTTCAGGTATTTCAAGAACATCTGGTACAAGCGGTTCTGCTGGTACCTCAGGACGGAATGGAGCAAGCTCTGGTACCTCAGGTGTCTCTACTGGTAGAACATCGGGTACAAGCGGTTCAAATGGTACTTCTGGTCGGAATGGTGCTAGTTCAGGAACCTCAGGTAATTCAACGGGTATAACATCAGGCACAAGCGGTTCAAATGGTACTTCAGGAAGAAGTGGTGCTAGTTCAGGCACGTCAGGAATTTCAACAGGACGTACCTCTGGTACCTCGGGCACAGATGGTACTTCAGGTAGAAATGGTACATCTGGTTCTTCAGGAAATTCTGTAAATGCCACATCTGGTACTTCAGGAACATTTGGAACCTCTGGTATCTCTGGTGATAGTGGATCAGCTGGTACCTCAGGTACTACAGGTACATTTGGTACTTCTGGTTTATCTCGTACTTCAGGTTCAAGTGGACGGAGTGGTTCTTCGGGTACTTCAGGAGCAACTGCTGGTACTTCTGGGAGTTCTCGTACTTCAGGTACTTCAGGCACAAATGGTACAAGTGGATTTAGTGGTTCATCTTCAGGTACATCCGGTGTTTCAACAGGTCGTACATCAGGTACCTCAGGCACAAATGGTACTTCTGGACGAAATGGTTCTAGTTCAGGTACTTCAGGTATTTCAACTGGATTTACCTCAGGTACTTCAGGCACCAATGGTACTTCTGGACGGAACGGAGCTAGCTCAGGCACATCAGGTGTTTCTACTGGTAGAACATCGGGTACCTCAGGTACAAATGGTACCTCTGGTCGGAGTGGATCAAGCTCAGGTACTTCAGGCGTTTCAACAGGTCGTACTTCGGGAACAAGTGGTACAGATGGTACTTCGGGCAGAAATGGAACTTCAGGTTCATCTGGTAACTCAGCAAATGCTTCATCTGGTACTTCAGGTACGTTTGGTACCTCAGGCATTTCTGGTGATAGTGGTTCTGCTGGTACTTCAGGTACTACAGGTACTTTTGGTACTTCAGGTTTATCCCGTACCTCAGGAACTAGTGGACGGAATGGTACTTCAGGCACAAACGCTGCTACAGCAGGTACTTCGGGTATTTCAAGAACCTCTGGTGTCTCAGGTGCAAATGGTTCTTCGGGCACAAACGCCGCTACTTCTGGTACCTCAGGTGTTTCTAGAACTTCAGGCACCTCAGGCACAAATGGTACTTCAGGACGAAGCGGAGCTAGTTCTGGTACATCAGGAATTTCAACAGGATTTACCTCGGGTACTTCAGGAACAAATGGAACTTCTGGACGGAATGGTGCTAGCTCAGGTACTTCAGGCAACTCAACTGGTCGTACTTCTGGCACTTCAGGTACAAATGGTACCTCTGGTCGGAGTGGATCAAGCTCAGGTACTTCAGGAATTTCAACAGGTAGAACTTCAGGTACAAGTGGTACAAATGGTACCTCGGGTAGAAGTGGAACTTCAGGTTCATCTGGTAACTCAGCAAATGCTTCATCTGGTACTTCAGGTACGTTTGGTACTAGTGGTATAAGTGGAAATTCAGGTTCAGCAGGTACATCAGGTACAACTGGTACCTTCGGTACAAGTGGTTTAACTCGTACCTCAGGAACTAGTGGACGGAATGGTACCTCAGGTACAAACGCAGCTACTGCTGGTACTTCAGGCATATCTCGTACTTCTGGTACTAGTGGACGGAATGGTAGTTCAGGAACAAATGCTTCTACTTCTGGTACTTCAGGTGTATCTCGTACTTCTGGTACAAGTGGTACAAATGGTACATCTGGTCGGAGTGGAGCAAGCTCAGGAACATCAGGTGTTTCTACTAGTAGAACTTCAGGTACAAGCGGTACGGCCGGAACTTCAGGTATTTCACGTACTTCAGGTACAAGTGGTTCAAATGGTACTTCCGGGAGGAATGGTGCTAGTTCAGGAACCAGTGGTGTTTCTACTGGTAGAACATCTGGTACAAGTGGATCTGCTGGGACTTCTGGTATAGGAAGAACATCAGGAACTTCAGGTAC
>Ga0099848_1001388_pt1 | contig 11302 bp, 13 predicted proteins | sample CB_VirMetaG_3_FD_78179 | JGI IMG/M metagenome (GOLD analysis project Ga0099848, IMG submission 78179) | Freshwater to marine saline gradient viral communities from Chesapeake Bay - CB_1508_1S Viral MetaG | ecosystem: Environmental > Aquatic > Marine > Coastal | place: USA: Chesapeake Bay... | reverse complement strand
TAAAAAACGCGAACACGATAATGCGATGAGGCGTGGTGAGTTTGATAAAATAATGGCTGAGTTAGCCTCCAAGAAGGATGCTGAAATAGCCAAGCGTGATGATATTATTCGCGAGTTTAAAATAGAACAACCTTTAATCAATTTAGCAGCACAATACAAGTCAGTTAATCCTGAACAAGTAAAAGCATTGCTACGTGCTGGTGTTAGATTAAACGAAGATGGTGAAGTAGAAGTAATAGATAGCAAGACGCAACAAGTAAAATATCGCAATGACGGCAAACCTTACGACGTAGAAAGCTATGTCCGAGAGTTTTTAGATTCAAATCCGCATTTTGTTGCGGCGTCTCCAGCTACTACCAATACTCAAACCAATGTAGGTAAAATTAATACCAACACATTTGATTTAAAGAAATTAGATTTAACTCGTGCGGATCATCGCGAACAATATAAACAAGCCAAAAAAGCAGGCTTGATTTAACATTTAAAGGAAAATATAAATGGCAAATTCCGCTTATACATCCGGGTTTAATACAGACGCATTGTTTGTGCCCGCTTTAGCCGCTACCGTATTTGCTGCTCATGAAAGCAGTTTATACCTAGGTGGACAATTAATTCCTGTAGTTTCTGCACCCAATGGTGTTCTACAGGTTCCTGAATTAGCTGCTGTTAGTGCTACAAAACTAACCAGTGAAGCTAGCCCAGGCGTTGATTTAGATACCGTTCTAAGTGCTGACACTAAGAACACAATCGTTTGCAATTTGTATGCCGCGAGATCGGTTATACGGGACCTCGGAAATATTGATCCAACAGAGATCGGCCGTGTATTAGGTAATTCAGTTAGTGCTTCCTTTGACGCTGATGTTGCTACCGTTCTTGCTACATTAACAGCTGGCACAACTGGCGGTTCAACCGTTCTAGATGACATCTTCGGTGCTGTTGGCGCAATTCGTGCTGCCAAAGAAACCGGTATGTTATACGGTGTTGTTTCCGCTGACTTATATGGCACCGTTATGAGTGCTATTGGTTCCACAGCATATGCTGGCGGTGATATGTTCCAAGGTGCTGCATTACGCAGTGGCTTAATCGGTGCTATCGCTGGTGTTCCAATGTTTGTAACATCATATCTAAGCGAAGGTATTGCTATCTTCGGTCAAGATGCTATGCGTATTGGCATGCAGAAGAACGTTGATTTAGAAGTTGCTCGCCGTGCTGAAGCTGTTGGCTTTGACGTAGTTGCTTCCTTACATGCTGCTGTTGGTTTAATTGACGCAGGACGCGGTCGTTACTTAGATTATAGTGCTTAATTTGTAGGAGGTCTCAGCAATGTCATTTAACTACGATGGTGCGACATTTCTTAGTTTTGCTGGTTATACAGACGTGACTGCGCGAGACCAACGATTCTTTGAAGCAAACGAAGGCATAACATCTACTGATGTAAATGATTTACTTGCCAATGCTAGTGATAGAATATTGACTAAATTAAAAGCCACGGACTGGTGGATAAAATCACAATTAACATTAGATTCTAGTCTTAATGGTGATGTTCGCAATGTCCCAGCCGTAGATCCAGATAATATTCTAGCACGTGAACAGGACTTTAAGGATTTGAATGTATATTTTGTTATGGCAGAATATTTGTTACCACGTGTAGCAGATTGGAGCACAGAAGCAGATACTACTAAAATCAAATTTTATAAAGATCAGTTTGATGCATTGTTTAAGGAAATTATCGAAGATGGTAGTTGGTATGATTTCGATATTGATGGCACGATTGAACTTCAAGAGAAGATTCCAGTAAAGCTTAACCTTGTGAGAATAAGATGAGAACCCAACTATTAGTCTATTTGACTAACAACTTGACAGGCACAATAAAAACCAGTCAGGAGTTACCATTTAGTCAAAGTGGGCAAAGTCTTTATCTTAAAAATATGCGTAGGGTTTATGTAGATGAACCTTACACAGAACAAGGTAGTTTATTCAATACACTGGATGAACTTGATATTAATCAAACCGTTACAAGAATCCGTGCTTATCTCGCCACGGATGCAAAGAATCGTAACGCAGATTTAGACCAAGCAATGACTACAATGTCAAATGCATTAAAACAAGCAGATATAACAAACTCTTTTAGAAAGGAGTTTGACTATACCACAACTATAGATGAAGATAGAGTAGTTTATGAGTTTGAGTATAGATATTATACATTAGCATAAAGGAAACGCATATGTCATATATTAACGCAAGTTCCGCTGTTAATCGCGTAAAGTTGCTATTGATTCATCAAGATGATATGGCTGGAGCTACTCCTGTAGAAACAGATTTCATCAACGCTGCAAGCAATACAACCGGCGAAATATCAGCAGTAGAAAATGATGCGATTGTTGTTCCTGGTTTACAAGACGTAACCATCAACAATAGCACAGGATCATTCCGCTGGAAACAGCTTGACCAATCAGGTGAAAATGTTATTACAACTAACGCTACAAATAGTTTAAGTGGTAATTTCGTTTTAGATCCTAACACATTCTGGGGCACTGGCTCCGGCGGTGGCGCAGGTCAAGATGGTATTTTCAAACTATCCAATGATCGCGTGGCAGTAGCATTTTTAATTGCTCCAAGTGGTGTCACTGATGGACAAACAATCCTAATGGGTGTTGGTTACGTTAGTGCATTAGCTCCAACTGTTAGTGCAGATAGCCCAGTTTGGGTTAGCCCAATTACCGTTGAGGTAAATGGCGACTACTACAAAGCAGTTGCAGCAGTAGCAGCTTAATTTCGATCGAGAAATTATAAAAAGCGCACTTCGGTGCGCTTTTTTGTTGATAAATAATATAGTCCAAATAGGAGGACAGATATGTTATTTGATGAATTGACTGACGAGCAGTTATTACGCAGTATGGAAGCCGAAGCCGCGAAGGCATTAGCAGAGCTTAAATGCTTGCGTAGAGATAGCGAACAAATAGATGCCAGATTGAGGTTTCTATTAAGCGTTATACATAATTTAAAAGATAGGATGGATAGATAAGATGGCTATGAAACTTACGCAGTTAGCTGCGAAACCCCAATTAATAAAAATTACACTTGCTGATGCTCCAATCGTCGAGCGTTATGGTGACGAACTTGAATTCTTTGTTCATGATAGACAAAGTATTGAAGATTTTATTAAGATTGCTACAGCAAGTCAAAATGATCAAGGCATGATGATTAAAATGGTTAATGATCTTGTGCTTGATGAAAATGGTAAGAAAGTAATCAAAGACGGTGAAGCATTACCCAATGATGTCATGATGGCAGTAATAGGAGCAGTCATAGAACGTTTGGGAAAGTAACCGACGAGGAGATTCGCGAAGGATCTCCGGAATTAGGGATTATATTAATGGTAGATACGATAGCAGAACGATATGGAATGTTACCCAGTGAAGTAATGCATCGTGCTACTACATTCGATGTGTTTATTTGTGATGCTGCTGCTAGCTATAGACAAAGTGTAGAACGTGCAGCACGTGATCGAACACGCGATCCCCAATCATTTAGCCAAGATGAATTATTAAAGATTCTTAAGGAGACACGTGGCGAAAATAACACTTAATACTCGCGATGCATATACTATGTTTGATAAGTTAGCAGCAATGCCTAAAGACTTACCCAAAGAAATGCTCCAAGAATTTGTTAAGAATACACCTATCCGCAGTGGTAATGCACGTAAAAACACACGATTACGTCAAGATACTATCGTTGCCGATTATGCGTATTCACAACGATTAGAAGATGGTTATAGTAAACAAGCGCCACGTGGCATGATAGAACCAACAATAGAATGGCTTGAAGATGAAGTCAATCGGCGTATTAAAGGAATCAAATAATGGCAACTCCCATTAAAGCAACGTTAACTCTAGACACTAGTAATTATCGCGCTGGATTAAAACGAGCAACTGATGATACTAAAAGGTTTTCCGAACAAACTAAACAAAGTAATGCTACTGCTACTGCTGCATTTGATAGACTTAAAACAGCAATTGCCGGTATTGGCTTTGCCGCATTAATTAGACAAGTTCAAACATTTAGTAATGCAGTAGATGGTATGGCGCGATTTACTGGCACCAGCGTAGGAACTATATTAGGATTACAACAAGCATTTGTAGGCGCAGGTGGCACAGCAGATAGAGCACGTGATGCTATTTCCGATTTAACTAAGAATCTTGGTGAAGCACAATTAGGCAGTAAAGAACTTACTGCATCATTTGCTAAAGTCAATATCAGTATGACTCAATTACAGACTTTAAGCAAACAAGATATTCTCAAGAAAACTATTGAAGGATTATTAGCTATACCAGATGAAGCACAACGCACAGCAGTTGGCTTTAAATTAATGGGCGAAAGTATTAAAGGTATTGACTTAGCTAAATTAAACGCAGATTTAGAAAAGAATATTGCTATCAATAGCAAATATAGTGGTGCTGTTTCTACTGCTGGTGCAGCTGGTGCTAATCTAAGTGTTCATTTAGAAAGATTAACGGTTGCGTTAGCCCAAGTTACAGAACCATTGAATAAATTAGTAGCTGCCATGGATGTATCAGTTGAAACTATAGTTAGTGTTATTAAGATTATAGGTTTGGTAACAGCGGCATGGTTTACATTTGCAAAAGTTATACCTCAAGTTCGAACCGTATTAAACACAATTGATAAGCCATTGAGAGGAAGTGGTGGTTTATTAGCCTTGTTATGGGAGCAACTCAAACAAACTGGTAGAGAATTCTTAAGCTTTATTAAAGGTATGGCAAGAGCAGCAGGTGTCATGGATAATGTTAAAAGTAGTGCGTTTAGTTTTGCCGCCGGTCTTGCAGGATTAGGTAGAGCATTATTAAGAATTGGAGGATGGCTAGGTATTGCATATGCCGCTTTTGAAGCACTTGATTTAATCATTAGAAAGTTAACCGGAACTGATATTAGCGGATGGTTTACTCGTGGTGTTGCTGCAATTGGTGATTGGATAGCAAACACATTCCCACAAGTTATAGCAGCATTTGACAAATTAAAGAGCTATTTCAATATTGGTAATACTTTAGATACTAGCGAAAGTGCCAATGAAATGGATCGCTTGATAAAGAAATCGCGAGAATTAGAAGTAGCACAAAAAGCAACTCAAGACGCTGCAAAGGCATTAGCTGGTGAATTGAAAGCAATGAATGAAGGCTTTGCTTCTGCCAATGAACAATTAAGTTTACAATCTGAAGCATATGCTGAGAATTTAAGATTCCAAACTAGTCTTGTAGGTGTAAGTTCTGATTTAGCGGATCGTCAAACAAAATTACGCGAAGCTACTAAAGCATATACCGATGAAATTATAAAACAACGAGCAGCAATTTCACAAATACAAGCACAAGCAGATCAACCTGGCGCAACGGATGCAGAAAAGGCTAATGCTCGCGCAAAGATTGATGTAATAAATCAACAAATAGCAAAATTATATGAATTAGGCAACATTGCTGCGGGTAATGCTGATAAAGAAATAAGCCAATTGCAAGCAAAACAACGAGCAAATAGAGAATTAATAGCAACAATACAAACATATACAGAATTAGAAAATGCACGTGCATCAGCATTTGGTTTTAGTTTAACCGCACTTGAGAAATACAACCAATTGGTTAGAAGTCCAGAAGGATTAAATTTAACTGCTAAAGAAGTTGCAATATTAGGTGACAGAGCACTAGCAATTGATAAAATCAATGCTGCTGCACTAAAAGAAAATCTATTGGGCGAACGTGCCGCACAATTAAGTGAACTAAAATCCAGTTTATTAGGTGTTGAGACATCAGCACTACAAAAACTAGAAGAAGAAAAATCACGCAATCCAACTGCTTGGCTAAGAAAGACAGAAGAAGAAAAAAGTATATTAGAAGAAACTGCTAAACAAATCGATGCTACTACAGAAAAATATCGTGCATTAGCATTTGCTAGAGATTTAGTTCGCCAAGGTGAAGATTATACCGCACAACTACGAGATCAATTGAGTCTAGATCAAGCAGTAGGTGAAGCAGCACGCCAACGTATTCAAATAGAAATCAATGGTAGAACTGCATTAGCATCTAAGATCCGTGAAATAAATGATAGATATGGCGATGAAGCTAATTTAACAGAAGCATTACGTCAACGTCGTTCTAGAGAAATAGCAGAAGCTACAGCTGGTTATGCTAGATTAACAGCAACACAAAAACAAGCTAGCGATGAAAATCAAAAGATTAGAAACACTTTTGAATTTGGTTGGTCACAATCATTTAAAACATATGTAGAAGAAGCAAATAACGCAGCAACAGAAGCACAAACATATTTCAACGCATTTAGTCGTGGATTTGAAGATGCTATAGTTAAATTTGTTCAAACTGGTAAATTTAACTTTAAAGATTTGGCTAATACTATTATTGCTGAGTTTGCTAAAATCCAAGCCAAGAAATTATTATCCAATATATTAGGTGGCGGTGGATCCGGTGGTGGATTTAGCTTAGGTAATTTATTCTCAGGTATTGGCAATCTGTTTGGTGGATTATTTGCCAATGGTGGAACATTAGGCGCAGGTAAATGGGGTATCGCTGGAGAAGCAGGCCCAGAAATAGTTCAAGGACCAGCATCAATAACACCATTAGATAGAATGGGTGGTGGACAAACATCTGTGACTTATACTATTAATGCTGTAGATGCTGCCAGTTTTAGAACAATGATAGCACGTGATCCAGAGTTTTTATATGCGGTAACAGAACAAGGACGTAGAAGTTTACCTAATAGGAGTAGAAGATGAGTTTACAAAGTATAGTTAATACTGCTCAAAGTATAGAATTTAATCGCACTAAACTAGTAGCACAAACTATTAGTAGAAGCGGTAAACTTATAGTCGGTAGCAGAAACTGGACAACACCATGGAGATTTACAATTACTCCAGCAGCAGTATATCCATTTAATGCTACTACACGCGGTATATTAGAAACAATATATGATGGCGATCGATATGCTACACATACTATCCAATTAGGCATATCAAATACTCAACACGCTTGGATAGCACAATACTTAGGCGATCAAAGTAAAACTAATAATGTGTTGAATACTCCAACAATTAAAACTTTCGATGGTGTTGAATTAATACTTAAAAATTGTTCAGGTTTAAGTGGTTATATTTTTAAGCGAGGTGATTTAGTTCAACCAACTGGGCATCCATATGTATATCAAATTGCCAGCGATCTACAGGCAACTGGTGCCGCTGAATTAACTGCTACAACACATAGAGTTAGATTAGGATCTGCTCCTGCTGAGAATACTACTATTCGTGTTGGTCCCGGATGTGTGTTTAATGTTGTGGTAACAAAATTACCAATATATAGATTATTACCGGGTCAATTAGTAGAGTTTAGTGACACATTTGATTTAACGGAGATTATAGAATGACAACTATTACTCAAGTTAATTCAAATAAACTTGAATCTGCTATGCTAATAGACCTCAAGATTGAAGACAATTGGTATTATATCAGCTCTGCTGGACAACCAATTACTTGGAATGGACATGATTATATCGCACTTAGCAGTTTCTTAAATATCTCCGATATACAAAATGTGCTAACTGCTACCGGTGATGAAATCCAACTTAGTTTAAGTGGATTAGGACAATTGGAAAGAGAAAATGGTGACAACTATTATGTTATCGCTGAAGTATTAGGTAAAAAAATTAAGGGTGGATTATTAAACGTTTATCGTGCATTTTTTGATTATGATACTCAACAAATTGATGGTGATCCTGTTTCTAGATTTAAAGGTGTAATTACCAATTATACTATTCAAGAAGATGTAGATACAACTGCTGCTATTGGATCGATCAATCATACTGTAACTGTTATTGCTAGTTCAATTGTAGGTGTATTAGATAATAGATATTCAGGACGCAGAACTAATCGTCAAGATTATCAAATAGTATATAGTGAATTAGGTAACTCTGCTAGTGATCCTAGCATGGATCGTGTTGAAACTTTATTTAATGCTAGTTTTGACTTTGGCAAACCATATGTAAATAAATCAGCAACCACTAATAAATCTACAGTTGCAGATACCAGCGATCCAATTGATGGAGCATGGGACGGCGCATGATAAGAATAGCAACACGTTCAGATTTGCCCACGGTAGTTAGTTTAATAGTAGATTTTTTAACAGATGCTACTGCATATGGCAAACATACAGATGCGATAGATGTTGAACATATTAGAAAAATGTCGCATAGTATTATTTCAGTTGGGCGTGTTTGGTTATTTGAAATTAATAATGTAGCAGTTGGATTATTAGCAGCGGTATTAGAACAAAATATTTGGATTCCATCTAAACATAGCTATAGAGAAATAGTTTGGTATGTAAAACCAGAGTTTAGACGAAATCCAAGTGCAGCAAAATTATTTTTAGAATTTTGTCGTGAAGGTGAGCGACTATTAGAACAAGGTAAGATAGAAGGTTTCTTTACTACACGTATGGCAACCACAAGTGAATATGATTTAGTTAAACGCGGCTTTAGAGAAGTTGAGCGTTTGTTTTTAAGGGATTAAATTATGCCAGCATTTACAGCAATTGGTGCTTATGTTGCAACAACGGTATTAGGATTAGCAGGAACAGCCGCAACTATTGTAGGATCTATTGTAGCAACTGCTGCTGCATTTGTTACCAGTAGAATAATTAATGGTAATCAAAATAAAGGTGGTAATGCCGGAGAAAATCCAGGCGGCCGAGTTCAAGTTCCTCCAGCAACTAATAATAAAATTCCTGTCGTATATGGAACAGCATACGTTAACGGAATTATAACAGACGCTTGGTTATATAATGAAAATAAAACAATGGCATATTGTATTGTTTTAAGTGAATATACTAATCATGCTAATACTAATTTTAGTATAGCAGATGGCGAAATATTATATAATGATTTTGAATTGAATTTTAAATCCGGTGCTAATAGTCATATTGTAGAAAGTGCTAGTAAAGAAATTGAAGATGGACAAATTGAAACTGATACAAACTTTGATAATAAAGTAGAAGTTCGTGTGTATGCAGGTGGCACCGCAGCTAGCGATCAAATTTGGCCCGTTGGTAATACTACACCGGCATATACATATTGGCCCGAAAGTAAATGGGATAGCAGCTATGAAATGAGTGGCTTAGTATTTGCTATAGTTAAAATAAACTATGACGCAGATAAAGGCTTTACTGGTTTGCCAGCAATGACATTTAAATTAAACAATGCATTAAGCAATCCAGCAGATGTATTTGAAGATTATATGTCCAGTCGTAGATATGGAGCAAATATCACTGACTTAGATACAGATGCACTAACAGAATGGCGCGATTATTGCGATGATATTATCGAATATACTCCAACAGGTGGATCCGGCACTCAAGAACGATATACTATTAATGGTGTTATAGATACTAGCCAAAGTGTTAAAACCAATATTGATATAATTTTATATAACTCAGGTGCTTGGCTAAGTTATGATGTAACTGCCGGACAATGGCGCCCAATTGTTCAACGTGCTGCTACAGTAGCAGAATTAGATAACGCATTAGTATTCAATGATGACAACATTATTAGTGGTATTAATTTAAGTAGCACACGGCTTGAAGATTTGTATAATAAAACTGAAGCAGAATTTTATGATACAAATTCACGAGATCAAAAAGCATATGAACGTATAGACTTGCCCAGTATCTTACGCAATCCCAATGAGCCTGATAACACATTACGCTTAACATTGGATTTAACTAATAACAATATTCAAGCAAACTTAATTAGTCAAATACAATTACGCCAAAGTCGTGTTGATTTAGTAATTGAATTTACTGCTACACATTATGGATTACAAGCACGAGCAGGTGACGTAATCAAAGTTACTAATAGCATATATGATTGGACCGATGCATTATTCAGGATCCAACGTATTAAAGAAATTGAACGCGAAGATGGTTTAATCATTACTGAAATAAGTGCATTAAAATATGATCCGGATGTTTATACAGTCGAACCTATTACTGAATTTGAACCCGGTGCATTTATTGGTATTAATCCATTAATTAGTAGTTATAATTTACAAAAGCCCAATGATGATGCTGTATATGTTTTTGCTACTAATAACAATGATCCTGTTCCTAATATTGTATTATCAGTTGAAGTGCCGGCAGAAGGTGGCCCATATGATAAAATTCAAGTATGGGCAGCAGAAGGCACAACAACACCCCTTGACGCAAATTATAATCTTGTTACTACACATTATCCAAGTCCACCAGCAACGGTATTCAATCGTGAAGAAGTAGTAATTATAACGATTACCACATTACCAGCTAATAGTTTAGATGAGTTTGGTGTAAGAAAGCGTTGGTATTTTAAAGTGCGTATGGGTATTGGTGCCAATTTTGGTAACTTTACAGATCCAGATGAAGCAAGTCCAATTCAACCTGCTGATACAGAATATACACCGGATCCAGTAGCAGGATCAGCCGAAATTGAGAATATTAAAAATAGTATTTTGAGACTGGATCTAGGACAGTTAAATATATTACACAATAATATTTGGTTTATGAGATCGGCTATTACCATGGATTTTGCGCTTAGTAGAAATAGAATTATAGATGCGAATCTTGTGTATAGTCCAGATTTAACATTAGAAAGTCCATACCAATTGGATTTAGGTGAATTTATAGAAGAAAACACCGTAACCAGTTCAACCGATATTGAAACATTTGTATGGCAAGTAGACCCTTAAGGAGATTTTTAGAATGGCATTGCAATTAAGACGAGGAACCGATGCTGATAGATTGTTGATTACACCTGCAGAGGGTGAACTAATTTATACCACCGATACGAAAAAATTATATGTCGGTGATGGAACTACATTGGGTGGCAACATTTATTATGCTGACCTAGAAGAACTCAATGATGTTGAAATTGTAGATAAACTATATGGACAAGTTATATATTATGATAGTGGTGATGAATTATGGAAAAATGCTACAACATTAACTGTCAAAGAAAATCAACAACGCATAGGTATTAATACATCAACACCAGATGCTACATTAGAAGTTGTTGGTGATGCAATTATATCTACTTCAGCAAGTATAGGTGTTATTGATATCAATACTACTGCTGGACAAATAGATACCAATAGTGGAGCCAATCTTACATTAGATAGTGATGGCGGTAATGTTTACATCAATGACAAATTAACTGTTAATGGTGGCTTATTTCAAACAACATCTACAGCCGCAGATCGGCCAGTATT
>Ga0099848_1001385_pt1 | contig 11312 bp, 12 predicted proteins | sample CB_VirMetaG_3_FD_78179 | JGI IMG/M metagenome (GOLD analysis project Ga0099848, IMG submission 78179) | Freshwater to marine saline gradient viral communities from Chesapeake Bay - CB_1508_1S Viral MetaG | ecosystem: Environmental > Aquatic > Marine > Coastal | place: USA: Chesapeake Bay... | reverse complement strand
TACAAATCGACGACCTACTCTATTCCAGCTTGGCTGCTTGCCTTTCCACGAAAGGGAGCAGCTTGGCCACGGTAGTTCCTCCCTGTCATACAAATTGCAGACGGGCGCCAGGATCTTGTATGAAAATGATCCGCCGTGGCTTCTGATGTATTTGCCGGATTCCAGCGGGTGATTCACGCAGAAAGTGCTTCCAGGTCAATCACTCTACCATCGATGATTGCAGTGCAGGCAACGATGTCGTCCTCGTTTTCCTTGCAGAAGCCGATCAGGTCGAATACATCAGGAAAAGCAAGCTCAATAATGTCTTGAGTGCTATTCCAGGCAATTTCAGAAGCTCTTTCGGGATGAATCTGAAAGCGTGCGATAATCATGGTTAATTACCTTTGTTCTAATTTATCGTTTTTATTGGGCTCTTCTGGCTGAAGCCTGAAGTCTTTCTGGAGATTGCGTATTCTCTATAGAATCCCTTTGATTGCCCTGTTGCTGGGTTGGGTTACCCGGTTGATTTTGTTGGGTTGTCTGGAATGCCTCTTGTCTTTTAACCGTATCTTCAATGCTTTTTTCCAGTTCTTGTTCGTGATCCTCTTCAGTTCTTGAGATCTCATCCTCGACCTTGAGCTCCGGATCAAGAATGCCACCACGCTGCAGTTCATCAAGCACAGTCCGTTTAGACAGAAGGCCTTGAGAGTAAAGATTGACGAGCTGAGCAATCTCTGAAGCTCCGAGTGGCTTATTTATTAAACTATCGTTCATTGCAATGCCGGACTCTGCTGTAATTTGAGCTAACTCACCGTTATAAGCAGCCCAAAGACGCATCACAATATTGAATGCAGCAGTTTTGTTGCGAACAAGAGCTGCTACTTGCGAGGCGATTTGAGAAGCCCTAAGAGAGGCTTCAGTTGCAGTTTTAATATTAGCTCCATAAAGAAAATTAAGGCCACTGCGATCCATTAATTCCTCTACATGGCGAATCTCTGCTTGATGGCGCTCAAGACTGCGGCCTGAAGGCTCCGCAAATTCAAATTTCCCACCTTCCGCATCAAGGTCAACAGCGGTATTGGGTCCAAGAACAAGAGGCATTGGCCTACCATCAGGTCCGATCTTGGCTCCCGTCCTTACGGGTACCGGCATCGCGCACTTATGGAGAAGCTCTTGAAGATCAGAGCGCATTTGGAAATGCTGAATAGAAAGCTCAGCCAAACCATTCAGAGGAAGTTCACCTTGAGCAAAGTGAGGAGAAGTGGCTCCATACCAGACAAGTGGAACTACGGGTAAAGACGTTGCGACTTCATTGACTTTCGTCTGCTTCCATCCTTGCTGTGTCTTCTCTAGAGTGTAAGTTTCAACCAGGTTGGGCCGTACAACATGGTAAATAGGCTGCAATTCTACGCCAAAACCATTTGGCATAGGCAATTGCCTGATTTGTCTTATCGTAGCATGAGCAACTTGTTCTCTGCCATTTTCATAAGAAATTGACCAATTAATCACATCTTTACGGTCAATCATTATTAGGTATGGGCGCCGGCCGCTTTCTTGCTCATCGAGAAAGTTTAATTCTTCTTGTTCTTGAGTCATGTCTACCATTATGTAGACACCTCCGTCCCTCAGCGCCCTCTCATCACATCTATTCCAAAAACTCTGAATACTTTCTCCCTGAAGATCCACATTTCTCTCGGAAGACACTAAAGAGGTAGGTGCATCTACAAGTTGAAATCTATTAAGGAGTCCAGCATATGCTCTAATACTATCTCTATAAATAGGAGTATAGGTAGCCCTGTGCAGCCTGTCTTCATACGCTCTTTGCGGCTCTGCTTGTTCCTTGTATAGATATTTTTCTTTTACAGATCTAATTGATCCCTTCTTGTCGCTGTAATTAGCATCCAGCAAATACCAGCAATCATTTGCCAGCTCCAGAGAAGAGAGTTGTTGGAGTAGTTCCGGTCGATGGTAAGAGACCAGGGAGGGATCGCCGGTCGGATGAGGTACTCCAAACATTGCTATCTCAGCGAAGTAACGCCTTCACGGCAGAATAGTATTTGTCGCATCACGCGACTCCTATTAGTCTACCTTCAGCCTTTACTGGCAATAACGGTCATATCATTCATATAACGACCAGTAACAGCATATGAACGTAAAGGCGAGGAATCCAGTCTACTAAAGCGTAATTGACCAATCCTCATGCCAGGTGACAATTCAATATTATGTCTTTGATTTACATTATGAAGCTCAAGCGTTACCCTTCCATTAAAACCAGGATCGATATAACCTGCTAACATGTGGTTGAGCCCCTCTCTGCCTCTACTGCTTTTTAGACAAAAAGTAGCTTCTAGCCAATTAGGAACACGTACAACTTCAAAGGTATGAGCCAAAATGAATTGACCAGGTTTCAGCAGATATGAAGTCCCTTCAAGATCAAGGGATATCCAACGCTTTCGTTCTTGTTCGGGGCCGCAAATGCGGCCCTCCACAAGGATCTTTTTGCCAAGAGTAACGTCGATACTCGCCGGATTGACCAAGTCTGGGTCGAAAGGTTCTATGAGTCCGGAGTTCCGGCATAGGTCCCTGATTTGGTGATCGACGATAGTGCTCATGGCTTAGATCTGTTTACCAAGTTGGTCGTTGTCCTTAGAGGCTTCGGACAAGCATTTGTCGCTGTCGCAGCCAGCGGCGCCCTTGAGCTCATAATCAGGTTTATCGTACTGATTCAAGACTTCAAGGAAAGATACAGAGTCCTTACCAAGAATTAGAGGTAAGGCAGAACGATAGGACTCCGCTACTCCATTCAGTCTATCAAAAGTTTTTTTATCAATAGGCTCGAAGGGCAGTCTGGGAAATGTCTCGTTTGCATCAAAACGTGCCAACAATGCAGCAGAGATATACCCCGTGTCTTCTTTGATTGATTCATGGATCAACCGAGAAAGGACTGGGATCTCATTTTCCCTGTATTCAATTGTTGCACTTGTATTGTGCTCAGTATACCATTGCTGTACTTGCATGTAAAGACCCCATTGAGCTTCGGCAGACAACTGACTTAAATCAAATTTGTCGCAACCATCTAGGTTCGCCCAAGAGACTTCCGTTGGGATTTCAACAAGAACTTCTTGAACTCTATCATCCATGATGTCGTCCAAAAGATTCCCATTTTCATCTTTAGCTGATTGAGCGGGAATCACGCTATAGCCCCAATCGCGTAGCGCAGATACAAGTGGATCACTCTTGCCAAAAGTAATACGTCGAATGAACCGTTGAGCCTTCGGAGGGTGCCAACCAGAAGAAGCCCCTGTTAATAGGCTTTTTGTGCCGGCCGGCTGTACGGTTGTGCATCGATTAGGAATTCTCAATCCATGATCAATACAATAAGCACTGATAGTTTCTTTAACAATTGACCTCCATGAACTAAGATACTTTTTCTCTGCATTTATAAATTTGCGACCTGTATTTGTATTGGGACGACCCTTCATCATCCATTCCAACCAATCAGCACCAAAGGCAGTTACAAAGAAATCAAATAATCCGGTAAAACTTACACCAACAATCGGATCTATTTCCCGACTGTAGCGATAACGTTCGTCTTTGAATTGATGATGAAGTAGAGCTGCAACTTGCAAGGCACCAGCCTTGAATGCATCGCTTTGAGCAGTTTGATCCAAGGGATCGATCATATTTAGATGAATCTCGGCAAGATTGCAGTGAAAATCAGTACCGATAATCTCGCCACATGGATTCAGTCCATAGCGATTTATGCGATGTGTAGCTTCAGCCTTTGTAATGTCAATCCCTTTCTGCTTAGCAATTAGAATTAAAGCAACTTCACCGTAATCTTTACCTTTCGCGTACTCTCTTAGAAAACCTTTCCTTGACAATTCATCATCGAGGATATCAATATTTGCTCGCAGCAAAGCCTGCGGTACGTATTGAATTGCACCTTCGCCACTATAGAATTGTTTCGTGATTGATTCCTCGACTTCGTCTGCTGATGGCTTAAAATGGTAGCAAGAAGTATGATTTGCCATGCGAAGGGCTTCTTTTGTGGGGTCGACCCTCCAGTTGCCGTTTTCATCCTGAGTATAAAGACCAGACTTTGAATTAACTGCTTCTTCGTCGTCCCAAGAGAACTGTCGCATGCCAGCGCTCCGCCGAATGTTGCCGGCAACGACACAAGCTGCAGCCTCATCAATTAAAAGGCAGCATTCCACCCCCGTCAACTGTCTGCCATTAGCTTGGTTGAGAATATTCACAATTTTAGTGAACATCTCAGGCAGCTTAATGGGATTAGAGGTGCCCCCAAACCCCTTCAGCCTCTCGCCAGCAGGGCGGACATTGCCTAAATCAATGATTAACTTGACATCTCCATCAGCAGGGCTACAAGCGAGCTCCAGGATGGCCTTGTAGGCCTTCACCCACCCCTGCCGGCTATCACCAACCACAAGGACATGCTCAGGCTCACCACTGTCGTCTGGGGTGACTAGATAGGTTTGATCAGATCTCTGCTCGGGGGCAACCCCGCCAACGGCCGTTACTAAGGCAATATCGATTACATTGACAACTGGTGGAAGCTCGATAATCGTGTCTTTCTCAAGGATCGCGCCAGTGCCAGAACCCATCATGGCAAGCTCCATGATTAGTTCGAAAGCTGTAAGGTCTTTTACTCGTGTGCTAGTGCAATTGTACCAGCCGCTAAAATTTTGATTATTTTCAGCCCATTCGGTCCCCGCTACCCAAAAAGCACGGCCAGAAGGAAAGCATTTTTGGTTCAACGCTTGCTCTAGTACAAGCTTCTTCTGGTCATGGTTAAAATTGCCAATCTTTGCAATAGCCTCGACACAGCGAGTCATTGCCTCTTCAAAGTTCTCTCTTTTGCCATCGGCTTTGCGGCGGCTATAGGTACGATAAAAAACAGCTTCTGCGCTCGGAGCAGTCTTCTGAAATTCAGCCATCCGTAATTGAATCGGTAGAGTCAGTCTACCGGGTATGTCAACGAAAAAGCTACAGGTCGTAGATTTTGCAACCAATACAGCCTGGCTCCTGTTGGCATTTGATTCTCCAAAACTCCTCTCTGAACAATTCCTGCTCCTTTATAGATTTTTTTTCTGCTTTCTTATTGAAGAAATTAAAGAGTTTCATGTTCTTGCCTGGAAAGCGCAAATAAACCTGGTACAAGATTAAATGATTCAGACAGATACCTTTTCTCCGCAACATTAATTAATGTTGCCATAAGGAAAAGTTCTCTATGGTCTTCACAATGCTTGAGAAGGTACATTTTTAATCTAAACCAAAAATCTACATTCTCCTTGTTAATTTTGTAAAGCAAGACGGACGCTTCGGCAATTTTGTCCTCAATCAGTAAGTAATGTACTTCCTGAATGATTTCGCTGATTAAGTCCGTCTCGCTGTTCTGCATGTCAAGCCTTACCTTGGCCTCTATAGAGCTTCCGAGGAGAGCTCCTTTTGGTTCTTCCTTGATTACGGTTTGTTCTTACTCTGCGACCGTCACCAATGCGCGTTCTCTTGGGCGGTGCGATTTCGAATACTGTCGAGGATTTTTTAGACATTAGATCCTGTCTTGAACTGGGGTGAAACGGAATGGTGGCGCCGGATAACCAGCTTTCATCATGTCCGATCTCAGTTTACAGTACAAGAAATAAGAACGAATAAATAAATTGAAATTCAGACACAGAATTCGAATCTTGACCAAAATCAAATCTACAGCCATAATGAAGTCCTGCGGAAACAGGGCTGCAAAGCCGGCTAACAGAATCAGTGCGGTAGCTTGATTCAAGCTTTAAAATCGTTTCTTCAAAATAGGGTGCCTTCGTCGGTTTTGCCATAGTTTAACATCATAATATCCTCTATATGAGCAAGCACCATTGGCGACTCGTCTACCTCAATTGTAGGTTTAGCAATAGGCCTTAATTTCTGCATATAGCGCGGCTCTGATACTGCAAGAAGCGCCATGACACTAGCAGGAGTGCAGTCGAAAGAAGAGTTTTCTTCTAATTCTTTAATTCGATTCCAAAGCCAAATCATGTCCGGTACAATTAGCATTTCAGTTAAAGGCCTAAGGAAATCACGCATTTGTGGCGAATGTATGTAAAGTCTAAGCAACCTTTTTTCTACAATAGAACGAGTCCATCCTTGATCGGGTCTTTTCCATGACCGGCATTGGGATGGATGAGGCAAAGTGTCGGATTGGAAGTTCTTAAGTATCTGAGCAGCTATATGTTGTTTGTTTTGAGCAAGGCGTATCGCCGCCTTATCATAGTAATGTGCCCTTAAAGCGGCGCTCGAGAAACCTGATATCATCTCTTTTATTCTCTTTTCGGCTTCCTGTACCTGAGCGCTATTGCTAAAGTCGAGCCTGTCAAGCCATTGATCAAGAATCCAGTCCATCCACGGCATCGCATCTGATATAACTGAATGCATATCAATCCCTTTACAGATTGCCTCGTCAGGATCTTTTGCGTTAGTTATGTTGGCAATTCGGATGTCGATTTTACCCTGCAAGGCAAGGTCTTTAGTCGAATTAAGAAAAGTGCCAATTGCTTTCTCTCCAGCATCATCTGAATCAAGACAAAGGATAAAGCGACTTGTCCTCCTGAGAATCCTGTTTATAATATTAATCGAAGGTGATCCTGTACCCTGTATAGCAACAACGTTTTTAATGCCAGCTTGCCACATAGAAATAACGTCTATATGACCTTCAACAAAAATGCACTCATTTGCCTCTCTTATCGCTTCTATAGCATCGAATTCATTGAAAACAATATCAGATTTGTTAAATATAATATTATTCTCTGTATTCTTGTATTTTGGTTTCTCGTCTCCAAGAGCTCTGCCTGTAAAACCTACTATGATACCCTTGTAATCCTTGATGGGGATCATTAATCTGTCTTCATGACAATTGTAACCTAGTTGGAAATGACGGGATGTTTCCGGCAATATCCTCCTTGTCTTAAGAAACTCGATGCACTTTTCGCTTTTTTTCAAATTAGCTCTATAAGTCGACTGTTTTTCCGCAACAAATGCAGCCGCTCTTTGTATTTCCTCTCTTTTTCTCGAAATCTCAGCAGGATCTTCGTCTTCATAAATAACTTGAATATTATTTGATGACGCAATCCTTTCGCACGCTTCCCTAAATGTTAACCCGAACTTCTTTTGTATGAAATGAATTATATCACCACCTTCCCTGCAGGCATGGCAGAAAACAAAACCCTTTTCGTCCGACACCGTTAAGGATGGATTTTTATCTTTGTGCCAAATACAATTTGTGACAAATTCCCTACCTACTTTCTTTAGATAGACATTCTCCTTGTCTAGTACGCTGGAAATACTCAGGCTTTTGATCTTATCAATTGTCTCAGATGAAAGGGCCACGACGCTCGAGCATTTAAGCAAAGTCTATCCATTCTCAATGCAAGCGCAATCCCTAATCTTGAAAACGGATAGAATTTGATGTAAATGATTTCATCTGGTTATGGGGTATGCGTGAAGACGCATTTAGAAGATAGTTCTCAATTGCTTGCTGTTCATTTGATACAAGATCAGACCAGGCCATTTTAGCAAGACATTTGAATCTGTCCGCAAAATCTATTTCATCTGGCTCTATGCAGCTTGTTGGTCCAGCCTGGTCATTCAACTCAAGAGGCGGCCCAGAGCAAACTCCCTTTATTTCCTGCCACTCTTCTTGCGAAATTTCAAGCCGATTTGCTATTTCGTCATCGGAATGGCCCTTGTAAAGAAGTTTTCGCCCTTTTAGCCATGTTTCTCTCATCTTGTGCGTCAAACGCATAGCGTAAGTCTTGTCCCTGATCCAATGAAGTAATTCACCTCTTATTGTAGGCACAGCAAGAGAACTAAACTTATACCCAGATTCAGGATCATATCTATAAGCGGCCTTACAAAGCCCCTCGAGAGCTGCTCCTTCAAGTGTATCGTAATCAATATCAGTTGTTCGCTGAAGACGCCAGGCCTCTCTCCTGGCTAAATTGATATTATCAGCAGCAAGCCGTTGCTGCTCTTTTGATAGCTGAAATTGTCTAGCTTTTCTGGCCATTTTATTTGTTCATATATAACATTTTATCACCAAGAATTAAAGGATTCCACTCCCTCGATATATCTTGATCCTCTTCCCCATGCTACCTGAGTTAGCTGTGGAGCTGTTCTTTGTAAGCAATAATTTATCGCCATAGTCAAAGAATCAACTTGGTCATCATTTTTTGATGCCGGAAAAAGGCTAAATTCTGATATAAACGAATCAAGCCAAGGAGCGCTGACAGGCAAGTATACGTTGCCCGCTTCAACTACGGGGACGATACCCGCAGCTCTCGCCTCTTTACTCTTCTCTGGCTTAAATCCAATCAGTCCAGGGACTTTCTTTTTAGCCATCTGGTACACGGCATAGCCACTAGCTGCTAATTCTATGACGGTTCCATCAAGGACGTGTCTTTTATACATCCTAGACATCATCGCCATTGTGCCAATAACATCGGTTTTTTCCCTAAATAGATCAAGTACATAGAAAGTGTTTCCGGCCTGACCTACAACGCAGCCGACAACAAAGTCACTCGTATTCGCATCAGTAAAAGTACAGTCCACAGAAAGCATTACTCGATCGAAATCTGGAATCGGCGTATCGTGCTCATAATATTGCCACCAGTCTGGGTTGAACATGTTACCGCCAATTGGCGCCGGCCTTTGTTGATATAGAGATGCAAACTCTCTTGCGCCGATTGCCTCTCTAATTCTTTCGTAATCCTCTTCGTCGTATCGTTGCGGGCAAAGGGCTTGTCCCTCCTGCTCTCTCCAGTCGCCTATAACTTCGCAATGACCAGGCAGCGGAGGTCTGCTACCTTCGTCTTCGTACAAAGCTGGCAAGTCAACAATAGTCCAATTCTCTCTACCTTTTTCGCTTACGTTCTGTTCATTCTCTAATAACTGACCAATCATGTCATTTTCAGACCATCTAGTCTGAATAACAACAATTGAACCTACTTCTGGCTCAAGTCGAGTGTAGAGAGTTGAAGCGTACCAATCCCAAAGCTTATCCATCAAGCGGCTGCTTTCGGCTTCCTCTCTATTCTTAACGGGGTCATCAATAATTAACAGATGGCCGGAACGGCCAGTTATCGCACCGCCAACACCAGTAGCCCATAATCCGCCACCACCTTGAGTAGCCCAGGCGTTGACTGCCTGAGAAGCTGGATCCAGTTGTCCGCCGCCCTCTTTAAAAAAGTCTCTAGCCTTTCTAGAAAAACCCTGACTCAGTTCAGCCGAATACGAAGAAATACCGACAAAACGATCCGGATGAGCCAATAAGTAAGCAGCAGGGAGCAATTGTGAGCTAAGTAAGCTTTTTCCGGTTCTCGGAGGAACCTGGAGTATCAGTCTTGTACACTCTCCGTCAATAACGCGCTGTAACTGCTTGATTAAAACAGCGTGGAATTTGTAGAATTTATAGTTTGGGTAAACCTGTTTTATGAACTTATGGAGAAGGACTCTTTCTCCTTTCTCTTTGAGCTTTAGCTTTTTCTCGCGGAGAGCCTGAAGCATCCCCTGCGATCTTGCTGATCTTTGAAGATAGTCTCTGCCTAATTTACTTGCCATGTTTATTAGCTAAAGCCCTCTCCTGTCCAAGTCGCATTGCCTCTATCCATTGTTCCTCGGACCATTCATTGAAAATTGAAGCAAACGGGTGGTCTTCATCCCATTCGATAAGAAGATTCCCTTCGGAATCTTCCGTGACCCTAATCTTGTTATCTTCCATAATACCTATTCATCTAATATAATTATATCGTCAGCATCTTCATCTATCTCCTCTACACTGACTTTCTCAAGCTCTTGATCAACTAGCTGCAGCATATCATCAATACCAAGCGATGCCGCCCACGCCTGCCGAGATTGCTCGCTAACGTTTGCTGTTGCCCGCAATAAGTTAGACACAATTCCCATCGGTATCTGCTCTCCGGTGGTCTGAGCGTCTTTGATGCGTCTCGTCAGAATTGCTAATAAATCCTCCGAGCACTCCATCATCATCCTCGCCTGACGTTCAGAGGCATCCCTGAATTCGACGATGGACTTTCTGTGCTGTTGCTCTCTTATTTTCTCTGCTTTCTTCCATGTAAGAGCAATTTGTTCCTTATCCCATTGAGCAGCGCGTTTCTCCCATGCATATTTCTTAGCCCAGTCTCTAACTGTGCTGATATTTACGTTAGCAAATTTCGCAATTGGCTCAAAGGATCTTTGACCACCCATGCGTAAATACTCTTGAAATGCCTTGTACTGATCAGCACTTTCGTGCTTCATGTAACGAGGCTTGAGTACGTATCCTTTCCGAAAGTCATAGCAATGGACAGCCATGATCCAATCACTGAATCCAGTTAGGATGCCAGTTATTCGGATAATTCTTGACTTTTTATGTCAAACGATTCAAGGATTGATTCAATTGTGGATTTGACAATCATGTCAACGAGAAGTATCTCGTCAGGATTGTCGACATGCTTATGGGCGCGATTGTACCCATGCAGTACCCCTTCTTCTATCGCTTGTAGAAGTATTGGGTATGTTTTAGGGACAAGCATCACCCCTCACAAAAAAATGCTTCGTAAACCACGGGAATCTCATGCTTGAGGATGTCCCTGATCTCAAGAGCAATCTTTCGATGCTCAAGCTGGGTTTCTGGACCACTCCTGATGGCCGTGTAATGCAAGAAGCTGCGAATATCGCCTTTCATGTACAGACGTGTTGGAGAGCCTAGCGGAAGGATCTCGCGAGCACATTCTTTCGCCACTCCATTGCTTACCATCTCTTGATAAAGATGTTGAGATTCCTCGTACAAAGAAGAGATTCTTCGGTAATATTCGCTAATGAGAGTAGGCTTTAGGTCGTCAATTGAATTCTGACGATTCTTGGAATCTTGCCTACGCAGATGAGGAAGACTTGCGGTTCCAAGTGAACCCACGTCGGCATAACGCTGACTGAATTCCTGGAATTTCATGCTCCTATGACGCAGGATCTGAGCCGAAATCGCTCTAGTCGTATTGATTTCAACGCAGATGCTAGCCATCTCGAACGGAGACCAATGTTTATGCTTGATCAAATAACGAATAAGTTTTGGGGCGGTCTCACTATTGTTCTGACCGGATGGGTTAGAGACTCTTGCCAGGTAAGCAATCATCTCCTCAGCACCCGGTGTTATCCAAACAAGCTTGCAGCTAGAAGAGGGGGACGAATTCATCGGATGCTGGCTCAGTGTCTCGTTCATAAAGTGTATCAAGAATTGGCTTGTACCAGCGCGGGCACTCAAGGATCCTAGG
>Ga0099848_1001383_pt1 | contig 11319 bp, 12 predicted proteins | sample CB_VirMetaG_3_FD_78179 | JGI IMG/M metagenome (GOLD analysis project Ga0099848, IMG submission 78179) | Freshwater to marine saline gradient viral communities from Chesapeake Bay - CB_1508_1S Viral MetaG | ecosystem: Environmental > Aquatic > Marine > Coastal | place: USA: Chesapeake Bay... | reverse complement strand
CAGGGATGTTGGTTAAAAACTTTAACCTACCTGGCGTTACAATAAACACAGAAACAAAAAATCAATACGGTAAAAAAACAAACATACAAACGGCACTGCAATACAATCCAGTTAATTTAACTTTTCATGATGATAACAATGGATTAATCGGCGGCTTGTGGGAACAGTATTTTAAGAGTCAATATGCGGACAGTCAGTTTATAGATTTTTTACAAGTTGAACCTACATACAATTCACAAACCGTAAGTTCTCAAACAATAGACAGTGGAACAGGAGATGGCACAATTACACAAACAAGAACAACATCAACTAAACAAACAGGTTTAAAATTTGGTTTTGACAATTATAAAAGTGTTAGATTTTTTAACAGCATAAAGTTATATCAACTTAGTAAAAAAAGATTTTTTGAATTCACATTAATAAATCCAATGGTGCAACAGTGGACACCTCCTACCATGAATAACTCCAGTAGCAATCCAGCGGAAAACCAAATGACTGTGATATACGAAGGTGTCAAATATGCAACAGGTAGAGTTAGTCCAGAAACAGTTAAAGGATTTACAGCATTACACTATGATGCAATTCCAAGTCCATTAGGTAGCGGTGGTGCAGGTTTGTTTGGTCCGGGCGGTGTACTAGCAGGAGGATTGGATGTTGTTGGAGATGTGCTTCAAGGAGATATATTCACAGATCCATTTGCACTATTAGGAACAGCAATCAAAGCAAAACGTACCTATGACAATGCCAAAGAGTTATCAAAAGAAGGTGTTAGAAATGAAGTAACAGGAATAGTTACAAGAAGTATAACCAATGCCGCCAACAGAACAATAACAATGAGCGGGTTTGACACTGTGGATCAAACATTTGCAACACAAGCATCACGAAGGGTGATTGATGTTTATAGCGGTGTGGAAGCACAACAAAGACAGTTTGGTCAACCTGTACAAAGAACTGAAGGTGAAAACAGTGATACAGATAACAAGTAAGAAAAGACATGATACAGTATAGCAATTTACCAATACCTGACAAAGACATTAAAAGAGATAGCAGTCAAGATACCATCACGTTTTTTGATTCTTATAATAAAAAACAATTACAATTCAAAGCAAGCGAAAGTGATGCGGTGGTTGCATTTTTTCAAAATAGAGGAATGGAAAGCAATGCGGCAAGAAGCACAGCATTAATATTTCAAAGACAATGTAAAATAGATGGAGTAAATCCATTAACAATTCTTGATCAATTAAAAGAATTTGATGATGTTAAACTTACGGATACACTGGGAAAAATTCTAAATATTAACAGAATTGTTACAAGTGGTCTTGGACAAGCACTACCAGAGACAGAAGAAAATACCGCTAAGAGGAACATCATTGCATAATGGCACGTTTAGGAAATTTTGCCAGGGGCAAATTTGAATTAAAAAATCCTGACAAATACATAGGAACAAAAACTCCAATGTATAGATCAAGTTGGGAATGGCACTTTATGAAAATGTGCGACGAGCATCCTGCGGTAGCAAAGTGGGCCAGTGAAAGCATAAAAATTCCTTATAGAAATCCTTTGGATGGAAAATACACAATCTACGTACCAGACTTTTTTATTGTTTATTCTAATAAATTAGGTAAGACACGTGCAGAGATAATTGAAATCAAACCTGAAAATCATACAGTTAAAGAAAGCGTAGGCAAAAGCATTTATAATCAAGCCAATTATGTAAAAAACAAAGCCAAGTGGGAAGCCGCGGCTAAGTATTGTAAACAACACGGTATTCAGTTCAGGGTAATAACCGAAAAAGATTTATTCCATCAGGGCAAAAGGAGATAAGTACTAGTATGACGAAGAAATTAGAAGAACTGTTGGATCTGCCAGAAGTCAAGGAAGCCATGGAGCAGGTTGAAAAATCTGAACCAACCACAGAAATTAAAAAAGAAACGGTCAACCTTGAGCGTAGTATTGCAGAATTTGATAAGATTTCTGCCGCTTTACCTATGGTAAAAGGACTAGGGGAATTAGCAGATAAAGAACTTGACGATTTAGCAGAAAAAGCCAAACAGAGTTATGAAGATCTAATGGATTTGGGCATGAACGTTGAATCACGTTATGCAGGCAGAGTTTTTGAAACAGCAAGCAATATGCTTAGAAATGCTATTGAAGCAAAAAGCCAAAAACTAGATAAAAAGTTAAAAATGGTGGAATTGCAACTTAAAAAGCAGAGTTTAGACCAAAAAGCAGGCGAAAACGTTGATACAGTAGATGCTGAAGGGTATGTTGTAATGGATCGCAACGCCATTTTAGAACGTATTTTAAACAAGGATCAAGATAAATAAACGTAGTTAAAGGAGACTAACATGGCAGGTGAGTTTAAAAAGTATCTAGCAGAAGCCACAAAACAATATGATTTTGTGTTGAAGTTCGCTGGTACCTTGGATGAAAATTTTGAAGATAGTTTAGAAGTAGCACTTAAAAAGTTTGATGTTGCTAATATGTCAGCAGGTAAAAAAACTCCAATTCAAAGTTTGCCATTAGATTTTCCAGAATTAACCAATACAGAAGTAACTGTATATGAAACAACACTTAACTATCCTACTACACAGTTTGAACTAAGAAACTATCTTGCTGATGTTTTAAATATGCAACAAGATTATATTCGTGTGCGTAAACCAGGTGAGCCATATGAAGAATATCAAAAGGATTCAGAGGATGCACCTTATGAATCTAAATTAATGGACGGTGAATACAAAGACGGTGAAAAAGTAGATAAGGATGCTTTGAAAGTAACTGAAAAAGGTAAAGAAACGTTCTTGCAACAACTTGCTAAAGAGCAAAAAGAGCGTCATGGGGGAGCAGAATAATGGCATCGTATGAAATGATTGACGTTCTACAACGTTTAAGAGAATTAGATTCAAAAAATCCAAATGTGCATTCAGATGCAGTTGACAATGTTGAAAAAATGAATGCAGAGAAAAAAGAATTAGTAAAAGAAGCAATTCATATTGTTGCTGATTCACCGGCGGATATGCCTGTGCTACAACAAATTATGAAACTTGCTGGTATGACACCAGTAACACCTGACATGATGCCAGACGCAGAAAATGTTCCTGTAATGAAAGCAGAACCAGGATGCGGAACACCTACATTTGACAACGAACCAGATGAGCAGTACAAGGGCATAGAAGATGTTACCACACAAACAGGTTATGGTAGCACAAACAGTCCTAAGGCTCCACAAGATTTACGTGTAAAAGACCCAACTCCATATGGAGACTATGAACAACGTTTAGCAAAACTTGCAGGTATTGAGTCTGAAGAAATAGAAGATCAAGAAACCGAAGAAGGTTATGCTAACTCAATGGGCAATGAAAAAGAAGATCCTACATACAAAGGATATGATCCAGACTATTCTGATCACACAGAAGATGGTAAACCTAAAGTACGTTATGTACCAGCAGGTTATGCAGATAATCCATTGGAATCAATTGAAAACAGATTGATGAAAGAATATTCAGAATACGTTAATGAAAAAGAATTAACTAAACCAGAAGCAAAAGAAAAAGAGCGTTTGGTAAAAGGTATGAAAAAAGCCAAAGGTGATTTTAAGAATCGCTATGGTAAAGATGCAGAGGCTGTTATGTACGCTACTGCTACTAAAATGGCTAAAGAAAGAAAATAAGGAGCAATAAATGGCAGGACAAACTAAAGTACATCCAACAGCAGTAGATATTGCAAGCATTCAATATCTTGGCACAAAAGAATTAACAGTTTTCGAATTAGATTTTGGAGCGGCAGTTAACACAAAAACTGGTCCTGAATCTGCTATTGCCAAAGCAATTGAAAAAATTGCACAGCACTGCACAATTTTACTTAGAAGTGAATTACACTCAACAAATCAAGTAATGACGTTCTTCATTGAACATCCAAATACTACAGACACATATGATGGAACTAACGCAGAAACATTTGTTGTGTTTTTAGCATCAGAACTTGTTGCACTAGGAATAGTTGACGGTGTAAACTTTGCAGGTTCATCTTGCACAGTTAAAACTACGTTAAACATTGCATAATAATTCCTAACTACCTTAGGATTTTAGCCCCGTGTAAAAGCGGGGCTTTTTTTTGACAAATATTCCACTAAATATTTTTATGAAGACGGAATATACCAACGCCTTCTATGACGTTGTTCGTGAGACAAAAGAAATACACGGATACGAACTTCCGGTAGAACTTGAATCTTACGTTGTATATCTTTTGGCAAGTCACTTAGATCGTCCAGATTTTTTACCTGATAGCACATTTGCAGAAGCATACCTAAAACTTACTAGACCATATACACAAAATGCAAAACAACTAGGAGATACCTGTCTGTTTGTAACTGGAGTATTTCCTGCATATGGATCAAACAAAGGTTTGAACGTAAAATATTACAGCAACATAGGTAAAAGCAGTTATAGCATGGCTAGTGAATATTTAAACATAGATTTGTTCGAAAATTTAAGCAAGCATTTTGATTTTTTGAGAGAATTTATAGACATCAGCATCAATAAGCACAAAAGCCATCCTATTTTAAGATAAGTATATATATGGCACAAAATGCAAAGAGCCTCGACGGTGTTCTTGTTAAAAAGGCACACGCAAGGACTAGATATACAGAAAAAGAAATTCAAGAACTAAAAGCCTGTGCAGATAAAGACACAGGTGCTATGTTCTTTATGAAAAATTTCTTTTTCATTCAGCATCCTGTTAAAGGTAAACTGTTATTCCAACCTTTTGAATTCCAAGAAAGGTTGGTTGACAGTTATCACAGTCATAGGTTTAATATTAATATGTTACCTAGACAAACAGGTAAGTCTACCACAGCGGCTGGTTATTTGCTTTGGTATGCCATGTTCAATCCTGATGTAACAATTCTTATTGCCGCTCACAAATACGCAGGTGCACAAGAAATTATGCATCGTATTCGCTATGCTTACGAAGACTGTCCAGACCATATCAGATGTGGTGTAACCTCATACAATAAAGGGTCAATGGAATTTGATAACGGCTCGCGAATAGTTTCACAAACCACAACAGATAATACAGGACGAGGTATGAGTATTTCGTTGCTATACTGTGATGAGTTTGCGTTCGTTAACCCTACCATTGCCAAAGAATTCTGGACTGCAATTTCTCCAACACTAGCAACAGGTGGTAAGGCGATTATTACTTCAACGCCCAACAGTGACGAAGATCAATTTGCTCTTATATGGACAGAGGCTTGCAAAAGATTTGATGAACACGGTAATGACACTGAGGTTGGTATAAATGGATTTTATGCCTTTTCAGCACACTGGAGTGAACACCCGGATAGAGATGAAAAATGGGCGGAAGAAGAACGTTCACGTATTGGTGAAGAACGTTTTAGACGAGAACATGAATGTGAATTTTTAATCTTCGACGAAACACTTATCAACAGTGTTAAACTTGCAGAACTAGAAGGCAAGGATCCAATTCGTAAAATGGGACAAACACGTTGGTACAAAGAAGTAAATCCAAACTTCACTTATATAGTAAGCATGGATCCTAGTTTAGGTACGGGGGGCGACTATGCGGCCATACAGGTATTTGAACTACCTAGTTTTGAACAGGTAGCAGAATGGCAACACAACAATACACCGATTCAAGGACAGGTTCGTATACTAGGACAAATTACAAAAACAATTATGGAAGATTGCCAAAGCAAAACTACAAAACTACCACAAGTATATTACAGTGTAGAAAACAACACAATTGGTGAAGCGGCTTTGGTAGCAATAAATGAATATGGTGAAGAAAACATTTATGGAATGTTTTTAAGTGAACCAGCAAGAAAAGGTCATGTGAGAAAATTCCGTAAAGGTTTCAACACAACACACAAAACAAAGATAAGTGCTTGTGCCAAGTTTAAACAACTGCTAGAAACAGGACAATTAAAAATTTACAGTAAACCGTTAATTTCAGAACTCAAAGCATTTGTGGCACATGGTACAACTTTTGGTGCTAAAACAGGCGAACACGACGATCTAGTAATGAGTGCATTATTAAACGTTCGTATGCAGAAAATACTTTCAGATTGGGATCCTGCTATCTACGAAAAAATGCGTGATGCGGATGCTGAAGAAAGGGTACTGCCGATGCCTGTGTTCATTTCTTTCTAGTAGCATAAATAACAATATGACAGGTTTAGACGGTATAGCAAAGCAGGTATTTGAGAAAATCAGGGGTCGTTTTCCCAAGGTTGTAATGGGTGACGAAGCCGGTGCACCTACCACTGACGAAAGCAAAGCAAGATTTTTTGATTTTGATTGGGTGGTAAATGGTGAAAATCAGGGTGCTGTTAGCATTAGCATTAACGAAGTAGATTCTCTCAAAATTTATTACAGCCAAAATATGTTAGAAAACATACCAGAAAGCGTTGAAAACGAATGGTATAGTTTTCTTAAGGAAATGCGTTTCTTTGCCAAAAAGCATATGATGCAATTTGACACTAGAGACATTGCTAAGTCAAACTTAGACAAAAGAGATTATCAATATTTGGCAAACAAACAAGTTCAGGAGTCAGCAATGTATGGAACAACAAAATCTAGTTATGAGGAACTAGATAAAACTAAGTTAATTATAAGACACAAAAAAGAAATTACACCAGAGCAAACAGGTGCTAGAACAAGACACATTAGTTCACTGTTTATCGAAAACGAAGCGGGTGAACGTTTTAAATATCCTTATGCTCACCTAGCAGGTGCAAGAGCAATGGCTCGTCACGTTGCTAATGGCGGACTGCCACACGACGACTTTGGTAAACACATTATTGAAACTTCCTCAAACATTGCTAAACTAACTGCGTTCAAAAGATACGTAGGTAAAAAAGACTTCATGAATACAACCTCAAATGATATTATTGAAGGATCTAACATTGAACTTGAAAACTTGAGAAACCATATTAAAAAGTTACAAGGTCAACAGTACTATGTACAAACAAGAGAAAACTTTGCTCCTGTCGAGAACGGGGACTCAGAATTGGCTAAAGACGTTGTAGACGAATTAACCAATGCATTTACTATTCCACAGTTCAATGAAGATTTAAAAGAGATGTTTCCTTTATTACACAGCATCTATCAAAAACGTGTTGCAGAAACCACGGTAGATCTTGATGATGTTGTAAGTGAAGGTTTCATGCCAAAAGAAATTGATGGAGAAACTGAATTTGAATTTACTGGCGATGACGGTGAAACAGGATTCGGAACTCTGTATTACAAAGCAGTAATCAAACAAAGTGACGAACATGGTTACTACGCTGAAGTTGATCCTAAGTCACTAAGAGGCGAAGCAGAAGGCGATGGTAATAACAAATTAGATAACGATCTTGCAACAGCAGTTGTTCAACCAGATGGTCCAGATCACGAAGCGGCAATGGACGCGGCAATGGATGACGCTATGGATAAAATCAATAATGCAGACATTGATGTTCCGCAAGAGTCAAACGATATAGATGAATTTGAATCTTGGGCAGATTCAGTAATGGATGAAGCATTAGACAAACAAAGAATTGCAATGCTTAACAAAATGCTTGGAAAACATTTTCCAGTAGGTCCTGATGCAACAAATGCAATCAACAGTCTCAAAGGAATTATTGATGACGAAGGACTTATGAGCGAACTAAAAGATCTAGCAGATCAAGATCCTGAATCTTGTGCTAGACCTTCAATCTATCGTTACATTAAGAAAAACAATCCAGAAGTATTAGATGATTTAAACTTCGGCGATATGAAAATGGAAGACGATACTACAGATATAACTATTGATAAAGATGGTGCTATGAAACTAGCAGGTGATGAAAAAGAACCTAAAGACGAAAAAGCAAGCACTGAAGAAATTATCGAGTTTGTCCGCTCATTCTATGATAAAGAAACTGGAGCGTTTCCAAAAGGTGAAACTGGTGTGGTTATTTCCGCTCGTAAGCGTTTTGGTGATTCCGTAGGGGATCTAGTCGAGAAGTTTGTATCTAAACTGACAGGTAAACAGGTACAAGTTGAAGATGACGAAGATGTAGAAGAAGGTAGCATCAAGTATATGCATAGTCTTAAAGCCAAGGGCCACAGCGATGAAGAAATAGCAAAAGAGTTGGATATGGATCCAGACGAAGTACGCAAGGCAATGGCTAAGACAGCAGAAGATGTAAGCGGAGAAGAAGAAGATAAATTCCATCGCAAGTTAGACAAACTAGTTCACAAAACATTTGGTCACAGTTCGGATGAAAAGAAAGATGATGGAAAATTTTCCGACAAACAGATCAAAATGGCATTTGGTGTGCTAAATGATCCAAGATACCGTCAAGGCAACTATTCAGGTGCTGTAAAAACCATTGAAAAGATTGCTAAAGGGTTATCAGATCATCCTAGCGTAGCAAACGCATTGATGAGAGCGAACGAAGATTTGGACTACATCAAAGACAAATTGGCTAAAATACTCAAATAAATTTCAGAAATTTAGTTGACTTTTACTAGAAGACTAAATATAATAGTAGATATGTTGTTAGAGAAACTTATCTACAACAGGCACATAAAGGCAAAACATAGGAGGCTTAAATTATGGCAACATTAGCAGAAATTCGTGCAAAATTACGCGAACAAGAGTCACGCACAGGTGGCAACAACAATCAAACAAGCGGCGGCGACAACGCAATTTACCCACATTGGAATATGGCAGAAGGAACAGAAGCATTGCTTCGTTTCCTACCTGACGCTGATCCAAACGAAACTTTCTTTTGGAAAGAGCGTTTAATGATCAAACTTCCTTTTGCGGGAATCAAAGGACAAACTGATTCACGTCCAGTGACAGTTAACGTTCCATGTATGGAAATGTATGGAGAAACTTGTCCAGTGCTTTCAGAAGTACGTGGATGGTTTAAAGATCCTTCATTAGAAGATCAAGGTCGTAAGTATTGGAAAAAACGTTCTTATATTTTCCAAGGCTTTGTGATTGACAATCCGATTACTGAAGATTCAACTCCAGAAAATCCAATTAGACGTTTTATTATTGGTCCACAAATTTTCCAAATTATTAAAGGTGCTTTGATGGATCCTGAAATGGATGAACTACCAACAGATTATGTACGTGGTGTAGACTTCCGTATCAAGAAAACATCTAAAGGTGGATATGCTGATTATTCAACATCACAATGGTCACGTAGAGAACGTGCATTGAGTGATCAAGAAAAAGCGGCACTTGAAGCACATGGATTGCATAACCTTAATGACTTCTTACCTAAGAAGCCAACAGACGTTGAAGTTAAAGTTATTCAAGAAATGTTCGAAGCATCTGTTGATGGTGAAGCATATGATCCAGAGCGTTTTGGACAGTACTTTCGTGCTCCAGGCATGAGTGCTCCAACAGGAGATCCAAACAAGAGTGCATCAGCACCAGCGGCATCTACTGCGGCTCCGGCTCCTACTCCGGCATCTGAACCAGTAGCAGAAACTGTAGCACAACCTGCTCCAGCGGCAACTACTGCAAGTGCAAATCAAGATAAACCAAGTAGCGAACGTGCTAATGATATTTTAGCAATGATTCGTTCACGTCAATCTTAATTTAAGGAGTTATCATGGCGAAACCATTCGACGTTAGTAAATTTCGTAAGAATCTAACCAAGAGCATTACAGGTCTTGGCGTAGGTTTTAACGATCCAACTGACTGGGTTTCGACTGGCAATTACGCACTTAACTATCTTATCTCTGGGGATTTCCACAAAGGAATCCCCTTAGGTAAGGTAACGGTGTTTGCTGGCGAATCCGGTGCAGGTAAAAGTTATTTTGCTTCAGGCAACATTGTCAAAGCGGCACAAGAACAAGGAATCTTTGTAGTACTAATTGACTCAGAGAACGCACTTGATGAAAAGTGGTTGCAGGCACTTGGTGTTGACACAGCAGAAGATAAACTGTTACGTCTATCAATGAGCATGATTGATGACGTAGCAAAAACAATTAGTGAGTTTATGAAGGATTACAGATCAGACTATGATGCTGTTGATACCAAAGATAGACCTAAGGTATTGTTTGTAATTGACTCACTAGGTATGTTGCTGACTCCAACAGATGTTGATCAGTTTAGTAAAGGTGACATGAAAGGTGATATGGGCCGTAAGCCTAAGGCACTGACAGCACTTGTACGTAACTGTGTTAATATGTTTGGTAGTTACAATGTAGGTATGGTATGTACTAACCACACATACGCTTCACAGGATATGTTTGATCCGGATGATAAAATTTCCGGCGGACAGGGTTTTGTGTACGCTTCATCAATTGTGGTAGCAATGAAAAAATTGAAACTGAAAGAAGATGAAGATGGTAAAAAGGTAACGGATGTGCGTGGTATCAGAGCCGCTTGTAAGGTTATGAAAACACGTTACGCAAAACCTTTTGAAGGCGTACAAGTAAAGATTCCATATGAAACAGGTATGGATCCTTACAGTGGACTAGTAGACTTGTTTGAAAAACAAGGCATTCTAACACAACAAGGTAATAGACTTAAATTCGTCAACAGTCGTAATGAAGAAATCCTAGAATATCGTAAAGATTGGACAGGTGAAAAATTAGAAATCATTATGGAAGACTTTTCCAAGATTAGGCATAAGTACGAAGATGCTGAGGCTCCAGTAAATGACCCAGCAGAACTTATAACTAATGAGGATGAAGTCAGTGACGGAAATGAGTGAAGAACAACTTATTGACCTTTGGGATATTTTCAGCGAATATGTTCCAAAGGCAAACAAAGAAGCACTAGCAATGCAATTCGTAAAGTGGTGTATAGACAACGGTGTCGACGAAGAAATACTTTACGCAATTGGAGATGAAGACCCATATCTAGAAGAAGCGGTTGCGGACCTACAAGGAAAGCAAGATCATGACGCGGACGAAGATGATTGGGAAGAAGATCCGTATTCTAGTGATTCTGAAGAGTGGGACTAAATGATAAACTGGTACTCAAGGGTTACACAAGACATTTCGAATATTCCTAATGCTATTCTATGGTATGAACAAGAACTAGAAGAAGCACGAAAGGAAACGAGGCTGTTTGGTAATTTAGAAAAACAAGCGGCAAGTCTACCCGGTGTTGTTGAAGAACGCTTTGGACAACTACAGGAAATTGAGGCAATCCTTGAGTACCTTAATATCGAACTACGAAGAACAAAAAGCAAGTTCTTCAAACAATATCTAGAAAACTATCAAAGAGCATTGAGCAGTCGTGACGTAGAAAAATACGTTGACGGCGAAGCAGACGTTGTTGATTTTGAAAAAATTATCAACGAGT
>Ga0099848_1001379_pt1 | contig 11337 bp, 17 predicted proteins | sample CB_VirMetaG_3_FD_78179 | JGI IMG/M metagenome (GOLD analysis project Ga0099848, IMG submission 78179) | Freshwater to marine saline gradient viral communities from Chesapeake Bay - CB_1508_1S Viral MetaG | ecosystem: Environmental > Aquatic > Marine > Coastal | place: USA: Chesapeake Bay... | reverse complement strand
GCAGAGCGTGACACCACCACCAAAGACAGCAACGGTTGGGCAGAGATGTTGCCAGGCCTCAAGGACGCGTCAATCGATTTGACATGTCTATTTAAGCACGACGCGACATTTGGCTACAACAACCTGAATTCGGCGCAGTTGGCAGGCACAAAGTTGGACATTGAGGTCCAAGTTGGAACGGGCGCATATGATGGCGCAGGTGACAACGATTATTTGTTGTCATGTTCTGCCTACATCACATCGTTGTCGTTGCCATCGGCATTTGAGGACAACATTGAATTTTCAGTTTCATTGAAGGTGACGGGCGCAGTAACTTACGCGGAAATTACTGCGTAAGAATGACCATCGAATTTGTATTGAGCAATGGCGAGAAGTACCAAGGCCTTTTTGGTCCTGGTGCTTCTCGTCGTTTTAAGAGGTGGGCGGGATACCGCCTGGCTGAGATTGAGGAGAAAGGGGACGAATCAGATTTCGGCGCGTTGGCGTTTTTCTCCATCCAGGTGTGGCGGGAGATTGAAAACCAACCACCATTGGAGATGACAGCGGACCAGTTCATCGACCGCATGTCATTTGCGGACATCCAAACCATTGGCGAGGTCATTGCAACCATGGCAGAGGACCAGGAAAAAAACGCCACGACACCAGCGAACCGAGCAGCGCGACGGAAGGCGAAGGCCTAACCGACGACGATTTGTTTGCGACGGCCGTGGCCATCGCTGGTGTATCCCCACGGGACTACGACCATCTAACATGGGATGAGTTGTCCGCAATCATTATGCGGACGAGGAAGAACGAGGAACAGACGGACCGCCTGGCATGGGAACGCGCGCGGCAGATGGCCTATGCCATATGCGGGCCGTACCTGAAAAAGGGGACCGCGCTGATGCAGTTTTGGCCGATGCCATGGGACAAAAAGGAGGTTAAATCGGCGTCGACCATTCATAGTATTTTGCAGAAAATTTCTAAGTAATGGCGAAGATTGGCGATTTGCTGGTGAAGATCGGCGCAGATAGTCGGGACCTTGACAAAGATTTGGGGAAGGCCATGGGGAAATTCCGGTCGTTTGGCCGGAACATGAAGCGGCTGGGGACCACGATGTCCGCAGCCATCACCGCGCCCATGGCTGCCATTGCGGGTTCATCGTTCAAAGTGGCGATGGATTTCGAGGCGTCAATGGCGAAGGTGAAGGCCGTCAGTGGGGCCACGGCTGAGGAGTTCAAAGCGTTGGAGAACCAGGCCAAACAACTGGGCAAAACGACAGTGTTCACAGCGTCCGATGTGGCGAACCTGCAAACGGAATTTGCCAAACTGGGATTCACGGCGCAGGAAATCGACCAGGTAACGGAGGCCACATTGTACCTGGCTCAGGCGACCGATTCGGATTTGGCCAAAGCGGCGGAAGTCGCGGGCGCCACGTTGCGTGGGTTTGGAATGGACGCGGTGGAGACGGGCCGGGTGACGGACGTCATGGCCAAATCATTCAGCACATCGGCGCTGGATATGGATTCGTTCGCTGACTCCATGAAATACGTTGCCCCGGTTGCCAATGCTGCGGGATTGTCCATTGAGGAGACCACAGCGATGTTGGGAACGTTGGCCAATGCGGGCATAAAAGGAAGCCAGGCAGGGACGGCGCTGCGGCGCATTATTGCCGACATGGGCAGTGAAGGCGGACCGACAACGGAGAAGATAGCGGCTTTGGCTGAAAAAGGCATGACGTTGGAAGACGCGTTCGATGAGGTGGGCCGATCGGCGCAAACGGCGTTGTTGGTGTTGTCGGAGAACACGGCGCAGACCACCGAATTGACCGGCACATTTGACCAGGCGGCAGGCGCGGCGAAGGGCATGGCGGACATCATGAACGACACCAGCGAAGGCGCCATGAAACGAATGCAATCGGCCATCGAAGGCGCGCAAATCGCATTGGGTGAGGCGTTGGCGCCGACCATGGAACGCATGATGGGCATGTTGGAACGCGCGGCGGGTTGGTTCAGCGGCTTGAGTTCATCAATGCGCAACACTATCATAGTAATTAGCGGGATATTGGCAGCGCTGGGGCCATTGCTGTTTGTGTTGCCACAGATTATGGCCACCATGGAACTGTTGTTGCCAGTGTTCGCGGGCATCAGCGCGCCGATATTGGCAGCCATTGCCGCCATTGCCGCTGCCGTCTATTTGATATATGACAATTGGGATGCCATCAAAGCATATTTCACCGAGGGAGCAGGCGCGACGTTCTTCGATGGCGTGGTGGAATATGTGAACACCGCCATTGGTTTGGTGGTGAAGGTGTTTGGGTATTTCTGGGATTTCATCCAGTGGGTCTGGTCGAAGGTGGGGACGTTCCTGGTGGACAACTGGATGAGAGCATTCGATACCATCCAACAGGTATTGGGGAAAGTATTTGGCGCAATCACCAACGTCCTAAATGGCTTCACGGAGTTATTCAACGGCAATTGGCGCGGGTTCCTTCAGTACCTTCACAACGCGTTGATGGATGCGGCAGGCGGGATATTGACTGGCGTTGAATACTTGTTTGGCGGCATCTTGTCGATTGTCGATGCGGGGTTGACTGCGATGGGCATGAATTCAGATTTGGCCGGTGGCTTCAGTTCCTTCATTGATGGACTCGTTGAGGATTTGGACGCGTTCAAATTCAAGGTCAAGGAAACAGAGGGCGAGACCAAGGACTATTTGGGCATGCTGGCCGATGGGTTCAGCGGCTTCAGTTTGTTTGGTGGTGGATCCGGTGGCGCGCCCACAGCGCCTGGGGAAACAACCAAGCGACCAGAGGACATGACAGCAATGGTTGGCGGAATGGAAGCGGCAGGGCGTCGGGATCCCGTGAATCATAGTTTTGCTTTGACTGCCAAAAATATGATGAGGCAAGGCGAAGCGTTGATGCAAGTGGAGGGGCATTATAAGTCCCTGCGGGACACAATGAAAAACCTGCATTCAGATTTAGCAATGACAATTGATTTGTCGTCAAAAGTGGAGGGCGCATTTGTAGGGTTGGGAATGGCGGTCGGTGGGTTGATTGCCGGCACAATGTCCATGCAGGACATATTCGCACAATCACTGATGGGAATTGCCAACCTGCTCATGGACTTGGGGCAACAGTTCATCGCGGCAGGTGTGGCGGCGATGTCGTTTTACCAATCGTTGCTTACGAATCCAGCCGTTGCAGTGGCGGCAGGTATTGGACTGGTGGCGGCAGGTGCTGCCATCAAAGGTTTCCAATCGCGCATGGAGTCGCCACCGATGTTGGCCGATGGTGGTTTGGCCTACGGCATGACCAGTGCGGTGGTGGGGGAATATGCGGGCGCCAAATCCAATCCGGAAGTCATTGCGCCATTGTCGAAGTTGCAAGGCATGTTGGAAGGCAGCGGGGGCAATGTCACAGTGACGGGACGCATCAGTGGAAAGGATATTGTTTTGTCAAATGAGCGCGGCACACGCGCACGAAATCGGGTGAGATAATGGCCGTCAAACATCACAGCAGTTTCAAGGACTTCAACGGGACGAACTGGCATTTGGCAGTACATGACACCACCTATGGTGGGACGAACCCGACCGAGTTCTACACGTCTGATGGATTTCACCTCGAATACGATGGGGAGACAGACAGCCGGACCCAACTGATTATCCCGTCCACAGTATCGTTCACTTTGCAGGCATTGAACAACAATGACCTGGCATTGGTGGACGCCATCACCAGCGCAAAGGAAGGCCGGTTCTTCCTTGAAATCTATGCATACGGGAGCAGCTACGCGGACGCGTCGGCGGTCCTGTTTTGGCGTGGAATTATCCTGCCAGATTTCTACGAAATCGAGGACGAATATTTCCCGCAGTCCATCACCATCACAGCCATGGACGACCTGGCCGGGTTGAAGGACATTGAATATCGGGAGGATCCCGAGTCCACAGGGTATTCAAAAATCAAAGGCCAGTTGTCATTGGCCCTGAACAAACTGCGGACATGGACAATCACCAGCGACACCAATCGTTGTTTCCTCATCAAACATTTGGAACACGACACGGCATTGGGCGCAGGTCTGGAGTTTTGGGAGGATGCGGAGGCCAATTATAACGTCTACAAAGACGGGACAACGAGTCCACCCACGTTTGTCAGTGCATACCAGGCGTTGGAGTCCGCATTGGCTGCAACAGGTTGTCGCATTTACTGGCATCCATCATTGACCGACGCGGTGGACTCCATGTTTGTGGTGGACTCTTTGCATGCCCATTATGAAGAACAGACCGAGGCGGAAGGGTATTTGATGAACAGCGGGGCCACGTTGACATCGCACACCTTCACGCGCGAAACCATCAACCTAAATTCCACGGGATTTGTCCGCGCGGCAGGATGGAAGCGGTCATATATTAACGCGTTGCAGGAGGTGCGGCAATCGTTTTCATTCGATGCCCAACCATTTGTCGAGGATTGGCACTATCCACACAGCTACGTCACAAATCAAACCGTTGTTCAGTTGACGTTGCCCCCCACGTTGATATATGGCGAAGGTAATCGCATGTCCATCAGGTTCACAGCGAAACTGAATTGGGAAGGTGACGCAACGTTGACAGGATCCAACACAGCCACGCGTTGGGTGGTGAGGGTCAAAATGAAAATCGGGCAATACTACATCAACCGACCATTGGTAGAACAGCCGGATTTGTCTGTTGTGGTTCCCGATGAAGGCACGGCAATTGTCTACAATGCCACCTATGGGACACCATCATGGAGCATTTCAGACAGCAACCGTGCGCTGTTCATTTCCCCGGTGGCCATCATGAACGCAGGCGGATCGTTTGACCTGCCATTTGCTTTGGATTGTCCCCCATTTCCTGCGGACCTGGGCAACGATGACGCCGAATTTAGTATTTCCATTGTCGCATACACCAACACGGGAACGGTGGCCAGCTACGGAAACCAGTTCGATGGTGACAGCTACGTCCGGGAGGTGCATAATTACACTGTCTTTCCTACGGACCTTATCGACATTGAAGGAAACACAGTCATTTTCAAAGCCCAAAACGCGGCAGGCGCAGCGCGGGAAATTGCGGAACTACCAACGCCACTATACACCACCAAAGTAGGCAACAAAGGCGGTGGCCTATGGGTGGACACAGGAACGGGAAGGGCGCAGGCCACCGAATGGCATTCGCTATTTGAGGCAGGAGATTTGCCATTGCCTTCACTGATAACGAAACACTATTTGCAAGGCCAGGCCGACAACCTGAAAAAGATGTTTGGCATGGTCTACGACATCAGGACATCACCAACGTTTGCCCCTGGTTTCCTGCACACGTTCACCAACGAGGGCATTGAATACGCGTTGCACAACTGGAAATGGTCGCCCAATGAAGGCATTCACGACTACACGTTGATTGAACTGCGGAAGTTTACAGGCCTGACCATACCAGACGCGGCATTTGAGGACGAAATACCCACGCCACCATCGCCAGGGAATGGGTGGGATGACTCCATGGGCATCGGCAGCCAAACCACAGCGGTCATCCAGCAAAAAACCGACCTTATCACAATCACAAACCCCATCGATTTGGATTCGGGAATTGTGACCAGCGTGAATGGAGTCAGCCCAATCAGCGGAGATATCACGATTGATTCGGATGACATTGATTTCACGGGAACAGGTGGCGGGTCCATCACGTCAGCAATCGGGGCCAACACCTCCAACATTGACACCCTGAAATCCTACGTTGTTTCCGCTACGGACAAGATTGATCTGCGTGAGGATGCGAACAACAAAATTGAAATTGATGGCACGTCAGCAGCGGAGAAAGTGACTATCACCGTGGCGGGAACGGAAGCGCTGGAGATAGACGATATTTCCGCATCGTTCTCAGGGTTGGTCAAATCTGCCGGGATTGAGTTGGTCAATGCCAGTGATGCTATTATCTTGAAAGACAGCGCTGGCGACCGGTGGCGTTTGCAGGTGCAGACCGACGGCAGTTTGCGAACAACGAAATTGTGATGCCGTAAATTGCAGCCATGACAACGGAGATTATTTTGGCCATTGTGCCAGTAGGTTTGGCGCTGTTCGCCGGTTGGAATAATTTGAACCGCAAAATGTCTGAATTGAACGCGCGCGTGGGACACCTTGAATCGAACAAAGACGAGGTGAAATCTATGATTGAAAGGATCATGAAGGAATTGCAGGAAATCAAAATCCTGTTGGCGCGCAATCACGTCCAATGAAGTGAAAAAGTGGCCTACACCAGATATGAGATATTTTGACATCAGCGAATTTGATTCGCCAGACGAACCCGGCAGCGGGCAATACATGGACGATTCATTTTTGGAGATGCTTGACAACGCCAGGCATTTGGCGGGCATCCCGTTTGTCATCTCCAAAGGTGGTGGGTATCGAACCAAGGAATACAACGACGCGTTGATGAAGCGGAACCCCAGGGCATCGAAAACGAGTTCGCACCTCGATGGGTTCGCAGCGGACATTATCGTCCGCAGTTCACGGGAACGCGCGTTCATCGTCGGTTCGCTGTTGGATGCGGGCATCAACCGGCTGGGCATCGCCAATGGCTTTGTTCATGCGGACAATGACCCGACGAAACCAGCGGACCTGATATGGGTATACAATGAATGATCGGAAAAAATTGCGCGACACCAAGTTGGGCGAATGGTTTCGCGACAAGGCGCCAAACGTCCTGGACAAAGTGGGCGACGTTGTGCCGGGTGGCCAGGTGTTGCAGGCGGTGGGCGCATTGATTGACGCCACGACAGTATCGACAGCGGAGAAGAGAGAGGCGCGCGCGCTGTTGTTGGAACTGGAGGCAGCGGACCGAGCGGACGCCAGGCAACGAGAAGTGGAATTTACCAAAGCCACAGGCGGACGGGATTGGATGCAAACAGCGGTGGGCATTGTGGGAATGGTGGCGTTCATCATGATGATTTGGTGGGCCACTCAGGGCGTTGAAGAACGGGAAGTGTATTTCCATTTGTTGGGAGTGGTTGAAGGCGTAGCGGTGACCATTTACGGATATTATTACGGATCCAGCAAAGCGGACTAAATTTGGAAGGTCAAGCCACATCGGCAGTTGTGGTGCAGTTTTTTCTACACAAGTGAGGAAGGGGACCAAACGTGGTTCCCTTTTTTGGCATGAAAAAAATTTCATGAAAAAAGTTGCATAGTGAAAAAAGTTGCATATCTTTGTGGTGTCGATGGCGCTGCGGGAAGCCAAACCAATCCCAAAGAACAACCACGACACCAGTTCAGATGGGTGCAGCCACCTTTTGTTCAGTCCGAATCGCCAGCGCATGCGGCCAGTGGGACAACTACTATAGTGTTGCGAACGTTGAGCGCATGAGCGCCAACGAGTGCATCGTGAATTTCATGCGCGAAATGGGGCATGGCGTTCACGGATGGCAGATGGTGGCGCAGATGTTGACCGAAGCGGTTTGCATGCGCGGTGAGTCAGTCGCAACGTTCACGTTCGACCATAATGGCGAACAAACGAACATCATCGTTGAGCGGTGATGTCCATAGGCCCCGGCTTCGGTCGGGGCATTTTTTCCTTTTTTGAAATCACAACCAAAACATACAACCATGTATTTTTCATTCAACGCAGTGAGCGCCTGCCGAGGCGCATTTGATCGCAACACCAACGAACAGTCATTGATTGACTGGCTCGAAAACGTCCGCCCAACACATGCAGACGTACAACGCAACAAAAAGGCATTGCCTGCCATCATGCCCCATGGGCTGTTCATGTCGCGCAAAAAGGACAGTTTGGCGCGTCACAGCGGGTTGGTGCAAGTGGACATCGACGGCAAACACCAGGCGGAACCAAAGTCCTGGGAAAGTTTGGTCCGTTCCCTGGATGCGTTCCCGCATGTGGTGGCTGGTGGCATTAGCTGCGGCGGAAATGGTGTCTACATCCTGATCGCGGTGGAGGACATCAACGCCGAAAACCACGCAACCATGGCGCATGATGTGTGCGATTGGGTGGAGGCAAATTTGGACGTTGTTACGGATCGGCCGGTGTCGGTCAACCTGGCGTCCATTCGCTTTGCGTCCCCATGGGTTCCATACATCAACTTGGACGTCACCCCATTAGATTTGAAAGCATGAGACAACTGTACACATACGAACACGGCATTGGGTCCGGCTACATCGCAAAGTTGTTGTATCGTCATTGGCCAGCGGAGCCGGAAACGATGCACGAACCCGGAACGCCAGAGGAATTTGAGGTGTGGTCAGTGTACCTAATTAACACCAACACCCACGAGGCGTTGGACATCACCAAATGCGCCGACGACCTTTTGCCGATGCATAAGTTGGAACAGGAAATTTCAGAAAACCACCACAGATGACACGTCCACAACTCCACAACTGGTTGGCATGGCGGCGCGAACTTGGTTTGCCACCAGTGCCACAAAATATCGTTAATGACCTGTTGAATGATCGGCAGACATTCACCATTGACCAACCACGAACCATCCAGGCATTTCGCAAGGTGACATACCTGTGGGGCCTGATTACATTGTACAAACGCGTTCAACTTCCTAACCAATGACAACTGTCTACGCCATCAAAGATTCGCTATTAATCATAGCGCTGGTTTTGTATATCGCTTCAAAACTTTTTGAGCATAAATACCCATAAAAAACAACCAATGACGCATGGTAGCTTATTTAGCGGCATAGGCGGTTTTGAACTTGCCGCGCGGTGGTGTGGCTTCACAAACGTTTTTTCATGCGAAATAGAGCCATTCAATAGGCGCGTTTTGCATTACCATTTTCCCGAATCAGAATTGTATGAAGACATCAAAAAAATGGACGCAGCTCACTATCATGGACGAGTTGACATCATCAGCGGAGGATTCCCCTGCCAGCCCTACAGCGTCGCAGGCAAGCGATTGGGCAAGGAAGACGAGCGCCACTTGTGGCCGGAAATGCTGCGCATCATTCGAGAAGTTGCCCCGACATACGTCGTGGGCGAAAACGTTCGCGGCCTTGTTAATTGGTCGGACGGAATGGTCTTCGAGGAGGTGTGTGTTGACTTGGAAGCTGAAGGGTACGACGTTCAACCGTTCATACTTCCTGCTGCAGGCGTCGGCGCTCCCCACAGACGAGACCGAGTTTGGTTTGTTGCCTACTCCAGTTGTGCAGGGCTCACAACGAAAACTGAACGAGGACGGCAGGAGTGTAAGCGAAGCGGGTCAGAGTTACGGAGTATCGCTTCACCAATTAGCGAAGTCGGGAATGCTACCAACTCCCAACGCGATGGATTGGAACACGGCACGGAGCGAAGAGGCGTTAGCCAAAGCGAAGGAGAAGCACGGCAGCGCGTTGCAGGACACCCTACGGCAGAGGGCGAAAACAGGAATGCTACCAACGCCAAAGGCGCAGGAGAGCAGAGGGAATGCATCACGCAACAGGGGCAAACGCAATTTGACGGACGAAATAGCGGCGCAGTACCGCCCAGCTTCGAGCAGTTCCCAACTTTCACCCCGGTTTGTGGCGGAGATGATGGGCTTCCCACCGAACTGGACGGAATCACCTTTCCAAAGAGGATAGCAGACAGCATCAAGGCCTACGGGAACGCCATAGTTCCGCAGGTGGCCTACCAAATTTTTGACACAATCAGACAAATGGAATCAACCAAATGAACCAAGACACATTGAAGCAATTCGCCCAAAAATATGGGCTGAAAAAAGACCACTTTCACGTTGACAAACGTGGGTTCATCATTATCAACCGGCAGGGTGTGGAGACAGTCCAGGCGGTGTTGAACATCCAGGCAAACTACGAACCATTTTTGCCATGGTCCGATCCCGACAAAGGGCGTTTTGTCATGCGCTGCGATGCGTCAATGATGACCGCCCACGGCATCAGGAAGGTCACCACTTTTGGTGAGGTGACACCAGGCAACAACAAGAACGCCTACCCCATCGCGATGAGCGAAAAACGCGCGTTGTCCAGGGCGGTGTTGAAGTTGGCCGGGATGTATGGGGAAGGTATTTACGCAGCGGACGAAATGGAGGACAACGATGATTGAAGCCATGGCACTGGTGGTGGTGATGGCAATGATTGCCATAGCGCTGGGTCCTGATGATGATTTGATTGACATTGAACGGGACTGATGGACGACGAGGAATGGGACGACATGGCCGAATTGTTCCTGCATGCAGAACACAACGCCAGGGCATTCGATTGGCAGTGGAGGACGGACGCATTGAGATTGTACGACCGTTCCACATGTGTCGAGGAGGAGCATTTGGAAACGGACATTGCAACAGGTGAATGGACGGAACGCGAACGGGTGAACCTGTTCGAACGACTACGAATGAACCAATTGCGCGCAATCGATTTGCGTAATTGGAACCAAACAGATTTTTGTAACTGGTGGCGATGGATTACCAAATAACTCAAGACAATGAAAATTGATTTCACAGGCGATGTGGTGCGGGTATGCCCCACCAAAACACTGAACAACGGCACGGAGTTGGTGGAGGTGCATTTGTCCTACATGGACGGCGAATTTGAACAGGTGATTCCGGTGCAGTTCTGGGGCGACAAGGTGGTGGAGGCGAGGGCGTTGAACCAAGGCGACACCATTCAGGTGTTGGCGTTTATGGGCGGGCGTGAATGGGATCCGCAGGACGGCAGGCCAGTCATGGCGTTTTTGTCGTTGAAGGCATACAAAATGCGAACGTTGGCAGCGGCACAACCACCAGCGCAACCAGCACCCCAGGCGCAACAGTCCATCAAACAACAGGTCATGGCAAAGGCAGCCAAAAACAACGTTCAAACCAACGATTTGCCATGGGATTGATGAAGGCGTTTTTAACCAAACAATTTGGATCCATGGCCAATGCGTCGGAGGCGCTAAATGTCAGCTACAGAACCGTTTTATATTGGACAAACGGGAACCCAGCGGGCATCTTGCGATACCTGCCCCACATGGTCAAACATCACGACGTCATCGCCGATGAGGTGGTGGATGTGGTGATGGCGGAGATTGACGCAATGGAACTGGATGAGCAGACGTGAAATATCTGCAAATGCCAGAGTTTATCCAACGGCATGCCGGGGCATTGAGTGGCTTACAAATGGCCATTTGGTGCGATGCCTGGACATGGCAACAACAGGGCATGGACGCATACAGGACGAACGAGCAGTTGGCCGAAATGTTTGGGGTCAACTGCCGTTCCGTCCGACGCGCGGTGTCGAAGTTGGAACAAATGGGCATGGTGGAGACAACCACCAAAGGCGTGGCCAGGATGATCAGGACGAAAGAGGACCAAACGGTCCAAGGGAGGACCAATCGGTCCGGGGGACCAACCGGTCCG
>Ga0099848_1001374_pt1 | contig 11353 bp, 11 predicted proteins | sample CB_VirMetaG_3_FD_78179 | JGI IMG/M metagenome (GOLD analysis project Ga0099848, IMG submission 78179) | Freshwater to marine saline gradient viral communities from Chesapeake Bay - CB_1508_1S Viral MetaG | ecosystem: Environmental > Aquatic > Marine > Coastal | place: USA: Chesapeake Bay... | reverse complement strand
TTGTCCTGCATTTATATTAGTAGCTATTACGTGTGTATTTGCAGCTCCTGCTACAAATTGAAACGTATTTGATAAATTACAATCTATTGATGCTGTTAAAGAAGCTACAGTTATTGTGTTAACCTTATTAACTGCTGAACCTGTAACATTAATACCTCCACTTACTACTTCTAAAGCTGGAACATATACTGTTTCATTTTTAGTTGCTGTAATTGCTTTACCACCTATAATTGCTGATGCTGTTACTGCTGTTGTAATTGAATTACTTTGTCCTCCTATAATACCTGAGAATTCAGCTCCTGGATTACTTATCGAGTTTTGATTACCACCTAAAAGATATGTTCTTGAACCTTGTAGTGCTTGTTGGTATCCACCTAATATTACTGATGTATCTCCGTTAGTAATTGTTGCTGAAGCAGCTCCAAATATTCCTGAATATGATGAATTTATAGTATTTTGTTCTCCACCTACAATTGCTGATGTTTCTCCACTATTTGTGTTTGTAGTACCTCCTAAAATAACCCCATTTAGTCCGGATAAATTATTGAGTGAACCCGCTACTAATGAACCATTATTACTAATTATATTATTTCCACTTGAATTACCTACTGATACTGAACCTGTTACTGATAATGAACCAGTTATTTGTGCTGAACCTGTATATGGGAAAGCAGCACCACCTCCACCTCCAGCAACCCATTCTATACCACCTTGTGCATTTGAACTTAATACTTGTCCTGATGAACCTGTACTAAATGTACTATCATAGATGCTTATATCTCTTGAACCACTTGGTCTTCTAATTATTGGAACAAATCCTGATCCAGAATACATTTGTAATGACATCTGATCATCATCCATTATTAAACCAATACCTACATTAGTAGTTGTATTAGCAAATGTTATACTACCTGTTTCATTTAAATTTTCGTGTTTGTAAAATGCTGTTCTTGAACCATAATCTGTGATTTTAAAATCTCCAGATGAGAAGTCATTTTTTTGAAATAAGTACTGGTTACCTGCGTTAAATACAGTATCACCACCACCTACAACATCAATTTTTAAGTTTCTTTGTGTTTCAATTATACCAACACTTGAACCACTAAATTTAATTTTTGGTCCTACTGAGAATGAATCGTTTTGTTCATCTAAAATAATTAATTCTGGACCTGATGAAGCACTATTTCTAAATGTAATATTATTTGAATGTACATCAAAATTAGATCCACTTTGAATTAATGAAGCAGATAAAATTAAATCAACTGATGCTGAATTACCTGTGGTTAATACCTCTTGAAGATTTGGTAGTGCTGATACAAACGAACTTGTAGGTGTTGGTTGTGCTACTCCATTTGAATCACCTACCCAAGCATATCCTGCTTGTATATTAGGCATTTGACGTGATTCACCATTCATTTGAATTACACCTGAACCATTTATAGCTGATTTTTCTATATTACCTAATACTTGAATTAGATTTGAAGAACCAGTTGGTGCTACATTTGTATACCCACCTCCTACACCAACGTATACTTGATCACCTGAACCAAATGTTGATGTATCTACACCATTAATAAATCCATCTAATAATACTCTACCTTCTGCATCTGAAGCCATATCTTGTCCTGCAATTCCACCAGCTGGCATTCTATTTACATTACCTGCATCTGCTCTATATAAACCTACTAAATTACCTGATGTACCAGAGGCTGTAAAATATAAAGGAGTACCTTTTGCAATAGTAGTTGCTTCTAAGTTTTTACCAAATACAATTGTATTATTAGCATATTCAGCATATTCAGATTGGCTTACTGAGCCACTTACTCCTGATCCTGGGACAAATGAAGCTGTTAATGCATAAGATGCTGATACTTGTGGTTCTGAAGTTAATGCATAACTTGCTGATATAGCATAACTTGCTGATATCGGAATAAATTCCGTACCTGTAGCTGTTGCTAATACGTTAAATGCCCCGCTTGCTGAGCGTTGCACTAGGTTTTGAAATGATTGACTTATATATAAGCCTGAAATGTCTTGTGCCATAATTATATTTCGTATTTATTTGGACCTGGTGGTGGATATGATGGATATGCTGAATTAACAATTGGTAAACCTGCTTGTTGAGCTAAATTTAAGTAAACTGCTCTTGTATTACGTTGCATTACAATTGGTGAACGATATTGTGAACCATAATCTGGTATAAACTGGTATAATTCAGTATTTTCCCCTAATTCAGGAAATAAATTATATTTTTCGTTTAAATATCTAGATAATTGGTCTGAATAAAATTGTTGTTTATTAAATATAGATTGACGTTTTGTGTCATACATATTTTTATCAACATTAACACTATTTTCTCCACCGGTTGGTATAAGTAAACCATTATTTCTACTACGCACATAAATGTTCTCTGTAATATTATATAATGAAGCATAAATTAATGCTGGTTGGATATAATCATCTAATAGTGTTTGATAACTACCACTAATTGAGTTGTTATCGATTTTCTCTATAATGACATTGTATAAGATAGTTCCAATAATAGGTTGGATTACTATATCTTGTGCCTCACGAATTGCATTAACCATTAAAGAGTCATCTACGGATTCATTCAAATCTGTAAATGCGCGAACTTTTGCTTCTGATATAAGGAGTGTCGTTGTCATGATTTTATTCTGTTAATGGTGCTTCGTTATCTATTTGATCTTCTAATCCTGTTTCATCTTCAACCTCAGTATCTTGAGATGTTACTATTTCATCTTCTTCTTCTTCATCGTATTCGAAAAGAGGATTCTTTTGTATTATACCTAATGTTAACTCACCGTAGTTAAATTCTAATAAGCCATCAAATACACCTAAAATACTTTGTTGGAATGGTGCTACTACTGTGTTTAAGAATAAACGATAAGCAGTCTCTAATTCTTCTGCGTTATTACCTAAACCAACATTTTCTTTAATACCTAAAAGTGCTGGACTTGTAATCCTATGTGCTGTAAGTATTTTTTGAGATACTATATCATTAAGAGTCGTGTAATATTCATCCGCACCATTTTGAGGTATTGGTTCAATTCTAGGAGCTAATGATGGATCAGCTACATCCATATATAACATATTTCCAGCATTATTAGTACCTTCATATTGTAAACGTAGCATATTTTCTATAGCCATACGTTCCTCATCATTAGCATTTGTAAATGTTGTAATTGCTAAAGATGGACTTAAACCATTCTTAATATTTGATATATGGAAATTATCAACTTCCTGATCTAAGTCGATAACTTTAGATCCTCCAACATAGTCAGGTAGAGGGTAATATTGTTGTCCTGGTCTGTAAGGATTATGATACAACAATTGTTTAGGCTCTTCACTACGTTTATTTAAATTAAATGGTGGTAATGAAGGTAATTTTTTATTCTCATTTTGAATATTATAATTCCAAGTTGGTTTCCAATCGTGGTTAATATAATATCCTGGGATTTTATTTCTATCGTTTTTTTCCATAGCACGAACGTGACTAAAGTCAACGTGATATATTTCGGCTATCTTGTTTCTATCTCTAGAGTAAATAATCTCTAAAGCATAGCCTCCGAAGAGTTTGTAATCTAAAGCTACTTTTTTGAAGATATCATTCCAAGATTCTCCTTCTCTGTTAGCAACATTTAGTATGTCTTCATTCTCTGTTATTAAACCATCACCTATAATTGCTTGTACAATTGAGTTTACACACGAGGCGTGAATTGAAGATTGATTGTATAATGAAATTAAATATTCTGGGTACATATTATCTGCACCAAATTTCATATACTTAGGCATATCAAGGTGATCTTCTCGATATGGGTTAGTTTCTCTATCATATCCGCTTTTCACGGCAAAAGTTTCCTTTTTAATAGATGAGAAGTTAAATTTTTTATTTTCCATTAGTTTTGATATGTGTTAAACGTCCCATTTTCATTATTAGATATATAATCTGTAATTAATGGGTTATTGGATCCTGATACCCACACTCGTTCTGTATCAATAAAACCTCCATCTGCTTTACTACTTAAATATTCTTGAAAAGTAGCCCATTTATAATCTAAAATAGCTATTGGTTCATTATTATCTTCCCATTTAAGAGCTGTAATATTCCAAATTGCATCAACATAAATAGATAATAAAGGTGAAATATCTGCAAACCATTGTCCTGAAGCTGTAGGTGCTAAATCTTTACTAGATTGTACTAATATCCATCCATCTCCACCTTGAGTTTTATTAGATATAACACTACCTGATAATTCCCAAGTTGATTGGTCATAGCTACTAGTTAAACTATATAAAACCTCAGATGCGCTTACGATTCTATTGACCCATAATGCATTTGTTTCTGCTCCGCTTGAACTGTAGTTTAGTCTAATCACAGATATAAATATGTTTTTATTGTAAAATAATCCTAAAAAAGGGGAGTAGAGATTAATCCACCCCCCATAATTTTAGGTAATAATTGTATATTAGTTAGAAACCGAAATTCCTGATAATACACTTGTTAAATCGGACCCACTTACTTCACTTGCTGGGAATGGTTCATCCCCTGTAAATGTTAATGTGTATCCGTTTAGATCACCAAAAGCTGTACCCGTTTGTCCAGTTCCTCCTGATAATGTCATTCCGTTTTCTTGGCCTAAGTAGAAAAATTGTCCTACTCCACCATCTTCGGTTCCATTATTAGTTTGAACAATCATTTTAAGGTCTGGATTCTGTGCTAGAACCTTAACTTGATTACGAGTTGACGACTGTAATTTCTGGAATGGAGCGTTTACTACTTGTTCGTAATAAACTGTTCCATTTTCGATGCTACTGTTAATAGTTTCTGTAAAGTCACCTGTGTTTTTAGCAAGTTCGAATAAAAAGAACGTACCTGATCCACTGATGGCTGTTAGTAAACCATTGTTTGCGCCTGTTACTGAACTAACTGAACCACTTAAGATGTAGATTTGACGGAGTCCTCCCATATTGTCACGACAACCTAGTTGAAATCCTGATGTTATATCACATGCCATAATTTTTAGTTTTAGTTTTGTTAGTTAATAATCGGTTAAAGCTTAGGCTAAATCGTTAGACACATAGTAATGTGGATGACCAATTTGAGTTCCTAATTTGTTTCTCAATCTGTATTTGATTGTATCAGTATTGATATCATACCAAAGTTGATAGTTCGAAGTATCTGATGTTAAATCAGTCCCTACGTACATATCTGATGCTGGTCCTAATACTACTCTTTCTGAGTTTCTTAATCCCCATCCACCAACGATAACTACGTTTGGATATCCTGGTAATGGCACTTCATAGTAACCACCTCTTGATTTCACAGTTGTAGGATCAAAATGGAACAAGTTTTGAGTTGTTAAACCATTGATAATACGTTGAAATACTGAGATACCACAGAAGAATGTTAAATCTGGAGCATCAGCTACGTTAGCATCGATACTAGAGATCATTCCTGTTAATTGCTCATATGCAGTTGAACCTGTAATGGCAGTTGCAGAAGTTCCAGTTGCGATGTTTACACCAGCAGTTGAACCTGAAATTAATTTTTTAAATCCATCAGCTTCAGCTGTTACAGTTGAACCTGCGAATTCAGTACCACCTACGGCGTTCCAAATAAAGTCATCATTTGATTGTTGAGCTTTAGCTACTAATTCAGTAGTTAAGTCATTTAATAGTGAGAAAGTCTCTTCATAAGAACCTTCTGGTAATGCACTAATACCCAAGTATTTCTGAGTTAGTGTTTGTAAGTTCCAGCTATCGTAAGCTGTTCTTTTAGTAACGGTAATATTTCGTTGAGAAAATACTGCTGATCCACTTGGGGTAGTTACTGCATCTCCACCTTGAAAGTAAGGGTCTACAGCAATTTTGTTTAATGGTTCTTGATATTTAATTCCTTCTTGAATGCTTACATATTCGGCAGTGTTACCTTTGTATACAGTCTGAAGAACAATTTTACCTGCTACTTCGTTGTTAAAGTCCGACAATGCGGCTACATTTAATCCCATAATAGTAATTGTTTAGTTTTTGTTAGTTTAATTATTTTTGAGACATTCTCTTCAACATTAAGTTGTAGCGTTTGTCTGCTTTTGTGTTAGATTCTTCTTTTGCGAATTTCACGTTTGGTATAGTTTTTTCAGCAGCAGGTTCGTTAGAGAAAGCAGCCATTTTGTCCTTCATCGATTTCATTTCTTCTTCGATTACCTCCATTTTAGCTTTTAATTGTTCTTTCATTTCCTCAACTTTTGCTTCAACTACTTCTCCGATCAGTTCAACAACGTCTTCAAGTTTAATTTCACTTAAACCCTCGCCTTCAATATCAGCTTTTTCGTCTTTAATTCCGTCTAGATATCCTTCTTCTTCAGCGTCAGTACGAGCATCAAATGCTCCTTCATTACTTTTATCACCTTTCTTTTCGATGACTACGTCATCTTTGTTCTCTTCTGCTAGGTCGGCATCGCCTTCACCTTTAGCATCTGGATATTTAAGCCCTGTGATTTTCGAATCTTTATCTAAAATAAATTGGATACCAGATGTAGAAATATGTTCTCCCTCAGGTGCTTTAACCATATTGCCGTCAGCATCCTCTATAAATAGAGTTTGTCCAACTTCAAATTTGCCAGCCTCTTCGTTAGATACTTTAGATCCATCTTCAAGTTCCGCTTTGTCGAATTTTAAAACGTTTGCCTCAACCAAATTAAAGTGTTGTTTTACTAACTCTTTTAATTCATTTTTAGTCATAGTAAAAAAATTAATTGATAAATTATAGCGTCCCCTTTAGTGGAACACCTTAGTGATACATATATTTCTTAAATTACTTATCAAAATCTGTTGGCTTCTGTCGCTTTGAAGAAAATATCAATATGTATAAACGAATATAAAAGCAGTTGGAATATGTTTGGCTACTGTAATAAGGGGTCGTATATTGACGGGGTAAATAAGGACATAACGTCTGGAAAACAAAAACAATAAATAAATAAATTATGGAAACAAGTAAAGAGTTTAGAATGAACAAAGTGGTTAATTATGTCAATAATAATATTGATGAATTAAAACAAAAATTAAACAACCAAATTAATTGGTGGAATGAAGATCAAGACCATGTTATTAATGATATGGGTTTTGATACATTAAATGATTGGACAGATTTTTGTCTAATATCTACAGGTGAGCATGTATTAACAAAAACAGGTTTTGCTTTTATGTCAGATGAAGATTATAGAATGACATTGTTAGATAAAGTTGAAGAATTAATAAATAATTAAATAATAAGGGGGGTGTAAAAGCCCCCTTTAATTAACAATAACTAAATAAATAAATTATGAGTGTAAAAATTAATGAAAAAGGCGCATGGCCTAAAGTATGTGTCGATTGTGAAGTAGTATTAAATCCAGGTAAAAACTGTTATTTATCAATGTTTAACAGAGGTGGATATAAATGTAAATCCTGTAAGAAAGAGCAATCAAAAGTAGAACACGTTAAGTATTGGCAAATGCCAGCTTACATAGAACGTAAAGCTAAATATATTGCTGAATATCATAAGCAAGAAGGTGCTGGTGTATATGCTATATATGAAAAAGATGAAATTATTTACATAGGTGAATCTAGCCAAATACAACAACGTATAATTGGTCATTTTAGTAAGCATATAAATAAAAACCATTGGCAATCACCTATACCAGAACAATTAGCAAAAGGTAAAATAGATAGAAAGGACTTATATTTTGAGGTGCTCGAGCGTATAGATGACGATTTAACACGTCAATCACGTGAAACTTACTATTTAGATAAACATTTCAATGACAATGGTGCCTACCCTAAATTTAACACGTATAAAACGAATACTACAAGATAAATAGATGTTAATATAGATGAAAGAAGAATAGCCCCCTAACATGGAAAAGAAATGGGGGCTAAACTTTGAAGAAAAACTCCGTAGAGTCTACAATAAAAAAATAAAAAAATAAATCACAATGGAAATATGATCTACTAATAAATATAATTATAATTTGAAATCTTTATGTTTATCTAGCTTTGATAGAATATCGGTTAATACACCTGATGGTATTAAACCTAACATTGATGCATTTTTTAATACACTTATTATTTGAAATAATACGAATGGTATTAGGATTGATTCTGATAACCAACCCATCCCTGCTATTCCTTTTTCAACGATTAGAATTAAGGTTAGAATAATTACCCAAAATACGAGTGTTTTAGGGACTTTTAATGCTAATTTTGTTTGGAAATTTTCAGCTTTTATAGCCTTCCAAATTCCAAAGAATCCATCAGCAAATATTACAACGGCAATAGCTAAGTATTGTTCTGAATTGTTCATAGCTATATCAAAAAAATATGAGCATATGAAACTCATTATAGTAGTTCCTACCATTAATGTAAGTAAATTAAATTTTATCATTCGTTGCATATTGCTATAGACATTAATATTATTTTTTATTCTCCCATTGTTGTAAACAAACGACAAATCGTTGCTTACCCTCTGGAAATTCATTTTGCATTGTAGTGTCTCGAATACATCTACTTAAAAACGTATCTTTGTCTTCGTTTGGTTTTGGTTTACTAAGAGGCATAGTTGTATTCTTTTGATGCTATGATTGTTTTATCTTTAAAAATTCCTTCAACTGAAAATCCTTTAACTAATCCTGTCTTAATATATTTGTCCCAAATTTCTTTACTATTCACTTTATATATACCAAACCAACTACCTTTAGTTAATTTATAACCATAAGAATTAGATTTATCGTTTTCTGGGTCTGTTACTAACCACGATTCTACTAATGTTAAATCACTAATACTTTTATTTGGGTCGTGCTCAATATTAACTGAATCGATTAACTTGTTAGTCATTAATTTATATGATAATTTTTTGATACCTTCAGCATCGAAGAAAACAAAATATTTATTTCCTTCTTCATCATATCTAGGAATTAATTTATCTGCAACCATTAATGGACCTGCTAATTCATATTTGTCTTTTAATGCTTTAAATTGAAATTGTCCTTCAGGTATGCCTTCTGCTACTTGAGTTGTAGTTCTGGATTGTGGATTTACTTGAGATGCTTCTTGTGCTCTAGGTCCTCCTAATACTTCTTCTAATATAGGATTTTTTACAGCACGTTTATTATCTGTATCTTCTTTTTTAAAGAATTTCTGCTCCCATCTATGACGACAGTTATAAGAACCTTTATATGTGAAGATATCGTATGTGCTAAATTCTTCATTAGCACCAAATAATGACATTTTATTTATATCTTCTAAACGGAATAATAATCCTAAGTCTAATACTTGTCTACAGAATGTTCTGTTTTTATTATCTTTAGGACCATCATATTTGTATAATACTTTAAATTGTGAAGTATCTTGTAATGAACCATCATTTGGGTTTGAATCACTACGTTTAACAGCAAATTCTGCGTATAGTGAGTTATTAAATTCATCCTCAGTTATTTCTACCCACGTATCGTCAATTAATGATTCCTGTGTTTTACCTACCGATTTTAACGACTTAAGTAATTGTGCTTTTTCTTCCTCTGTAAAATTGTCAAAGTGTTTTTCTGAATGGAATTTATTTTTTTTTGACATTTTGTCAGTAGCAATTTCATGACTCTGACATGGCATATAATAGGTAGTACCTTCAACTTCGTGTTTATGGCTACCTGCACATCCAATATTTGAAGCCATTTGGTTTGCTTGGTTTTCATTTACAAATACAGGTACGCCTTCTATTTCCTTAATATCAGCAAATCGTCCCATTTCTGACATTATAATATCTTGGTTATTATCTTCTAATAATCCTGCCATTCTTAATTTCTTAGTAGCCCAAGGTAATGCTGCAGGTCCTCCCCAAAGTAAATAACTAATATAACCACAAGCATTATAATCAGAACGTCTAACAGCTAAATCATAGTTATCTTTTTGTCTGATAAGGAATGAACGCATGCGTTTAATAGTATCGAGTGATAAATTCTCACCATTAGCAATTTGTTGTGCTCGTACTTTACCTACCTGAGTAGCACATTTATTCTTTATTGCCTCGTTTCTCTTAATCCCTTGTTTAGCTGCCTCAATTGCTGCCTTAGGATAATCGTTATAGGTTTCGAATTTTTGAGCTGAGAAGTATTGGAAGTCTAATTCAATTGCTGGTTCAGCAACTAAAGCCACTGCATCAATCCCCTCGAATTCGTTTTCCTCATCTATTGTTAATTTTACTACTTTCATATTTTATGTTTATATTGGGTTATAGAAGTTACGAAAAGTATCTTTAATATCCCCGTTATTTTAGCCGCTTATTTGTCTTCTACTATTTAATTTAGCTTCTGCTTCTTGTGCTGATGTTATATTTCCTGAAATCACGTATGCTTGTACCGCATTATTACCAACTTGAGTCTCTGGACTCACACCTAAATTTATATTACCAGGACTAACTGATGGTGCTGATGGAGCTGTGATTGAAGGAGTACCTCCTCCTGTGGCACCGACTGTTGATGCAACACCTTTTGCGGCACCAACGGCACTTTTAACGGCGCTAATAATTCCTACAGCTTGAGCAACATAACCAATTATTAATGGTATGTTAGCTGGAAATGGAACTGATGATGATGTTTTAGCTGCTCCTGCTGCTGTATCTGCTGTTGCCCCTGCTGCTTTTAGATTAGCATCTACAACTGTTTTTTTAGCGTTTGATAATGTTGATTTAACATTTATAAATAATTCCTGTAATAGTATAGCTTGTTTAGCTAATAATGCTGCTTTACCTAGAGCTGTTTCTTGCCCAAATAATTGTGATAAAGTATCTAATGATTGTTTCTTTATATCAAGTCCTGCCTGTATAAGTGCTGCTTCTTCATCAGCTGCTTTTTTCTTAGCTGCTATATCTTCATCTAAAAATGATTGATTTAATGCTAATAAAGCTTCATCGCGTGATGTTTTTAATTCATCCGTTACTATATTATTTGCTTCTGCTAATATAATTAAATTATCATAGTGTAATTGTAAGTCTTCTAATTCTTTAGCTCTCTGTTCTGCTACTGTATTAGCTTCAGCATCTCTAATTTCTTTTTTAAGGTCTGCTAATTTTTGTAATCTATCCTTTTCTTCTCGATCTGCTTTTTCATCAGCTGCTTTTTGTTTTTCTAATTGCTTTTGTCTTTCATCGAAAGCTTTAGTCTCTCTATCAGTCTTTTCTTTCTCAAGCTGGGCTAATTGTACATCAATACTTGCTGCTCCTTTTCTAGCTTCGTTTAATCTTTCTTGTAATTCAGCTACTTTTTCTGATGGAGATACAGCATCAGCTACTGCAGAAGCATAA
>Ga0099848_1001370_pt1 | contig 11358 bp, 14 predicted proteins | sample CB_VirMetaG_3_FD_78179 | JGI IMG/M metagenome (GOLD analysis project Ga0099848, IMG submission 78179) | Freshwater to marine saline gradient viral communities from Chesapeake Bay - CB_1508_1S Viral MetaG | ecosystem: Environmental > Aquatic > Marine > Coastal | place: USA: Chesapeake Bay... | reverse complement strand
TACCATGGAGCAGGTTCCTTAAACGGCTTGCCATCCAAGTGTTTCAAGCAACACTCAATTAGATCTAGTGGATTGCGATTTAGAATATTTGTTGCAAAACCAACGGCTATTCCACTACCTCCGTTCAATAACACAGTTGGAATGATTGGCAAAAAGTATTCTGGCTCAATTTCGTTACCCTCTTCGTACCTAGGCGTCAAGAGCTCAAAATCCATGTAAAGTTGTCTGAAGTTTGGATGAAGCTTAGTTGAAATATATCGAGGCGCACCCGCTTCAGGAGACCTTAAAGAACCAAATTGGCCGATTTCCTCCAATACTGGCATTGAATTCTTAAATTTTTGTGCCATTCCCACAATGGCAGCATTTAATGATCCATCACCGTGATGATAATGAGCGTCTGATGCGACTTTACCGGCTAATTGAAATATTTTAAGAGCTTTTTCATTGCCCTTTCTCCATACTCGATTTGCAACAAATATGACTTTACGTTGAGTCGGCTTAAAACCATCGATTACTGATGGAATCGCACGATGCTCGATGACATATTTTGCATATTCATGATAATCCTCATCAAGATATTGAGTGATGGATTTCTTTGTGACGTTTTGCTTTGTCATATTAACTTAAAAGTTTTTCCTTTCTAGGGGTAGAGTCAGCACCAAACCATGCCTCTAACGAATCCCGGTGTTCCTTATCGTTCGTTAACTGCACAACGACTGGATTTCGAATGATTTCTTCATATTCAGAATCCTCAAGCGCAGCTAGACCTTTCTTATATTCTATCTGCCAGCTAGAGCTTTGGTTTTTATTGAGCCATTCATTAAATTCAGAATTGGTGTAAAACATCTTTATTGATGAACCCCTTTTAGCAACGACTAATGGAGTCATTACTTTATAGACCCTTCCCTGATCAAAGAGTTCTGGCCAAAACCGGTTAAAGAAATTAATGAGTAGCGCAGCAATCGAATTTCCATCAGGGTCAGCATCAGTATAAAGATAGATGCGACCATACCTTAATCCGGTCGGTTCTTCACCTAATTTTAGACCAAGCGATGCCATTAACTGGACGGCCTCATCATTTTTAATGATATCGGAGCTTTTCATATCGCTGACGTTGATGAATTTTCCTTTTAGTGGAAATGCACCAATTGTTTGAGTATCTCTAAACTTTCTAACTGCAGATAATGCTGACAGTCCTTCATAGATTCCAAGAATACAAACTCCACGATCTCCTTTACGCTGAGCATCAATTAATTTTGGACTCTTGTTTTTATCGAGATTTTTGTTTAATTTACGAAGCTCTGCCCTTTCCTGAGCCATCTGTTTTTTCTCGATCCAATCAAGAATCGATGCGACTATTTCTGATTTAAAAACGAGTCGAGCCGTTTTTTCAGCAACGCTGTGAGTGGTTCCAAAGTCCTTTATCTCAGTGATCAGCTTTTCTTTGGTTTGAGAGCTGAATGCCGGATTCATCACTGTACAATCAATAAAAACGGTAAGGTGGTTTCGAATGTCATTAGGTTTTACATCAACCTTGTGTTTCTTTTTAATAAACTCGCGAAGATATTGGATCAACTGGTTTGTGATATATTCTACATGCGAACCACCATCCTTAGTATGAACGGAATTGACAAAACTAATATTTTGAAAACCGCTATCTGATGCAGCAAAAGCTACTTTCCAGTCACTGGATTCTTCATAAAAGTACTCAGAAGTATAGAGTTCAACGTATTCGTTAAAACTCTTAAATTTTATTGAAGTTGTCTCAGATTTTTTATTGATGACTTTAGTAAAAGTAATCTTGAGCTTTGGATTAGAGGCAGCTGCATCTAAACAACGTTTAAATAAAAGAAAGACTGCTGTTTCATCTATCTCATTCATTTTAAAACGTTCCAAATCCGGAACATATGAGATCTCGGTAAATCCTCGAGCAGCCTTTGAGATCTTGGCAGGGGTCCTATCATACATATTATTTGAAAAGCATTGATAGAACTTATTTTTGCCATCACAGGTGGTCACCTTGAATTGCTTACTGAATATATTGGTAAGGGTTGAACCTACTCCATTGGTTCCAGCAACCGATCTCTGCTCACTGTCATCAAAATTCGAACCGGCCTTTAAGTTAGAAAAAATCATTTCTGGAATCCACTCTTTGTGAATTGGATGTTTTTCAACTGGAATTCCACCATTATCTTTTACCGTGATTTCATTTTTATCTAGGTCGAGGATAACGTCGATTTGATTCAAACTTGAATTACGTCGATGCTCATCGACCGAGTTAGATAAGATCTCATCAAAGATCTTAATAAAGCCTGGATTATAAGTCACCTCTTCTTGCCAGACCTTTGATCCATCGTATAGGTGTCTTATCTCAGTATGAGGTGAGGTGGACCCAATATACATAAACGGCCTAAGTAGAACGTGTTCAATATCCGTGAGTTTTCGATATTGGTCTTCTATCTTCTTTTTTGCCATATCACTTAATTGATAATTTTTTTGTCTTTAGTGCCTCTAAAAAATATTTTGGCGCAAGTTTATTTAATAGGACTTGATCAAAGCATTCGTCTAATATGTAAGTCTCAGCCCAGTCATCGTCATTTCTGATAGATCTACCATATGCTTGTAGAAGATCAATTAGGGCCTTCCAATTATACCATTCTGGCTTTGTCTCAAGACGCCTTTTTATTTTTTTACTCGTTAAGTTAGGAAAAGGTACTTTTAAAATTATTTGAAATCGTGAAAGATCGTCCTTTAAATCGACTCCAGTAAACATTGAAGGCGACACGATAACTGACTCTTTTTTAGATTTTAGGTGAGAGTCTAGGGCAGATTCACGAGTCTTAGATTCATGGAAAATAAGGCGATTGTCTTTTATGCTTCTTTGAATCCAAGAGCTTAGCTCATAATTAGAAGTATGTATTATTCCTTTGTGCTCATGATTCTTTTCAAGGATCCTACGTATCACCGGCACAGCCTTTTCAAAAGTATCCTTTTTATGATAATAAGACATTTTGCCAAATTTCACATAAACGACTGGTCTTTTTTCAGGTCGAAATGGACAAGGCAACGCTATGTAACTTGATTTTTCAGGATCAATTCCCATAATAAAAGTGAAAAGATCAGGATCCAATATCGTACCTGACATCATGATGATATGATCGTATTGTTTCCAAAACTGATCCTCCAAATAAATGTTACCCCAAACGGGCTCTACCAGGATTCGGGTCTCTCCATGCTGGTCTAGATCCTTTTCAAAAATCCAATTTCCTTTAAAATTATCTCGATCATTAATAAATCTCCAATATTTACATACGGCCTTATCGATGTGGTCGGCTCGTTGAATTAACGTAAGTTTCTTTTTACGAACTCGAATTTCCTTTGCCTCCTCTAAAAGATCCTCCATCTTGGTGTTCATTAGAGGAATGATCGTAGTTTCAACGTATTTGGCTAAAGCAGTTATTGATTCAATATCATCAAGATCCTTTTCCATCCAGGTGTGCCAAATATCAAACCGTTCAAGGCTTTTTCTAGAAAAGACTGACGATATGAAATCACAGAATGTTTCTTCAAACGAATGGGCCTCGTCTACAATAAGCACCTTTGCACCACGTTCAGCAAGCATATCGGCTGAATACATTGCATAAGACGTTAGCAGGTGAAAGTTAGTAAGGCTTAGTGGACTCTTTATCCAGTGAGATTGCGCAATTCGATGCGGACATACTCGACATGTGGAATTATTAGCTTTATTGAGATAACTAGCATCGCCGCAATCGGTGTTGTGTCTCTTACACCAATAATTGTTTTTGCCCTTGATGTTAGCCGCAAATTTAAAATCTCGGATATATTGATCCTGTAAAATTTTAGTGTTTGTGATGATATCGATTCGAGCCTTTTCATTAATCTCTTTACGATACCAATCGGCTATCATGACGGCCGCATATGATTTTCCAACTCCAGTCGGAGCATCAATAATTGTGAATTTCTTATCGCGTTCAATAGACCTTTTTACAAAATCAAGTATGGTCTGTTGCTGTGGACGAGGGGTAAAATCTAAAGTTATTTCTGCCATGTATTGATTATTTACTGATTATTGAATAATCAGTTTTCAGGTGTTCCCTCATCAATTATACGAAGCCCATACGCTAAATCAAACCATGCAAATTCTTTTTCTGCCATTTTTTTGGTGGTTCTGAATCTTTTACGACATTCAACAATGAACCAATCTTTCCATGATTCGTGCTGAGTCTGAGTCATTGTGTTGTTATTAAACCAGCTTTCTGGATCACTTTCAAGGACGGATGGGTCAATTCCAGTAATCTCAAATTGCTTATGAATTGCCTCAAGTGCAAAATCTTTCTTTTTATTTGGTTTCATGATATTATGTAGTTTTTATTTTTAATCCCATCGTTTTCATAATAAGCAAAACTTCTGCGTTGCCCTTAGCATCGTCTACTGGGTGATGGGTGTGTTTGGTTTTTCTTAGGTGTTTCCATTTTTGAAAAGTGTCCATTTTCATTCCACAGTAAAGATCGCCAATACGTCTTCCTGAATATCCAAATGGATTTTCACCAAGATAGTAGTGGAAGTAATAGTTTATCCACTGCCAATCAAATGCAAGATTGTCGGATATGAAGATCGGGCGTCCTCCCTTATTATTTGCAATAATCCACTCTTTGAATTCTTGCATGACTGTCTTTGGATCATTGAATGTCATGTGTTTTTCTCTAGAAATACCGCTTACTGCAAGGGCATCTGGAATCCAGTTTGGTGAGATTGGAGCAACTTCACCATAAAAAGTTTTAGAAAGGCTAGGTTCAACGATAATGGCTCCAAAGGAGACCATCGAATACACATTAGGAATAGGCCCATCTGCCTCAACATCAACTACTATGTAACTCATATTTGATTTATATTTTTTAAATTGTGGTCAGATACAAACTTTGGATCGAACCATAACATGCGACCAGATGCATCCTTAATTTTTTGTTTTTTTCCATAACACTGCAACCAATCAGAAAAATTAATGAGAGTTAGGTGATCGAATGGATTTTTCCAATCCTTTAAACTACCGCCTCCGAGATAATAGGCTTCGATTGGGACTTGAGTGCAAAGCTCAAGTATTTGCGGGTTAGATAGTATGGCTTCTCGAGCTGACTCGAAAGGATCTTGTTCTGCCAGGTAAAGGATCTCAGCTCTTAAGTAATTTCCTATTCCATTAAAATACCGTTGATCCATTAAAACGAGATGAATCGGCTTATCGAAAGCCTTTCGGTGTAGGTTGTCAATGACATGTTTCTTAAAGGAATCGGTTTCTTCCACTGGACACGGTCCACGATTATTAGAAAAATCATCGACCCATTTCCATTTTGCAAATCTTCGAGCATCGACCAAGCAGAGCTTCTCTTCTCCTTGATATGTATTAATCATCAAGTGAGAATGTTTTGGAGTGGGATTACTGTCTCCGAAACTTTTATGAAAGTACCAATGGCCGGACATTCCCATAGTAACACTTAATCTTTTTTCACCCAATAGGCCTTCGTCAAATATCAATAAAAGTTCTTTTCCCCTGGATCGAGCGCTTACTTTAAATACTTGAAGATCGATCGGTTGAACTAATGATAGTCGCTGTTGTACTTCGCTTGAAACAGAGATTGTCGTAAAGTCTTTATCATGACATACATCATTAATGTATTCGGCCATTATTTTAATCTCGGCTAACTCTGGCATATTCTTAAATTATGGGTACTTTACCTAATAATACTTAAAATTGGCTTGACTTGAAAGATAAATAATAAAAAAATCATGCAAAAATGGCTAATCCTGTAATGAATTACAACCAATTCATGTCAGCTTTCAAAAAGGCAGAGTCTGGATATCGTGGAAAAGCAAACACTGTAAACAACGATAAAAAGGGTTCTGCTAAAATTAAGCAAGAGCTTGCACAAGGCCCAGTTAAAGGAAAAGGTACTCCTCAGATTGGAAAACACACAAGCAAACACTTGAGTAATATCAAGAAGAAAAATGCTGCTGGCAAATAATCCATTTCTAGATGAAAAGAGCAATCATAAGCTTTAATAAATTTGCTCTGCTTGAAAAGAAGGGTGACTTAAAAAAGTTAGTGGGTAAGGACGAGGATGAAGAACTTACTGTAAATGATGCAAAAAAGCTTGGAGTCAAGATTGCAAACATGGACGGTGAAGATAAAAAGAAATACGTCGGTATAATTAACTTTTTGGGAGCATCTTGTAATATTTACAACGAAATCTGGAAAAATTATGAAAAAACCAGAGATCGTAGAGAGCGAAGAGAAAGCAAGAAGAAAGACTAAAAATGAATGCACTATTTGAAAACTATTCTGGAGACACTAGCGCAAAGGACGGAGGTTTCGTCTTTCAAGCAATTGTGTCTAATAGCGTTTCATGGAGCATAAAAAACGGCGAAACACTTATCGATCCAAAAAGGATCTTTTGTAAGTTACACCAAATCGACGTTTTTCCAGATATAAAAATTGAATCTGGATCAGCAAGCCTAACTTATGTTATTCTAAGCGAAGTAAATATTCTAAAGAGAAAATTCGAATTAGCTAGCGAAGCAATAAAGAAAAGAATTTTTCCTGAATACGCAGAAGCACTTCAGACTGAAATAAAATCATCGGAGGATTTACGTAAGATAAACGATCAGTTTTTCAATAATACATTTTTTGATGTAGAGTTGACAACTGATCATTTGGTTTTAAGAGAAGTATCTTCAAGCGGACTGGATTCAGGTGCGCCTGCGATAACTCTTAAAATATCGACCGGAATGGTTGATAACCTTGATGGAGAGCCGATTGAGACTTGGGGAAAGTTTAAAATTCAAATCGACGGAAGCACAAAATTTGAAATAACTAATGATGTTGAACGAATTTCTCAGATAATCGAATATGATTCTGTAGAAAGAACAGATGACATTATTTTTAGAACGATTATTCCGTCGCTTTCTCTAGAGTTCAAAGGAGAAAAAGTATTGATAGATACGTATACTAACAGATCATCTAATGTAGCCAGCATAGTTGATACAGATTACGATAATTTATTTGATATTGGTGAAGATAATCGTAATGATTCACAGGATTCTGATGATGCAGATAAATAAACTAAAATAATTTAAGACACATGGCCGGTCTACCACATTGGGATAATTCAAGAGCAGCGACTAATTACTATGAACCCGTTTTTCAAAACCAGTTTGAAGTAATTATAACACCACCTGCGGTAATTACTGAAAACGTTGATCTACTAGTTGAGCACGTACTGTCAGTCGGCGGTCTTCCAGAACTAACGCCACATGAAGTCGTCGAGCAAAAATATAAATTTGCAACACGTTCATATGCATCTGGAATTCCTCAATCGACTATTGCTGATTTATCAATTAAGTTCACAGTTAACTTAAATGAGGATAATAATATGTACATCTATAATATTCTTCGAGGATGGGCTGATCTTGCATACGACCCATTGACCGGTCGTCAAGGTCTAAAGCGAGATTATTATGGTGAGATATATGTTGCAGTTTTCAATAAAGCTGGAGATATTTTTAGAGAATTTAGATTTACTCCATGTATTCCTAAAGGAGCACTAACTGCTCAAGCCTTAGATTACAACCAAGGAGGAACAAACTTATATGAAATAACGGCTGGATTTAGAGCTGATGCTTGGAAAGAAACAAGAATCGGTGAAATCATAGTTGGATAAAAAACTAACTTGAAAAATGGAAATCTTTAATGTTAAGCGAAGAGATATTTTAAACTTCGATAACTATATGGACCTTAAGAAACCCGGTTTCGGTGGACCCAGCTCAGCTGAAGCATATGCGGATGGCCGAGGAAAAAGAGTCAATAAGAAACCAAAGCTTGATGGTTATCAACGTACTGTAAAGAGAGATCCTCTTTTCAATCATGAAGTTTATAACCCAACATATAAAGCTATGGGCGGAGACCTTGTTCATAAACAGTCAGTTGGTAAAAATCCATACGACTATCCTGATTCTTACTCACACATGGGAATTCCAGTAGTTCAGGTAGGATCATTAAAGGAGGGTAGAGCTTATTCTTTTTCTCAATTTATCAATGAGGCTGAAGAGGGCGTAGAAAATATTCGAGCGATCAATCTAGATTATGCTGAAGATATTTTATTTGATCGTCAAGTCGATTGGGATGGATTTGCGGATGCTCCTAGGGGAATAAAAGGAAAGGCATTTACTAAGGGCGGACAAACCGTTGCATATTTTGATCAGGACAAAAGAACGCTCGTAATAATGCCGACTGCAACTCAAATGGATCCTAAAGAATTTGAAAAACAATATAATCCGGATGATGCAGATTATACGACTAGTGACGAATATGATTTTGAGGAAGATGATTTTGAGGAAGATGATCGCGATCTACCTCCAAATTATGAGGCGGAACCGAGTGAAGATTATCCAGAAGAACCTGAAGAATCTAGCGTTAAGGAGATCGAAGCTAAACTTAGATCCTTTGAGTAACGATAGGACGCTCAATTCTTTCTCCACTAGGCATAGAATAGACTAGTTTATTTGGAGTAACAACATATGAATTTTTATTGAAAAGGTTGGCATACTGCTGACCTTTTCCTTTTTTAAGATAGCCGATTGTGCTGTGCGGATTGTAGTCTGGAAAATTGGTGGTGTGTGGAAACTTCTTTAATTCATCGTTACACTTATGTAAGTATGGACCAGACCTAAAGCGATAACCTGTATCGAATTTAAGAACATCGTAATCTTGGTTCTCAAAACATGAAGGATTATGAAGTTGTAGATCTCTAAACTCATAGTTTTTACAAATCTTGAATAGGTCTTCTGGATCTACTGTATCGTGAAAGCCAAAAAGCAAAGTAGTGTGAGGTTCGGTCTCCAGCCCATATGTTCGATCCCCAGTCTGAGTGTAAATGTCTTCTTTGTTAATTTGAGAATGAAGAGCTTTAATTTCTGGAAAATCATAATATACCATTAGACAACCGTATTCAAATTTCTGATCCTTTTGTTCGTTTAATGAAGCGACATTTTTAATCCATTCTGAAAATTTCGAGATCACTGTATTATTAATTTTTTTAGGTTTTCAATTTCAGGCAACAGTTCATCGGTTTTTTCATTCTCAATTATTTTGTATGAAAGAGTAAACTCCGGATATTCTCCATCAATGAAATCTATTGTATTTAAGATTGTCGTATATGATAAATTTGAATTTAAGTATATGACGCGTTTATATTTTCTATTTTTTAAATTAATTGCTTTGTCCAATAACTTTCTAATCTCATAATTAAGTAGAAATGACTGAACTTTATTTGGCACAATGAATTTAGTATTGAACTTATCTTTGATTATCTTACTAACATTTAATATGTAGTCATCTTTGCACTTCTTATTAAAGACACATATAAAATGTTTGTATTCCCTAACAAAGATTATTTCAATTTTATTTTCATCCATTTATTCTTTATAATTTTAAAATGGCGATCCCTGCCTCTTCAAGTATACGCAAACCCGTCGTATCGCGATATTCTTCAGAGTATACAACGGTTTTTATTCCTGATTGGACAATTAGTTTTGAACAATCTTTACATGGAGAGGTGGTAACATACAATGTTGCTCCTTCTGAGCTTTGAGTAGACTTGGCTACTTTAAGTATCGCGTTTGCTTCTGCATGTAAAACATACCAATGAGTATTTCCGGCTGCATCCTCACAATCATTTGGAAACCCAGCTGGGGTGCCATTAAATCCATCAGATATGATCATACCGTTTTTAACAATTAGGGCTCCAACTTTTCTACGAGAACAGCATGAGAGTTCTGCCCATTCTTTGGCCATTTTTAAATAGGCAATATGATATTTAGCTTCCTTTTGGGTCATTCTTTGAATTTATAGGAGATGGAAATAATGCTAAAATTATGAGAGATATCATTAACCACTGTAAGTAATTAATACTTTTTCCAAATATTGATTCTAAATCGCCAATGATATACGCACCATAACATATTGCAGATATCGCAAAGGTTGAAAGAACTCGTATCACCACTATATTATACTTCTTCATCGCCTTTAATATTTGTAATGATCCATTTAAACAATTCGTCTGAAAATACATCGATTTCTGAGTCTTCATAATTTTCAGCTAAAACTGAAAATTCAGTAGAAGGCTCTGATGTATATGAAATTAAGCTTTTTCCGATTTGAGGAAGTCTTTCGCTCTTGAAATCATGCTCTAATGATTTTGAAACAATATCAAAATGTCTTTCATATATATGATATGAATTGGCAACATGTGTATACTTGCCCATTTCAAGACTAGGATAAGTCTTTTGTAGATGAACTAACATTTGATTTTGTAAAAGAACAAAGAATGCAAAGTCAGTAGGTAGTCCCCAAACAACATCATTGCTTCGCATATGAACAGTAAAGTCCAATTTATTTTCTCGAATATGGAAGATTCCATACATTGTGCATACAAAATCTTTATTGGTTGAATATTGATGCTCAGGAAGATTGAAATGCAAAATGGCTTGGCGTGAATCTTTATCTTTGATTAGAGAATTAAGTGCCCATTCATATTGAGTTTTTCCAAATCTTGATTTTTTCTTAAATAGGAGATATCCGTATGACGAGTTTACAGTTCCGTCCTCGTTTTGAATGCTTTCCCAAAATTTAGCATATTTTTTAATGAAATCGACATCACGTCGACCCATAAAATACCAAATAAGTTCAGCCGCAATGTATTTCTTCTTAGACGATCTCACCGGAGTAGAATAAAGACACTGGAGAGGATCATTAACGATGAGTGATACGTTAATATTCTCATTGACTTTAAGATCTCTAGGAGTGGATTGGTAATCTGGAGAAGTCATTAGGTCCTTAAGACTTGCTTGATAGACTTCAGCAAAAGAGTCACCTTCGTAAACTTTCATTCTGATACTAGTTTTAGCTTTTATACAAAGAATGGATTAAAGAGTTTTGAAATAAATAATATTGAATACTAGATCTATGAGCGCGACATTATATCCAAAAATTGATTTTTCACAAGTAGACTATGCTAAGATTCCATGTGATGGATATTTAATTGCTTTTGATTCTAATAACTTGAATAAGTTATCTAAGATAGATTGTTTAGGTAACATCACAGTTATTGAAGGAGTAGGAGGCGGGGGCGGAGCGACTGGAGCAACTGGGCCAACGGGTCCTACCGGAGCAACTGGGCCTACTGGAGCAACTGGGCCGACAGGTCCTACTGGAGCAACTGGAGCCACAGGTGCTACTGGTCCAACTGGAGCAACTGGGCCTACTGGAGCCACAGGTGCAACTGGTCC
>Ga0099848_1001369_pt1 | contig 11362 bp, 13 predicted proteins | sample CB_VirMetaG_3_FD_78179 | JGI IMG/M metagenome (GOLD analysis project Ga0099848, IMG submission 78179) | Freshwater to marine saline gradient viral communities from Chesapeake Bay - CB_1508_1S Viral MetaG | ecosystem: Environmental > Aquatic > Marine > Coastal | place: USA: Chesapeake Bay... | reverse complement strand
GATGGCTAACCCAGGTTCAGGTACAGACTACATCTTAGATCCAGCTGTTTATCTTTCCAACAAGCCAGACTCTATCGAGTTCAGAATTCCTAAGCTTACATTAGCAGCTGACAACTACATGGACGTTCCAGTTACTGTTTACACATTCGGTAACAAAGTAGGAGCTATTCAGATGGGTATTGAATATGATACTTCAATCTTTGAATTCGAATCAGTACAAGTAGGAGACGATGCTGCTAAATGGACTTCAATTATGTCTGTAGAAGCTGGTAGAGTATTCTGGGCCGGTCACGAAGATAAGATGAACCCTGGTGTGATTGAGAGCATGGAGAATGTATTTACATTCCGCTTTAAGGTTAAGTCTATCTTAGGTTGGAGAACATCTCCATTGAAGATCGTTAATAAGTTTGCTGGTGACGAGAATGCCTATGACCTATCATTACGTCCATCACCAAACGATGGTTCAGTTATCAACGGTAGAGCTGATCTAGATCCTAAGACATTAGAGATGATGCAAGGCTTTATCGTATATCCAAATCCTGTAACAGAGATCACCGGTCACTGGGTTGTATTTGATTTCTACACTGAAGACTTCTCTCCACTAACAGCTATGGTATTCAGCCAAGAAGGTACACTAGCTAAAGTTTACAAAGACAACATTACCGACACCGGTTTCCAAACAAGAGGCTTCTACATGGGCGACTTACCAACAGGAGTATACTTCGTAAGAATGGTTATGAATGATAGAAACAAAGTCTATAAATTAATTAAGTACTAAAATGCAAGAAGAAATCAAAGAAGGAATGTCCAACTTAAAGAAGGGCATCATCGCTACAGCCAGTACAGTAGTTGCGGGTGTAGGAACGTTTGTAGTAACTCAGTTCAATACTCTATTAGGTATCGAAGAAGAGGAAGCTGGAGCGCAAACTGAAGTTGTAGTTGAGTCAAATCAACAGCAATCTCAATCAAATAACCAGAGTGTTATCATCAACATTCCAGAACAGAAAGCAGCACCTACACAAACTATTGTTAGAGAGACTGTAAGAGAAGTTCCTGCTGCTCAACCAGCTCCAGTTCAAGTAGTTGAAGAGAAGCCTGAAACTCCAGCCGAAAGAATGGCTCGTTTGAAGAAACAAAGAGAAGAACAAAACGCCGGTAAGTAATCATGAGAACTAGAAAGGATGTTATTTTGGAGAGCATTTTCGCTCCGTTAGGTTTATTAATGGTTGTAGGTGGTTTACTATTTGTAGGCACGATGGCTACTTCATGTAAATCTTCTATAGGTGTACAACAGTATCAAGCCGACTTCGAGAAGGCAGAAGAGCTAAACACCCTACCGGTTTATACAGGTGAGAGACAAATCGTACAGTTATCTAAACTAAACGTTAACAAAGAGCTATGGGAGATGTTTCCTGAGCTTAGAGACAAGAGAGTTGGTTTAGGTGTATCAAATAGAATCATTGAGAACTTTGAACAGACTGGCCGCTTTAGCTATGCTGAAGAGAAAGAAGCTATTCAGAATCAAATGTTAGATGCTTGGGAGACTGAGCTCAATGGATTAGGTGATGGTCAGACTCAGTTAAAGATGGAAGGTATTGCTCTTCCTAAGTACATTGTGTATGCTGAGATTTATGACTTCGCTGTATCATACGGAGAGAATTACAACAAGGGTAAAGTTGAAAAGACTAATACCACCATCATGGGTATTCAAATCAGAATGGTAAGTGTTGACAATGGTCAATACATCGTTGCATCTGGTCAAGGAACAGCTACTCAGGTAGGTGAAGGCTTCTTCAAGAACCCTCAGATGGGATTTGATAACTCTACAGTCGGTATTGCCACACAACGTGCTCTTGAGGTCGCTACAGTGAACCTTGTCAAGCGCATGGAAGCTTATGGATGGTAAATGGTGGAAAGTATTAATACTTCTGGTACTTGGATTTAGTAGTTACGGACAGTACGTCTACACCTACACCGATCCTTGTACCGGAATTCTTAATTCTGTTACTATCAATCAGCCATCAGGCAGTGTAACCTTATTTTATGCAGGACAGTACAACACCTTTACCCAAGCCCAGCTTCAAGCCGGAGCATTCGAGCTTTGGGTACAAAGTGTTAACGCGCTTGCTCCTCCAGGAAGTAACCCCTGCGCTGGAGCAGGAGGAGCTATCTCCACAGGATCAAATGCATCTACTGCTACTAATACAGCCACTAACATCTCAGGCATAGTTGGTGTAGCAGCTAATATAGGAGGAAGTTTAGGTTCATCTGCCGTACCAGGCGGAGGAAGTGTTTCAGGAGGAGGTTCATCAAGCAATAACGACAACAATGGCAACAGCTCGAACAATAGCAATAGTAATGGTTCTTCTGGTAGTAGCGGCAGTAGTAGCACCGGTGGCGGGTCTGGATCAGGCTCTGGTGGGTCATCTTCAGGCTCTGGTGGCGGTAGCGGCAATAGTGGCGGTTCCGGCTCTTCTGGTGGCTCTTCAGGGTCCGGCGGATCCGGAGGTTCAGGAACTGGAGGCTCTGGTTCGTCAGGCGGTGGTACGTCAGGCTCAGGAGGATCCGGAGGAGGTAGCACAGGCGGTTCAGGAGGCTCTGGAGGAGGCGAACCTTCGGGAGGACTAAGCGGTAACGACGGAGGTGGCGTAGGTTCCGGAGGTACTGCAGAAGGTAGCGGAACATCAGAAGGAGCAGTAGGAGGTACAGAAAATACTTCTACAGCCTCAGGAGGTGACTCCGAATCTTCTTCCTCGGAAGGAGGAGGTGGAGGCGGCGGTAAAGCTAAACCTAAATCCAAACAAGAGAAGGTCGGTAGAGGAGCTTTAATTGGAGCAGGAGACTTTGTTGTCATTAGAAACTCTTCAGACATTAAAGAGTCAGGAATGGACAACTTTAAGTTCAATATGTCTCTTACCCATGTCAATACTAAGCAAACCTTTATTAAAGGAATTAATTTTAATTTCACTACCGGTGAAAATGTATTAAACAGTACACTATACGGATCGTATAAAAAGGAAGGGTTTATGGGAGTATTCTCTAACTCTACCATGACCAACTTTAAATCTGATATCTTTAACACAACTACTGTATTAATAGCTCAGAAGCTATGGACAGTTACTCCTATGTTAGGAACTAACTTTACATTAGGAAAGATAGGTGATAGCGACTTCCAAAACTGGTCGGTAGTAGGTGGAGGGTATACAAACTTTAAAGGCTTTAACGCTGTTACAGGTAACGTAATGTTGCTTGGTATCTATTCTCCGTACATATTTTATTATGAAGGACAGTGGTATAAGTCCGGTATACTTTTAGTTCCATTAGCTAACGTAGACTTTAAAGTTACAAATACGTTTAAGTGGAGTATCTCTTTTGGAGGAGCATACCAATGGAATGCCGATGTACTTAACTACCAGCTATCAACTGGTACAAAACTTATGTTATGAAATGGTTATTAGTACTATTACCCTTTACCTTACTAAGCCAGACCATCACGCTAACACCTATCGGAGCTCAAGATGTAAGTGGAATTCCTATAACTGTTGAACACCAAATAACAACCGGAAACGGAATAACCTCAGTAAGAGTATTTCGGACTCACTACGGTAACGGAAGCACATCTCAATACGCACAGTATCCTTTGTCAAGAACTGAAATGAATAAGCTGTTTAACGCAGCCTATGCAGCAACAACTTTATGGTGGAGCGGTAGTATGAACGCAACATCTTCTTTAAACTTCACCAATTATACAACTCTAACAGCAGCAGGTGCTACCATCCCATCATCCGGCAACTACTACGCTACAGAAGTTACATTTACATTTGTTCCACTAGAAACAGGACTCTACTATTTTGGAATGACATCAGATGATGGTTCTGATTTATCAATCAACGGAACATCGGTAATTGAATACTATGGCGGTAAGGGCGTGGGTACGTATAAGTACGGAAGCTACTCCATGGTTGCTGGAGCTCAATACACCGTAGTTGCAAGAATGCAGGAATATAGCGGTGGCGATGGATTGATACTAAGATGGAAAAGACCTTCACAATCTGCTTACTCCTTGCAGACAAATGAAATAGGAGTAGCAAGTTCAAGCTGGATAAGCCAAGGAACTAAAAACACAAACTCAGCCGGACAAGCTACCTGGACTAATTCAAGTAACTGGCCTTACAGAGTTACTGTAGACGTATCACAGAAGTTTCATACTATCACAGATGCTGATATGAACTATATGATGTACCAGAAAGCAGAGTTAGGTTTATTTGAAAGCTGGGACTACTATACTTGTGACTGTAATAATAGTTCAACCTTTGAATGGGAAGATATTTACTTCTGTTATACGTTATGGTTAAATAATTTTTACCATAATAAGTACATCTTCACTCAGGCTGAAAAAGATGCAATAGAGGCCGATCCTCATACTAATTATTATAATACGTACTTCCCTACCCAGGTACGTACTATTGATAATCAGAATCAATTTTATATAATGGGTACCGGTAAACACAGAGCAGCATCAGCAGAGAAGATACAATGAAGTGGCTACTAACATTACTACCTTTCTTTGCTTTTGGGCAGACAATTACTCTGACCCCGATCGGTAATCAGGATGTTAGTGGCATACCAGTAACGGTAGAGCAGTTAGTTCCTGGACAGGTTGGATACAACATAAACGCAATTACATACTTCTACGAATCAACAGGAGGTACTTCTGTAAGTGTTGGTGATGATCAGACAGTATCAGGACGTCCTATTGGATTTACCTTTAACTACTGGGGTACAAACTACACAACAGTTAATATCTGTTCCAATGGCTGGATATCATTTACTAATACAGGAGGTAACATTGTAGGGTATGGTACCAACAGCACAGTACCAGCCGGTATACATGGAGTAGCATTGGACTTATATCCTTCAGGAGGATACTTTATTAGGTATCAAACATTAGGAACAGCCCCTGATAGGAAGTTTGTAGTTAGCTATCACATGGACTACTATGGATGTAGGGGCAACTGGACAGACTTTCAGATAGTCCTATATGAAACTTCTAACAAGATAGCTATTAATGTTGCCACACACCCTACTTGTGGTAATGCACTTCAAGGATTATCTAACCAAGCTAACAACGGCTGGGCTATTACACCAGGACGTAATGGACAGAACTGGACCGGTACCACAAACTCCTCTTACGAGTTTACTCCTTACTCTACATCATCAACTTGGACTAGTAGAGGTACGTTAAATACTAATCAAGCAGGACAGGTTACATTTAGTAACACAAGCAATTACGACTATAGAGTTACTATAGATGTATCAGCTAAAAATCATTTACTTACCTATGATGATTTAAACTATATGATGTATAAAAAAGCCAATCTAAGCTCAGTTAGTGATTGGGATTTTTACACTTTAGACTTAAACAATTCATCAGTATTCGGATGGGAAGATATTATATGGGGACATTCACTTGTACTGAATGGAGTGTACCATAACAAATACATCTTTACTCAATCAGAAAAGACAACTATCGAGAGTAATCCAACAACTAATTATTATAACACGTACTTCCCTACTCAGGTAAGAACAGTACAGTCACAGAATCAGTTTTATATAATGGGTACAGGTAAACACAAAACAATAATCAATAATTTATATAAAATAGAATGAGTCCAATTGTATGTTACTTCGTCGCTAGTGTAATGTCTCTAGCATCAATCAATGGAATCGAACAAGAGAAGTTTACGTTCGGTGTAAGACAAATCACAGAAGAGATCGTAGGACAGCAGGCTCCTTTATGTCCTGATGGCAGTCCTATCTATGTTGTAGTAGAAGAGATTAAAGCTCCTACTCAAGGTATTCGTATCGGTCCTTTTGAGTTTAAACAAAAGAAAACATTTGTTACTGTTAAGGTAACTAAGGACGGTAAACAGTATACAGGTACAGGTACAGCTAAGATGAATGTAGCTGCTACCCTACTTCAGTTACAGGATGAGAATCTTCCATTCGAACAAACAGAATTTTCTATTGCAGTTAAGAGAGCGATTGAAGACGCGCTAGACTAAGCCTATTTATCTTAAAGACTATTTACTAATTGTTTCACCTAATTTGTTGCGATATGTTTAATTATATCAAAAGAAAATTTATGGCGTTCTCAGACATTTTTAAGGACAACAATGCCTATAACGAAAAAAATATCGTTGGCTTTGCATCGTTCGCCGTTATGTCAGTATTTGCTGCCGCCGATATCGTAACAGGTATCATGGGTATGGAATTAGTAATTACTGATACAATCTTCAATTCATTTGTAATCATCACATTAGGTTCATTTGGTATTGATGGCGCAACAAAAATCTTCAATAAGAATAAATCAGAAGAAGAATAATTAACAACTAGATTATGAGTTTAAAAAGTTTACAGGAAAAGGCTGGAGTTACCGCTGACGGTGCTTTCGGTCCTGGCACTATGAAAGCCGGAATGGCTTACTACAAACTGACCCCAGTTAGAGCAGCTCACTTCTTTGCTCAAACTGCTCACGAGACAGGAAACTTTAAAGCTTTCTCAGAGAACCTAAACTACTCTGCAGACGGCCTTAATAAGATCTTCCCTAAGTATTTCAAGAATGCCGGTAAAGATGCCAATGGCTATGCACGTAACCCAGAAAAGATCGCTAACGTAGTTTACGCTTCAAGAATGGGTAACGGTGATGAAGCTTCAGGTGATGGCTGGAAGTACAGAGGAAGAGGAGCTCTTCAATTAACTGGTAAGGCTAACTACGAAGCATTTGCAAAGTACCTCGGCAACAACGAAGTACTTGAGAACCCAGATCTAGTTGCAACCAAATACGCTTTCGAATCAGCCATGTTCTTCTTTGATAAGAATAAGTTATGGGACATCTGCGACAAAGGAGTCAACGATGAAGCAATGTTAGCCCTAACAAAAAGAATTAATGGTGGTACTCACGGTCTTGACGACAGAAAAGAAAAGACTAAGAAGTACTACGGATACGTAAAGTAAGATGAAATCTACTACCTTGTTCCTGTCGATAACTGCTACACTAGCTTTCATGTGCTCCTACTTTATGGAGTTAACAATAGGTAATGCCGAGCAATATCTAGCGTTAGTTGCTGTAGTATTTATCGACGGGTTCTTTGGTATTGCTGCCGGTGTTAAAAGAGAAGGCTTTCAGACTAGAAAAGCTGTTAGAGTTCTCCAAAGAGTAATAACGTGGGTAGCTTTCTTAACAGTTATACTAATGGTTGAAAGAGGTTTTGAAGGCACAAGCTGGTTATCTGAAACGATCATCGTACCTTTTATACTACTTCAGTTAGTTAGTGCATTAAAGAATGCATCAATGGTTGGCTTAATTAAAAGCGCAGACCTAATTAAGGTACTAGACAGGATCGATCTCCATAAAGGAGAGAGAAAATAAATCCCGAGTTATGTGGGAACAAATCAAACTTAGAATACTACCCTTCACGATAGCCTTATCAGCGCTATCAGTATCTGCTTCTGCAGCATTTTATTCGGTGAGTGGCCTATCAAAACTCTTCGCCGGCGCCTCTTTACAGGTCGCGATAATGGCTGGATCATTAGAGATAGCAAAACTTGTAATAGCCTCCCTGCTTTATCAATATTGGGATACTATTAATAAAGCGTTAAGAACATACTTAACTATCGCTGCCGGAGTTCTCGTACTTATAACATCAATGGGCATTTATGGTTTCTTATCTGCTGCATATCAAGAAACAGCTAATAAGGCAGGTAATATTGATTCTCAAATCGCTTTAGTAGAAGTAAAACGAGATAATGTTAAAGAACAGCTTGACGTTTACACTACTGAAAAAGAATCAATCAACAAATCAGTTACTGATTTAAGAGCAGGCTTATCTAACAACGTTATTCAATATACAAATGCTGAAGGTCAGTTAATTACAACTACATCTTCTGCAACTCGTAAATCATTAGAAGCCCAGTTAGATCAAGCTATTACTCGTCAAAACATAATTAACTCTAAAATAGACGAATTAAACACTCAGCTGTTTAATTATGAAACTGAAATTGTTGAGGTAAGAACTAACAACGATTTAGCAGGTGAATTAGGTCCACTTAAGTACTTATCTAACTTAACTGGAGTTAGTATGGATCGAATTATTAACTGGCTACTCTTAGTTATTATTTTTGTTTTTGATCCTCTGGCTATCTCCTTGGTAGTGGCAGCTAACTTTGCCTTTGCTCAACTACGTCCCAAGAAAGAGGAAGAAGTCACAGAAGTAAAAACTGAAGATCCAAACTGGATTGAAAACTTACCTGAGGAAGTAGTTGATGAAATACTTACCGGTGAAGCGTTTGAAATACCTAAACAGGAAGAAGAGGATTGGATTGTAGTTGATGAAGAGGAAAAATTAGAAGAACCCGAGGAGGTTAAAGATGAAAACTGGCTACAAAAAAAAATTGAAGAGGTAAAAAATAGCACCTTGTCAGGCTGGCGCACCAAAAAAGTAATCGAAGATTTAAAAAAACAGTTTGCAAATAAAAAATAATTTCATATATTGTACTAAACAGTATTATATATGGAAGAGCAAGCACAGTATACTACCTCAGCTACCGAAATTCTTAAGAGAGAATATCCAACTATCTATAACGGGTACATGTCTATTGTAGAAGAGCAATTAGAGCTCTTTGCTAAAAAACATTTAGACTATGGAATGCATAACATTACCGCCGGTACCGGACTATCCAATCAAGAAGAGCGATCTTTTGCTCTTACAGGACTTTGGTACCGAATGAGCGATAAGATCAATCGCTGGAAGAATTTGATTATTAATAACAGAGGCACCCAGAATGAATCTATTGCAGATACATTTCAAGACATTTGTAACTATGCTATCATATGTCAGCTAGTTGAAAGAGACCTCTGGAAAAAATAAGCTATGGCTAAAAAACTCCCAAAGGAGGTTACAGTAGTACAGGAGTATAAAGCTCGTAAAATAGATTATGATACAGAGAAGAACATCTCTTTCAGTCAGATCTTACTCTACGATAGCTGTCAGTACAAATGGTACTTATCTTACCCTAAGAGGTTAGCACCTTACAAGCCTTCTATTCATACAGTCTTCGGTACTGCTCTTCATGAGACGGTACAGGAGTGGCTGGATGTGCTCTACAATCAAACAGCTAAAGCAGCTAATGAGATGGACCTATCTGAGTTACTCTTAGATAGAATGAGGAAGACTTATAAGAAGGAGCGCTACAATAACGGTAACGAAGACTTTACTGACCCTCAAACACTTCAGGAGTTTCATAGCGATGGAGTAGAGATTCTCAACTATCTTAAGAAGAAACGAGCTATCTACTTTAGTACGAAAAATACTTACCTAGCAGGTATTGAAGTACCTATCCTTCAAGAGGTAAAGCCTGGGGTAGTATTTAAAGGCTTCATTGACTTAGTACTCTACAACAGCGTTACAAATAAGTATTTGATCTTAGACATTAAGACATCTACTAAAGGCTGGAGCGATTACGAGAAGAAAGATGAGACCAAAATATCTCAGATACTTTTGTATAAAGAGTACTTCGCTCAGCAATTCAATACCGATGTAGAGAATATAGACGTTGAGTACTTTATCGTACGTCGTAAGCTTTATGGAGGTGACTTTATGCCTAAACGCGTACAAGAGTTTAAACCAGCATCCGGAAAGATTAAACGAAAGAAGGCAATCGAAAAGGTAACTAACTTTGTTATGGAAGCCTTTGATGATAATGGAAACTACCTCGATAGAGAATATCCTAAACAGCCTTCTAAGAGTAACTGTATGTTCTGTCCGTTTAAAGAAAGTCCTCTATGTACTGTGGCAATAAAGTAGATCTTTAGATATTTATATATACATATATAATACTAAAGGCTATGAGTAAAAAGTTAACGAGTGTAAGGGTTGATGAGGATTTGTTTGAAAAGTTTAAAATTGAATGTGTACGATACAAATTTTCTTTTCAAAAGCTTGCTGACAGAGCGATTTTTTTCTATCTTACAGATGATAAGTTCAGAGAAAAAGTACATAATCAGAACACTTTAAAAAAATAATTAAATGGAAGAAAAATTCCGTTATGTAAAAAAAGAAGAAAGAAAGAATATTCTTCTGTTATGTGATGATATTCGAATGCATAGTGGAGTAGCTACTATGGCAAGAGAGATTGTAATCGGTACTGCCCACCATTTTAACTGGCTTAATATTGGCGGAGCTATCGAGCATCCAGATAAAGGAAAGGTCTTCGATCTATCCGCAGATGTTAATAGTCAAAGAGGAATTACTGACGCGTATGTAAGAGTACTTCCTACCTCTGGCTATGGAGATCAAACAATGATTAGAGGTATTATCCAGGCAGAGAAACCTGATGCAATCTTATTATTTACCGACCCTAGGTACTGGACATGGATGTTTGACTTGGAAAGAGAAATTAGACAAACTACTCCTATTTTCTATCTTAATATCTGGGACGACTATCCTGCCCCTCTATACAATAAAGCCTTTTACGAAAGCTGTGATCTACTAATGTCTATTAGTAAGCAGACTAAAAACATTAACGAACTGGTTCTTGAAGATAAAGCTGAGGGGAAAGTACTTACCTACGTACCTCACGGTATTAACGAAGAACACTTCTACCCTATCTCAGAAACAGACAAGCATTATGAGGAGTATCTTAAGATGAGAGAATCTCTATTCGAAGGAAAAGATATCGAGTTTGTCGTCTTCTGGAACTCTAGAAACATTCGCCGTAAATCACCAGGTGATGTTATCCTAGCCTATAGGCACTTTTGTGACTTAATTGGAGAAGAGAAAGCCAAGAAGTGTGCTTTAGTCATGCACACCCAGGTAGTTGATCAGAACGGTACAGACCTATATGCTGTTAGAGAGGCCATTTGTGACCCAAGCTATGTAAATGTATTCTTTTCTCAGAGTAGACTCTCTCATGTACAGATGAACTGGTTATATAACTTAGCAGACGTTACTATGTTGATCTCGTCTAACGAAGGATGGGGGTTAAGTTTAACCGAATCTATGATGGCGGGTACTATGATCATCGGTAACGTTACAGGAGGTATGCAAGACCAAATGAGGTTTGTAGACGAGAATGGAAAGTGGTATACACCTTCGTTCGAAGTTCCTTCTAATCATATGGGCACTTACAAAGAGCACGGTGAATGGGCAGTACCTGTCTTCCCGTCAAACATCTCGTTAGTAGGTTCAGTACCTACTCCGTACATCTTTGATGACAGATGTGACTTTAGAGATGTAGCTAAAGCTATTCAAGAAGTATATGAGCTGCCTAAAGAAGAAAGAGAGCGCAAAGGCATGGCCGG
>Ga0099848_1001368_pt1 | contig 11363 bp, 25 predicted proteins | sample CB_VirMetaG_3_FD_78179 | JGI IMG/M metagenome (GOLD analysis project Ga0099848, IMG submission 78179) | Freshwater to marine saline gradient viral communities from Chesapeake Bay - CB_1508_1S Viral MetaG | ecosystem: Environmental > Aquatic > Marine > Coastal | place: USA: Chesapeake Bay... | reverse complement strand
TCGTTTTAATATAACCTGTTGAGGTGTCATACAACTCCTTTAATTGACCCAGCCTAAGTGGCTGGGTCTTTTTTTGTTTTATTCAGTTGTTATATCTCGGTAGTCTCTATCCCCGTATGGCGCTGGACCACCAAGCTTTTTAATGATTGCGTCTATAGCCCGCAATACTCTCATTCTAGCAGTCTTTTCGTTAGTACCTAACTCTTTGGCTAGGTCTTTTGAATTTCTATTAGAAAGGTACCATTGTTTAAGTATGTTTTGCTGTTCAGGTTTAATCCTACCATAAGCACTAGAGATATCTACTTGCATAGCAAGTAGGTTATTGCCCTCACTAGGGGTCTTGGCTGCTCTACCTGAGTTAAGGTCATTGATATTTTCTGGCTCTATTAAGTTGCCGCTAATTACTCCAGGAAGTAACTCTTCTACAATATCTCTTTTGTAATAAAAGATATCGGATATTTCATAGCCAGAAGTTCTAGCTTTTTCATACTGACAGTACTTGCTCGCAGCATTATGTAATGCTCTAGCAAATAATTTGATTGATACCTTTTGGTCCTCAAGGTTGTACCATTCTTTAACCTTGTTGGGGTGTTCAACAAACCACAACCATAACTCTTGAGTAATGTCATCTAGTTGAACCATAGGATATTCTTTGTGTTTAATACTGGCTACAACTCTAACTAAATCTTTATACTCTGTTAGGTAATCTACCACTTGTATGTCTGTCCTTCCACAGTGAAGGAGCGATTGATAATTGGAACTGGTATTGGCGTTACTTTGGCTCTGTCAATATATAAGATACCGAACCCTGATTGCCAGTTTGCTGAGCCAGCCTTAAGGTACGAGGCTCTTTCTAGCGCCATTAAATTACCAACTTCAAACCCGTAAAGGCGAGAGATTACTTTGCCATTTACTGAGGCGTGTTGGTGTTGGAGTCCAAGTCTATGTGTGTGTCCACATACAATAGACATCCCGACACGTTTTGCAAGGTTAAGCGCAGTACCTCCTGCAGTTCTAATAAGAGCCCCTTCATCTCCGTGAGCGAGTAGCCATCTTGGTGCGAACTCCCAGGGTCTGTGGTGAAACTTAATATCGAGTTCGCCATATCCAAGTAGTTTTTCATATTCAATATCTCTGAGCGAAGCCAACGCTGGCGCATATCTGTTGATATATTGTTTGATTCTGTCACCGTGATTACTCCTCATAATGTGAAACGGCTTACCACCTAAGACTCTTCTAAAGTTAGCCATTATTTCTTTTGTGGTATCTAATCCTTTTTGCAAGGTACCTGCATATTCAAGTGCATATCCTTTAGTCCACCTGCTAGGCTCAGGACTATCGGCTTCATCTCCTACGCAGTACAGTTCATCAGGTTCGTAATCGTATACGAAATCCATAATGTTTTCAATTGCTTTAATGTCGTGGTCTGGTATTTGCATATCGCTTAGTACCACTACTCGTTTCATTTAACGCCTTCCCATTCGCCATCAAGCACCATCAGTGCAATGATTCCGTAGTTCGCTAGGTCCATAAAGGAATCTCTAAGTGATTCGTTTTCTGGAGTAGCACCCGTATCTATCAGGTGATTGATTCGGGAAATCTTGTCAAAGATTCTGACTCTTAGTCCATTAAGCGGACCACCAGGAGCATCTGCTATGTTCTTTGGTCCATAGTCGTGTTGCTTTCTAATTAGTAATATCGCTAATTCTTCTGTATGTTTTATTACATCTGCTTCAAACTTTTCTAATCCGTTAGATGCAATCCAACTACCAATACTATGACCACTCACGCTGCCAACCTTTCGTTAAACCAATCAGGTCCAACTTTAGAATATAAACTATTAACATCCTCGTTATCTGGTAGTGTTACTGGAACTACACCAGATACTCTTCTTGCTAAATCTTTAGCAAAATCTTTACCAGCTTGGTCTCCATCAGAGAATACATATATCTTGTCAAAGTCTGAAAGTATTCTGTAATGATGTGGTTTTAAGTTCTTAACTCCTGGAACTCCTATGGCAGGTAGTCCAATAACTGACAAGGTTATTGTATCTATCTCACCCTCGCATACACAAATCCAATCGGCTGCTTCAAAGTAAGAGTTGACATTGTAAAGTCTAGTCTCTGCTCCAGGAAATCCCAAGTACTTAGGTTCTGAATTATCCATAGACCTAAAGCGGATATCAACTACACCAGCCTTAGTTATGTAGGGGATTGCTAATCTACCCTCGTAAGTTTCGTGCCCTACGGCTGGTTCCTTCACTACTCCCAAACGAAATCTGCTTACGTCTGGTAGCAATAGACCCCTGCTTGCTAGATATTCTTCTGCCAAGTTTAGGTGCTGATGATAGTAATTCGTCACCTGCTCCAGTGATGCTCTGTATTCTGGACTTTGCTTCAAGGAAATCAACTCCTTCTTGTATCATTACAACCTTGAATATATCACCTTTTATGTCACAAGTAAAACAATTAAAGGCATTTACCTCATTGTTTACTGTGGCAGAGGCGTGTCTATCTGAGTGAAATGGACACTTCATAGACCGCCACCCTCTACCGCTAGGAACTCTAGTTGCTCCGTAGTGGGATAAAAGCTTGGCTATTGGTGACATTAATAACCTGCTTTCTTTAGTAACTGAACATAAACTTCAACTGGCATTGTTGCATACCATTTACCAACATCAGATACGCCACGCTTTTTATGTATAACTGCACCAGTCTCAGCCTTTGCGTTCTTTGTTTCTATCTCTAGTTCTTTAACCCACTCAGATAGGCTCTGAGTTTTCTGATTCTTAACTTCCAAACAAACTTCAGGTAGTCCAGCAATATCTCCCCTGTCGTATGTGTCGCCCGCGATTCTTCTTTCCGCATATTTCCAACCTTTTCGTTTAAGATAATTAACTACATCACGCTCAGCACTTGAGCCTTTGCGTTTACTAGCGCTTGACATTACAGCCAACCTTACACTTAACTATTGCAAATCCACTTGGTAATTCTCCGTGAATCTTTCTATTAGAAAAGTAAGTCTGTAATATTACACCAGTACTTTTATTTACTATATGCAAAACTACTTTACTCATCTTCTTCTATCTCTCTAATCTTTGCACAAGCTTTACAGATAACAGCCCATCCTTTATAGACTGTAGTGGCTTTACCTACCTTGCACCAATCACAAGGTGGGTAAGTAAAGCCAGTATCTGTGTCGGTCATAGACCCTCTTTGGGGTCAGCCAAGTACATAAACTCAGGATTAAACGATAGGTATACCGCTTCACTTCCTGATGCGTTGGCTCGACCATATCGATTCTTTACTGGTGCAACAGCCATCATTCCATTGACTGTCATACCTAGTGTGCAAATCAACGCAGGTAATTGAGATACCTTGCCTTGGATACTAGAGCGCGGTGGACAAGGACTACCGTCAAATGCTTCTGACGTATGGTGCAGTATCAAAACTGCAGCATTAGTATCTCTAGCCAAGTATTTAACTTCTTTCAAAGTTGAACGCATACTCGACCACTCCTCACCGCCACCATCTGTAATATCAATCAAGTTATCTAGCACGATTAAGTGTGGGTTTTCCCCGTGCACTTCCTCGAATGACAATACTTCCTCATCTAAATCGTTGAGGCTAGGTGCTGCATCAAATGACCAGAAGATATGGCTTGAGCCTTCGTTAATAGCGTTGCTCGCCAAATCAATATCATTTGAAAGTATCTTCTCAGTTTCTTCTTGGCTCTTTCCTGTAAGCATTGAAAGTATTCTCATACTCATAGTGTGAGCACCAGTGTCTGCTGAGATATACAGAGTTGGAACTTTCATCCAAGTTGCTAAAGCTAAAGCAAGTGTGGACTTACCAACTCCAGGTGCACCAGCAAACATAGATATTTCACTACGCCTCAAAACAATTTGAGAGTTTTCAAATACCCTGAATACAGGTGGCAATGGTTCGCCACCTGATTCAAGTTTGCCTAGTGTCCTGACAAGGTTACGCATTTACAATCGCACACTTATCTGGAGCGTTCATTGGTGCTGGGCAACCCCAGAAACCTTTACCTACTCTTGGTCCCTTTTGTGCTATACGATAGACCATACTGCCGTGCTTACAAGTAGGAGCCACAGGTGTTGGCTGGGCTGGTGGGGCTACGGGACCCTGAGCAACAGTAACTTCAGTTGCACCTAGAGCCTTAGCAGCGTATTGAACATTACTCTGAGAAGAATCAATAAACAATTCCTCTAAAGCACCGACTGTCTTGTCGATATTTCCTACTACTGCATCAGTTATATTCTGTTGTAAATTGGCGTAATCATCACCACGAACGGTGATAATGGTGCCGTTCTTTGTCTTGACATTCACTACGAATGTTGACTCAGATGACATTAACCTCTCCTAACTGGATTGCGGACTGTCCGTCAACCCAATAGCAGTGCTCGGTGTATGAGCACAGTTTACAACTGTCAAAGTTAGGTAAGTAAAGATTGTTCTGTCTGGCTTTCTCAAACAGAGCAACTAACTCATCTAACTTTTTTAGCGTAAATCTATCTAGTGCAACTGGTTCGCTAGTTGTCCCTTGCCTAGCCATCCAGTATGCACCCCAGTGTGGTCTGATACCAAATTCTCTTTCCATCATACAAGCGTAAACCTGTAATTGTAAATCACTTGATGGTGTTCTTAATCCTGTCTTTAAGTCTACAATAATTAATTGATTGTCACTGGTAACAAAGACCCTATCAATAGCGCCCTTAAGTGTAATGCCACCAGTTTGAATTTGAAGGTCTAGTTCAATGGCTGGCGTGCCGTCAGGTGTGGTCCATAGTTCCCAGTTACTACCCTCACGCCACTCAACCCAACGCTCTAAGAATGTCTTGCCATTAAAATACCACCAGTCATAGTTCTCGCCGTCAGGATTGGCTCTAGAAGTTCTTGATGATTGTCTGAAGTCTTCCTTAGCAATCTTGTCATAGCCTCTAAGTGAGGACTCTGTATCCCACGCTTGTTCCCATAACTTATCTATCTCTAACATAACTGTCTTCCCTTTCTAATTGGTAGGTATCCTACCACTTTTGTTACTCTTTCATTGTTTTCAAACTCTGTTGTCATTGGCAAGTCGTCTCTGAATTCCCAAATAATATCAACTTCATTAAGATTAAAAGCCCACACTCCTTCGGGAGTTGAGTTAATATACATTGGAATCATTGATTTACTTCTGGCTTCGCCCATTAACCTAGCGTATTTACTTTTCTCAATTAGTAAATCATCATAGTGAGTGTATCTACATTTAAGTTCAATGTATAGATTGCTTTCTTTTGATGAGCAATCAAAGCTTGCAAACTGTTCCTCTGATTTAATTAAGTCTGGTAGATACTCAGATTTAATTAGTTGAAATAGTTCTTGCTCGTTCACTTTGTTCCCACCTTTGAAGGTCATAGTTTGCACTAGCAAGATGAACAGCAGAGCCACCTAAGTTCCATATCGCTGGCTTCTCATTTACTTTAGCGATACGACTTAAGAAGTATTGCCAACCACAACTTAACCAAGTTGTAATACTTGAATAACTTGTGTGCTCTGGCACATCATATCCATTTACTTGTAACATTTATTCCTCTTTCTATTAGAAATACATTAGGGAACTAGGAGGACCAAGATTAGTCCCCTAATGTATTGAACATACAGCAGGAGACCAGGAGAAAGGATAAGACCAATCCCCTACTGTATGTAGTATTACTTAGTAATTGAGGTTACTAAGTAATATATTATTAGTAGTAATATATTACTATTACTACTTAGTAAGTATTAGTAATACCATTGTAGTGGTAGTATTATTACTTGTCAAGTCAAGAAGTAAGGAGTTTCTAATGTTAATTTTACCACTTCCTGTTGACATTCCTGTTGAAGAACCTAGGCAAGAACAAGTTTACTTTACTAGGGCTTATGTAAGAGACCGACTATTTGGTAATGGTTGGTCTGTTGATGAATGGACTTGCTTAGACGAACTAATCACTCGTGAATCCGAATGGTTGCACGACGCAGCAAATCCTAATTCATCTGCTTATGGATTGTTTCAAATGCTTAAGACTCCAGAAGGGTTAAGCATTAAGAAGCAAACCAATCGTGGCTTTCGTTATATTGAATCTCGTTATGGCACTCCCTGTAAAGCTTTGGAGTTTCACGACGAACACAATTACTATTAACCACGCCTATACCTTTCGTTTATTGTTTGTCTAAGTTGACTTTTGTATGCTCTATAACAAGCAATAGTAGTCACAAAGAAAACAAACGCTAGGATTTCAGCCATCTAACCTCCTATCTGTATACCAATCTGACCTGTAAGCCTCTTAAAACCCCCTTCTCGGGCCTCTAAGGGGCATCTGTGGAGTCGTCCTCGTCGACCTCTATCTCATCTACATTCATAATGAAGTCTATAAATGGAGACCCAATGTCGGTAACGGCTAGGGCTATTGTTCCTATGATAGCAGCAACAGCAGTCCTTGCTGAGATATCGTCGCTTGCTGCTTCCCATATATCATCAAAGTGTAAGAACCTTTGAAGGTCCTCGAACACTTCTTTGGTTGCATCCAAAGACTCCATAGCCTCAGCCTGTTCGTCTTTGAATATGTCATTAATCATATTCTCTAGGTCTTTCTTTTCTTTACTCATTCTATTCCTATCTCCTTCTTTAGTGTTATCGGTTTTATCTTGTAGTGCTTTTGTATTATCTTTCTTTGATTTCTAGTAGTGCCACCCCATACACCATAAACATCTCTGATTATAGCGTAATCAAAACATTCTGTTCTTAACTTACAACCATCACAGAACTTGACTACCTTTGGTTTAGTGCTATTATTTTCATAATCAAAGAACTCATCAGGGTTCGGATGATTATAACACTTAGCATTGTCCCGAACTAATTCAAAGAAACTGTCTATCATTTTTTTATTTCTTTATCTAGTTCGCTAATCTTATTGCGTAGAGTTTTCTCTAGACTATGCAATCTATTATATGATGTGTTGATATCATACTCTAGTTTCAACTCAGCAAGTAATTCATTGTTAGAACCATTGGCTAGAATGGTATCTAGCAATCGCCTAACTCTTGATATGTCAACCCTTAACTTGATAAGGTTTGCATAGGTAGTTTCTTTATTCATTATTCCTCCTCATCTATCTCATCTGCTGGTGTTACTTCCACCCAGTAATCATATGCTGGCTCATCTTTCCAATAGTCAGCATCAAAACTTGCTAGGTGTATTGCTTCGTCTATGTCTTTAGCTTCGACATAAACATCTCTTACCTCTATTGTTTTTACTTTGAGTAGATACTTACCTACCTTGTTTTGTATTGTCATATTTCTATCGTCTCCTTTTCATTATCGAACTCATCTTGATATGTGTGAGTGTATTTAGCATTGGGAAATAGTTCCTTCAATGCTTCTGTCACAGGTATTGAAGGTGCCCAAGCGGTCCAGAAAAAGATATCTAATCTTTGTCCGTTGCTCTTGATATGTTTAACTGTTCCGCTAGCGTTCCATTTAGTTCCCCAGTTACTAATGTTCCAAACATACCAGTTGTATGGGCTGTTCCATAACTCTTTACTTGTATCTAATGGTTCATTATTGTAATCAGGGTGGTCAGGTGGTGGGACTATCTTGGCGAAGTCAAACTCACCTTTCTCGTTGAATACAAGGTCAACTATCTTGTCGATAGTTTCTTTGTTGGCAACGATTGTTAAATCATTGTCGCACCAATTAGGCATTTTTCTTTCCTTTCAGATATTCCTTTGATACATACTGTTTGAGCAGGGACAGGTTAACTTTGTCCTTACTATCAACTGGATAGTTAGCAACTATCTGTCTAGTGGTGTGCTTTCTAATAGAAATCACATCACTTCCATACCTATACATAGCGGTGTATCCCAGTATTAAACTTGAATACTGCAACACATTACTCACTTTGTAGTTTCTCCAGTTCTCTTTGTAGTTTGGATATCTTTTCCTCTTTGCTGAGTTTCTGCTTGGATTTGATACCAAGCTTTTCGTTCTCCTCAGTTAAGAGTTTGCGATACTCGTTCTTATACTTAGCCTTCAATCTTTTAGTAGCATTGTAGGCCGCTTGATTGTAGAGACTTGTCATTGACAATTACATCACCTCCTCGTTGGCGTTGTCTGGGTCTAGGTTTAAGGAATAAGAGAACGCCTCTAATGCCTTAAGTTCACACAACTCTGAATACTTGTAGCGATTTAGCAGAGTCCATTGAGCAAACTCAACATCACGCAACGCACCAGACAAACACTCCTTGACAGAGAGTTCTTTGGTGTAGTTATAGACAGCATCTACAAACTGCAAGTAAGCCTTGAGCCTAGATACTTTGAGTGTGCCCTTGAATATCCGCACCTCGATAGTGCTGTGATTGGTTAGGTTGATAGAGGTATATCTACCTTGCTGTTGATATGGAAATTTCTTGGCTATCACACCACCAGCCTGCTTGACTTGCCCTTCAAAGGTGGCGAACTGATTGTTGCGCCTACCAGCGATAGACTCCGAGAACGATTGGTTCTTGTTAATCAGATAGCAGAACTTCCATAAGTGACTAGCACTAGCAAACGCCCTGCGATTGATATGAATATGCACACCACAACTCCTTGTGTTGTATGAGCGCATACCAGCCTTGCGTAACTCATCTACGACTTGCCAAGGGAACTTTGTCATAGCCCAATCAAGTGTCATTGGGTGAGTTACTAACTCGAAGCCGTAGTTAAGACTGCCGTCACTCTTGAGATAATAAACAGACTCATCTCTCGAGTGCTCATTAGCAATTTCTACGCCGTCACTAAGAGTGCAATTAGTCGCTTCTGTTTCTAGTTCCATACCTAGATATGGCAAGCCTCGATATGGGTTAGGACCTTTGCCCTCGATATCTCTATCGGTGCTCTTGAATAAAGCGTCAGGTCTATAACCATAATCGTGTATGCCATTATAGTCATAGCCGTCATCATCACAGCACTCATAGCGATAATATCTGTCGCAATTTTCACACCAAGTAAGTTCACCCTCGGCGCACGCCTCGCAATAGACACCATCTACATCTGACGGACTAAAACTATCGTCAAGGTGCATTATCTCATCACACCGATAACAAACTATGTAGTAGTCTTGACAACTAGCACAGTAGTTGTTGTAGTAATTGCTAGCCGTGTGAAGGAAGTTCTTGTTACAACCGTCACAAGTTGTAGCACAACCAGCACAGATATACTCATTTGAGTCTGAGCATATGAGAATATTTTCCATACTCTCATATGCTTCGCACTCTACACAATAGGCTTTGTTCATAATATCTCCTTAGTTTCTATTAGAAATCAGCCCTAGACCACTCGTTGTCGAGTCGTCCCTGTATATATTTGAATCGACCACCTCGGTAACAATCACATTCGTAATCAACCTTGAAGCACTCGAGACATAGCAGGCAAGTTACGCACTCGCCGATATAGAAGGACTCATCACCTAAATCAGAGTCACAGTTCCAGCACCAACCCTCAATGAGTGCTTGGTTTTGAAACTCTCGCAGAGTTTCGTCGTCAGTATCCTCATTAAGGTCAGCGTCATTCCAATCGTCATAGGACTTGAGGCTATATCGGTAGAAGTTATACTTGTATGAGTCGTTACTCCACCAATTGCCGTCACTATCCCAATGACCTAGTGACTCATTGACTATGTAGATAGGCTTCTTGAGTCCGTCATTGACAGACATAATGGCAATCTTGTTGCCAGTAGCCCACTTCTCTAGTTTCTTGAACCACTTCTTGTTGTCTAAGTTCTTGACTTTCTGAGGCAAAGCTGACTCAGCAAAGAACCTAGTATCGCTACGATTGTCACCCTTTGGCACATCAATAGGCAGAATGCCATTGTGAGCCAAGATAGTCTTGGTCGAACCACCTACCCTGAAAGGGTGGCAGTTGTCCTTGACAACCGAGCCGTGAGTAGCAAGGCGAGCGTGAAACATAGCCCAGCCACCCGCATATTTATTTCTAACAGTTAGATATCTATCTACTGTTTGTTCCCAATCCAAACCGCGACCAGTAATGATTGTGTCTTTGGTTCTGATTGCATAGCCGAACCCGTCAGGGTTATTGCTACAAGCGCATACCAAGTCATCTTCACTTGGTATTGCGCCAGGTTTTGATACCATCAATAGGCACATACCTGTTACCTTCCCTTTCCTTTTTCTCGTAGTATTCTGTTAGTTGGTCTAGCGCTCTGAACGCTAGCCAATCCTGTTCCTCTTGCTCTCGGTCTAGGGCTTCCTTTTCGTCATACCCATACCAATCTGATAATGGTGTTGGCATTTAATCACCTACCTTTCCGTATCTTTCTAATAGAAATTGATACAAATTATTAATTTCCTCTGTTAAGATATCTATGATAAGTTTTTGTTGCTCAACAGTTAGTTCAACTTTTTCTAGTATCATCAGAAAAGTTCCTTAGTCTCGAGTCCACCTACAAATCCTGCAACAAGCAAGACTAATAGCCAGAACAAAAGACCTAACACAAACTCACCGCGTTTAGTTAGTTTCATTTTGAACCACATTTCTATTAGAAAGTTCTCTAGCCCAAAGAGACATCAAGATGTCTATGCTCTGCGATTTAGTGGGTCGCTTTGCTTTGTATTTAGTGCGCACCGCGTCAGCCCGTCGAGACTTGGCAGGTGTTGGCGGATAGACTACTGACCTAGTCCGCATTACTTTATTGGTAGGTATTGACATATACATATATCCTTTCTCTAACCTACAAATACTATTATACCATAGCCCCCCTGTTGTGACCGAATTGTGTAACCAAATTAGTCACCACTTCAACTACCAATCCGTAGCAAAAAGTTTTGCATCAACTACCAATCCGTAGCAAAAAATCTGAGACATTTCTATTAGAAATTAAAACAAAAAAAATTAGACAAAAAAAATACCCCCTATTTCTAGGGGGTATTTTCTACCTATTCCTAACTTGCTAGCTCGTCGATAGTTTCCGCTAGGTTCTGTGCTTCTTGGATAGCACTCTCAACCATAGCCAAAACCTCAGCGCCGTCTAACTTGCCGTCGCGTATTGCCTTACATACGCGGGCTAGTGCCTTTTCTTCGGCACTATTGCTAGTTACTAGATTAACTAACTCATTCCATCTCTCGATTGAGTCGATAGTTTCGATAGTCTTAACCCCGTAGGTTTTGGACTCAGTTATCATTAAGTTGAGTGTTTTCTCGGCTAGTTTCTTAATTTCTTTAGTTACCTTGCCGTCACTTACTCTCGCAACTGCGCCACCTATTGCCTTGTATCTCGAAACTGTAGGGGTCGAGATATCACCGCCTAATTCTTTAATAGTT
>Ga0099848_1001366_pt1 | contig 11369 bp, 11 predicted proteins | sample CB_VirMetaG_3_FD_78179 | JGI IMG/M metagenome (GOLD analysis project Ga0099848, IMG submission 78179) | Freshwater to marine saline gradient viral communities from Chesapeake Bay - CB_1508_1S Viral MetaG | ecosystem: Environmental > Aquatic > Marine > Coastal | place: USA: Chesapeake Bay... | reverse complement strand
GGTTCCACTCAATGGCATTTTTTATCTGGAATGTTCTATTAGAAACTGTCTTGATAATCTCTTCAAGAAATTTCAACATAATGTCATAGTATCTGATTTTGAGATCTATTTTATTCAGTCTCTCATCAGCATCCAGGTGCCTTTGTAATGCCTCTTTATCTCTAACTTTATACGGAAATGGTTCTTCGATATAAACTTCTGCTGGTGCCTTTCCTGAGTAGTAATTATATCGATCAAGTTTTACTTTATTGTAAGTTTCTCTTGCCTTTTCACGTAAGAGAGTTGTGGTATTGTAGATTGTATAATATTTGGAATGAAGTTGTGGAATTTTTAAAGATTCATCGTGCAAATTGTCAGGATCTATGATAGAATCTCTTTGCCACATCTCCTGAATTTCATCAAGATTCATAAAGGTTTATTCTGTAAATTTAATATATCGTAAATAGTATACTTGAAAGATACCTCTGCTGTAAAGTATTTTATATCAGTATCCGTGGATGTAAATTCTAAAGAAGTTAAAGATACTGGGAATAAATCTCTAAACTTAATTTGTGCCTTTGCGTTGTAATTGCTATTTAAGATTAATAAAGTCCCATCACTAAAGAAATTCAATGGATCTCTATCTCCATCTTCATTTAACATGTTATCAAACTGCTTTGCCGATTCTGGAAATCCAAGACTAGTCATCCAATTATGGATTGTTACATAATTCACTAAATCTTCATCAACTAAAAATCTCAAAGTTAAATCTGAATATTCTAATTGATCACCTGGTACATCAATTTGCTTCAAATACGTTGTTTGCTTTTCAGTTTGCAATACTATTTGTGGTATTTTTGCAGAATTGCAGAAAAAAGAAACTTTAGGGTATTTTGCCAACGAAAATTGAAATCCTACTGGAGATAAGAAATTTCTATTACTTATTTGTTTATTAAAAGGAGAGGTTGCCATTTAATTTTTTATAAAGGAGAAAACATAGTACTTCCAACAAGTCGTTTTACAAATTTATCAGAATATGACGAATTTGATTTTTTAGGTTGTTTTTTTGGAGTTAATGACATAGGAGGTGGCCCAGCAGGTCTCATTGCAGATTGAATATTTTTTTGGGTAGTTTTATCGAGTTTAAATACACTATTTGGACTTATTGGATCACCTACTGCTTCCTCAATAAATTGCTTGAATGTTTTCATTCTTTTTATTTTTATTTAGATAAAAAAAGACCCCCTTTCGGGGGTCTGATAGATATGTGAATCGAGATCACATGAGGTTGTTAACTCTAACTCTTCTGTAGTATGCGTTAGCGTTACGGTTAAGAGCACCTTGACCGACATCAAAACCTTCAGCAAATGGATTTGCAACAAGACCGTAACGGGTCTTAAATCCAATTTTTGGTTGGAAGGTGTTCTCGCCAACTGCACGAACCATTTGGAGAGGAACGTATGGGCAATAGAACAGACCTGCATCATAAGGTGAAGAACCCTTATAACCAACAACATAGTACTGACTACCAACAGCTCCTGGGTTTGAACCACCAGAATATGGGTCAATATATACACGATACTTACCTTGGAGAACACCAGCGAAGGTGTTACCAGTGTCATCAACCTGGAGGTTTGCGTTAAGTGCTGGGGTGTAATCAAGAACACCTGCCATGGTGAGTGCCGAAGCAACATCAGCAGAGCACATGATCATGTTACCCTTTCCTCTACGAGTTGTTTGTGCGATTGCGTTTGCATCGCGCTCGATTTGGAAGATAAGACCCTTGAACTTCTCAACAGACCAACGACCGTTTGAATCAACATCAAGGTCAAATACACCAGACTGAGCAACGTTATGCTGAGCGCCAGGCTTAGCGACGTTGTAGATGGTGCGGATGATCTCTCTGTTGATTTCAGAAAGAATTTCAGTCGAAAGAATGTTTGCGAGTTCTGCCTCAGCATTCAGACCGTGAATTGCCTTCAGGTCTTGAGCGAGTTCGAGTGAGTACTCAGCCTTCAGTGCTCTTGACTTTGCAGTAACGGTGACTTTCTCGATTGAGAATGCCATCTGGTTGAATTCACCAGTGTCACCACCAAGACCTTCTGCACTATCGGTACGCATACCTTGACCTACGTTGTAGGTAGATGCGTCACCTGTTTGAGGATTGGTTCCATCAAGAATTCCTGGATTTGAACCTCTCTGGGAAGTAGTACCCATACCAACGGCACCATTGGTGAATCCAGTGGTGACATTGAATGAATTACTCTGACCAGAGAATGCAGAATCAACTTCGTTGAAGAATGCTTCTGTTCCAGATTGGTTATTATAACGGGAACGCATTGCGAAGATGAGTCCAGTAGGACCATTCATTGGTTGAACGCCGCAAAGGTCATAAGCGACCAGATTTGGCATTGCGCGGCGGATCAATGAAATAAGAACAGGATCGAAACCTGCGGTAGGACCAGCATTGAATCCTTGAGCACTGCCACCAAAACCTGCAGCACCTGCTGTAGAAGCAGTGGCATTGGTGATTGGCGCCTCGTAGAGAAACTCACGAGCTTCACGAAGTTCTCTTTCTTGGTTTTCGAGCAGGATAGCGGTTACAGATCTACGATGTGAATCTTTGATCTCATCGAGTCCTTGATAATCAAGGATAGGAGCCCACTTCTCCTGCAAATATTCTGCATTGAACATTTGCATTTGTTTTTACCTCTTTTAAAAAATTAGTTTGATTAATATGATTTAAAAATCACTTTTTGGCGACTCTACTAAGAGTCTGAAGATATGCAGTCATCATTGGTGTTGTAGACTCGTTTAAGTCTTCATAGTATGAATTATTATCTTCAGATAATGTTTCTGAGTCATCTTTTTGAGCACTAGTAGGTCTAGTTGGGAAATAAGATTCCCTCAAAGTTACCAGTTTCTCACGATAGTTTTCTTCACTATCAAACTCAACATTTTCCGCAAGAGAAGCGAGTTTTTCCTTCTGTGAAAGTGCAAGACCTTCAGAGATTTCTGCAAAAATTACATCAGAAACTGACTCAGCTAATCTTTTATTCAGAGCAACATTTCTTTCTATTTGCTCGTTGAGTTTTGCTTCCATTTCATCAAGTTTATCTACCATATTCTCGATAACATCATATCTATCTTCAGGGATTGATACATAATGATCTTCAAAAAGACTCTTCATTCCTGCAAGGAATGATTCGGTCATTTCAGTCTTAAGACCGTGCTCAACTGCAAGTGCATTCTCTTGAATCCACTCATCAGCAACATATTCAAGATAAGTATCTAAACGCTCGGTAAGTTCTTGCTTGATGAACTCAACCTCTTCAATCAAAGCATTTTCATAAGTGGTTTGAAGTTCTTCCTTAATGTCAGAAACTTTTGAGCGAATAGCAGCTTCAAAAATAGTACGTGCTTTTTCTTGGAATTCTTCGGAAAGTTCTTCTCCTGCAAGAAGAGCATTTACATCATCTTCGATGCTGAATTCTTCTTCGGCAACTACTACTTCTTCTTCTTCAGTTTCAACTTCTTCTACTTCTTCGTGCTCTTCTTCGGCAACTTCTTCATCTACAATTTCTTCTTCAACAATTTCTTCTTCGGAAATTACTTCATCATCTTCATCTAATGATTCTTCTTTAACAGAAGATGCTTTAGCATTTACAACATTCTTTACTTGAGCAAGAGTTGTTGCTGGATCTTTAATTTTTGCAGACTCGTCATCTGGACGATAGTTTTCTGGAGTAGGGCCACCTAAATCTTCCCATGCACCAGTTTGCCCTGGTGTTGTAACACCAGAAGCATTTCCAGATTGCATTGGTTCTGCAGGTTTTGCGCCTTTGGTTACTACGTTTTCCATTTCTTGTAAATTTTTACCAACGGACATTTTTTTAGATCTTTTTATTATAATCTATATTTATTTATAATTTATAAATTTGAAAGAAATTCTTGGAACAATAAAACTTTGTTCTCCTGAAATGTTCTTTCATCAACTAAGGTATTAATTTTATTTTTAGTTTGTTCCGCGAGTTTCTCACGAAGAATTCCTCCTTCCCAAACCCACTCTTTACCTTCCATAATTCCCTGAACAAAAGCATCTGGTGCAGAAGGATCGGCAACTATATCTGCTGCAGTTGCAAGCATAAAATCTTCACCAACAATTTTATGACCCTCATTAGTCATTTTAAGTGAACCAACTCCACGAGAAGAAACACCTAAAGTAACTCCTTCACCAATAAGAGATTTTGCAATCTTACCCATGGGAGTTTCTAAAAGTTGTGCTTTACCTTTAAAATTGTTACCTTCTGCGGTTAAAGATACAATTTTATGAGACACTCTATCCAAGTTTACAGTTGGACCATCTGGATGACCCAACTCACCTAAAGCACGACCTTTATTGATAAACGATTCCGTATATCTTTTTACTTCACGGGAAAGAGTTTCCATTGGATACATTCTTCCATTTCTATTGCAGATATCTCCCTGAAGAAAAATACCTTCAATAAACATTTTTTTGTTAGTACCCTTTCCTTCGACAATAAACTTAATGTCTGATACTTCTTCTGTAATTAATTTCATTGGTTTAATTGGTTTAATTGGTAAATCCTACTTTTGTTCCTTTGACTAAATTACTATCCGCATACACACAATGAGAGGGCATTTTAACAATTTGCTCAACTGATCCGGGTGGTAATGTTATTGAACCAATTCCTGTCCCATTTTGAGTTTCAACAACTGAAACTACATGATTAGAAGTATCAGTATTTACTAAACGAACAACAGTTGCAGAAGTAAAACTAGTTGCAGTACCAGTTGTTACAGGTAAAGCAATTTCAGAACCTAAAATTTTAGTTGTCATTCTTCGCTATCTCCGTTCTCAAATTCATCTTCACTTACTTCATCCTCTTCTATACCAAATAAAGAATTTGCAACAAGTGGTCTAATTTCATCTATTTTTTCTGCAGTTTTTGCAAAAATAGCAGATTTAATTGCACTAGAAATTTCAGAGGGTGAAGAATCTTTAGTTATCAAATCTATAACGTTTTCCATAAATTTATTTTAATATTATACAGATATTTATATTTTTCCTCCTTTTGGTTTTATTTCTGGTACTTGAGTGATAGAACTATTAATATCTGGTTCCATAGGAACTTCGCCAAGTGGATTTTCTATCTGCCCTTCCATACCGTCTTGTTGTGGAATTGGATTTCCATTTTCATCTACAGGTGCATTTGGATCAGGTAATATTCCTTTTTCTATTTCATCTTGAATTTGTATATCAATTTCTATTATTTCAGAATCAGTTTGTCTTAAAATTTTCTTTCTTACATATTCAGTTGAGTAATATTTGCCAATATATGGTTCTATAGTAGTCGCTAGAGTTAATCTATTTGTTAACATTTCAGATTCTTTCAACTCTGCGAATTGATTATCATACAGGAAATCATATTGAATATGATCTTCCATAATTTCCCAATCTTCTGGAGATACTATATTTTTTAATAGTAACTGAGTACGAAGCATGTCATTAAACATACTCGAAAATCTTTTTCTAAGTCTCCCAACAAACTTAGCAAATTTTAATTCATCTCTTAAAATTTCTGATGATCTCCCAAGATTGAAACCAGTGTCTCCAGTAATTCTAGATTCTGGAACATTTAAGGATCTATATAGTTTCTTTTGAAAATATTGAACATCACTCAGTTCTCCTAAATTTTGACCGCCGGGAAGAGTTGTAATTTCTGTTCCTCTTCCACCTTCGCGGCGAGGTAACCAGAAATCTTCCATCATCGACATAAACTTACGATCATCACGAACTTCACCAGTGCTTGCGTCGTAAACAAGTTTATTACGATAGCGAGACATAACTTCTTTAAGGTATTGCTCTGCTTTTACCTTTGGAAGATTACCAACATCGATATAAAAAATTCTTCTTTCTGGTGCTCTAGACAAACGATAGATAACCAAAGAATCCTCAATCATTCTAAGTTGATTGAGTGCTTTTATTGCTTTATGTAAAAATGATAATATAGTACCCTTATTTCTGTCTACTAATCCAGAAGTGCAATAACTTATTGCATCTTTAGTTATTTTTATAGATTTTTGCCTTTTAACACCACCGTAGGAAGAGAGTGGATAATTTGGTGTTGGTGTATATAAAAAATATTCTTCTATCTCTGGAAATTTTATATCTTCAGATTCTGAAAAAATACTTGTATTATTATTCTTTTTATTTTTCTTCTCTTGCTTTACATACTTAATTTTCATCGGATCAATATATCTAATTTCCTGTATTCCCTCCTGAGGATTTTTAACATCTATTACTTTTAAGTAGAATAATCTTCCATCAACATACCAATTTCTAAAAATTTCATGACATTTTCTATCAAAATCCATCATTTCTTTAATGGATTTAAATTCTTTTCTTACTATTTCTTTTAATCTATCGCTAGCATTTAAATTAGATAGTTCTATTTCTACAGGAGAATCATATAAATCACTAACTAAAGCCTCATTTACAATATCCTCAATAGCATTATCACACTCTGGATGTAATGCCATCTCCCTATATCTTTTAATTAAATCATATTCTGTTCTATAAACACCTTCAATGTCTACATACTGTCCATAAAATCCACTTTGTATATAATGATCAACCCCGTCCTCGTTTGATGGAGGAACGGGGGATATTACACTACTGGACTTTTTATCATTATTTTCAATTGAAAAACCAAAAAGTTTTGCCATTTTATAAATGTTGACTTATTATATACTATTTATTACTTATCAATTAATGTCAACTCCACCAGCATCAGGTGAATTTCCTTTAATTGCTTCCCACCAAAGAACTTGAAGTTCTACTTGGAATTCTTCAATTCCTGGTTGATCACTAGAAACTGGAATTGCATTTGTTGAAGTTGGGAACAAATCATACATGTGATATGCTCTCAAAGTTTGACCATTACGATCTAATTGATAGACAAATGCATCTGAAGTATATGTTGTTGGATTAGTTTCGCCAGTTCCATCAGAAACTCTATTAATTTTATTAATCCAATTTTCAAATGCAGATCTAATAGAAAAGTCAGTATCATTAATTATAGTAACAGTCCAACTTTCAAAAGATCTGTCTCCAGCAACTTTCAAAGTACGTCCTCTAAATGGAACATCTATAAATGCAATTTGAGATGCTGGAAGAGCAGCAGCCTTAACTAAAAATCTAGATTTTTCTAAGGTTGTACTATCTGTCTTTGCGATGTCTGGGAAAGATAATACCACTTCAAAAAGGTTACTTCTTGCACCCCCACCAATTAACTGACTTTTGAAGTCAGTAATTTTTCTAAGTGAAGGTGGATTAAATTGAGTTCTTGTTGCCATGATTGTTTAACCTCTAGATTAGAAATTTCCGATTACTTCTTCAAAAGCAACACCAGTTCTAGTTGCAATGAAGGTCAGACCAATAAAGTTGATTGACTTTGTTGGTTTAATGTAAATATCCGCAACAAACTCGTTAGCATCAATAACTGCAGGAGTGTTATTAGTTTCGTCGCAGACAACAACATAATCAAATATACCTCTCTTAGATTGTACGTCTCTTAAGAATGGTTCAATGATATTGACAAAGTTTGTTCGTGTTAATTCATCATTAAATTCAAAGAGTTGATCCTTTGCTGCCGCAGATATAGCTTTTTCAAGATAAACAAATAATCTCCTCACATTAATTCTATCAAAGGCAGATGACTTTCCAAATCCAGTTTTATCGCCAAAGAGAACTATCCCATCTCCAGGTGACAAAATAACTGGATTAACTCTATTACTATAAAGTCTGTCTCTTTGTATTTTTCCTGGATTGTACGCAAGTTTGATAGCATTCAAGATTGCTCCTCTTGTAGTTCCCGCTGGAGAGAACCATGGGTAACTGTTTAGATCATTTCTTGCACAACACCCTGCAATATCACCATTTAATGGAATATATCTATAAGTACCATTAAATCTGTCATACATGTACTTGTATCCACTGTCAAACACTGCATATGTTGAAGATGTTATCGGAGCATAAAAACTAATTATGTTCTCAGTAATTGTATCAATACTTCTAATGGTATCTGCTGTTTGTGAAGATGTATCAGTAATTGCCGATCCTCTATATGGTGAAATAAATGCAATTGTATCTTTTCTAGATTCTGCGACTGCAATCAATTTATTTGCTAATGCCTGAGCCTCTTCTTTAGCATATCCTGCAGAACCCATAAGTAAAAAGTCAATACCTTCTTCTTCTTCTCCTACAAATTTATCATAACCACCAATTATATCAGAAAGAGAAGGTGCTAAAGATCCACTTACGTCTAGGGCTTCACCTCCATCATAATTTTTTCCACCACGCAATGACAAATCACGCGCTCCAGATCCGGCAAAAATAATATCTTGTGCTTCTTGATCCCACCCAGTGTCAGTTGCAAGTTCAAATCCTTCACCAAATCCAGTAGTTACAACTCCTGTAGGAGAAGAACCTCCAAAAATGTATTGTGATCCGGTTGTTAAATACCTTCTCCAGTAAGAGGGACTTCCAAATGAATAAACAGCATCTTTTGCCTTAGAAAGACCTAGATGCTTTTCTAATATTGTACCGGCATTTCCAGTAACCTTACCTTCATCATCAATAACTATGATATGCAGTTCATCAAATCTGGAATTTCTTCCTGCAGCAAACTCCGAAGTACCTGGTCTTGGAGCGAGTACGTTCCAAGAAATTTGAGTTCCGGATGTAAGAGTAACTTTTTGGTTGTCAAACCAATCTGATTCATTTAAGTAAGTTACTGATGTGAATGAGACCGATTGACCAGTAGTGTGAATCGCTACAGTTGAATTATCTGCAAAATTATAAACACCTAAAGGTTGGTAATCCACAGGAGTTTCCGTTCCTGCCGCAGAAACATGACTTACTACTTTTACATTAACAAGACTAACTCCAATTCCCGTAATAACACCTTTTAAATAACCATCCAAAACTGAAGTAGATCCTGCTCCAGGTGAAATATTTGAAATTGCTTGGGTTACACCATATCCTACTTGTACTCCAGTGGTAGTAAATCCTGATAAAATTTGATCTGCCTGAGCATCAATAATGGAAACCTTTATACCATTTGCCCAAGATCCAGGATTTTGTGCAAGTACTGTTACATCTGGAATAATGTTATCTAAATATCCCAATTCAGTATAATGTTCTAAACTTTTTACTTTTATTGAAGTAATTCCTGCTGATGCATTTCTTAACTTTGAACTATCTGCTCTAACAACTTGCATGGTTCCACCATATGCAAGATAAGATGAAGCAACCATCCAATGCTCATAGTGCTTATCTGCAGAATATGGTCTACCAAAAGTATTTAATAAATCATTCTCACTTTCAATTAAAACTTGTTCATCTACTGGTCCTTTGGCAAATGGTGCTGAGAGTGCTCCTACGGAAGCAGATAATGGATCTATTCTTCCGATAGTTAAATCAACTTCTCTTATTAAAATTCCAGGAGATGCTAAATTTAGTGGCATCTTTATTCTCCTACAAGTCCAGAATTATCTAAAAATATTTATAAATTCCTTCCTTTTAAGATCTATCTATATTCCCACATATATGATCTGTCTCCGTATTCATCAATATTCCAAACTTCTAAAGCATGATTTTCTTTATCATTTCCAGCCCATATCCATCGTTCTTCATTTTTCGTTTCATTAATAATAGAGTCGAAATCATCTAAACCATCTGAAATAAATCCAAATGGTGACATATCCTGCTCAATCTGATTTCTTTGTTCTTCATAAATTCTTTTACGGACATCATTATCCGTCATTTCTTTAAAATAATCTTGCGCAACTAACCAAGAAAATATAACAAGACACATTGCCAAATCATCATTACATCCTTCTTCAGCCTCAAAAGAATTATGCTTTTGAGTAAACGTAGTTAATTCACTAATAATATCATAATCATTTACTAAGAGTTTATCATCTTCCAATAAAGTTTTTAAGTTAGAACACCCCAACTTCTTTACTGAAGCTGTCATACGAACACCAAGTTGAGATTTTTTACCACTAAATCCAGACCCAACTATTTGTCCTGCTCTACCTCTCATAGAGCACATTAAGATATTGTCATACTCCAAATCAAAATGTAAAATATTAGCAACTTGATCACCAATATCATTTACCTCAATCAATAACCAAGCATCATTATACGCTGATGCAACTTCATTAATTATACTTGGAAATAACATTGGTTTTATTTCATTATTTCTATATTTTGCTACAGATTTATATGGAAAGTTTGTAATATCAAAAACAACAAATGCTGAATAATCATTACCTATACCTCTTGCAACGTCAACTGTAATTAAGTAATTATTTTCTTCAATTGGATCTTCATATATGTCTAATCCCGCATTTTTCTTTAGTGGATCATCATAGACAAGATTTTTAAGTTTTGATGGATTTATAAGAGTATTGATTGATCCTAAAAACTCACATTCAAACTCAGTTTTAAATTGCTGCTCAGAAGTATTTGCAATCGTTTGTAATTTCCAAGCTTCGTCTCTACCTGGAACTTCAGACCAGTGAACATCTGTTGGAATATATTCATTCTTTCCCTTTTCTGAATCATGCCACATTCTATAAAAATGATTCATACCGCGAGGGGTAGAAACAATAATTACTTTTGTACTCTGACCAGATGATATTGTTGGATAAACAGAAGCGAAGAAGTCGTCAGCAATATGGTTGGGAATAAACGCAAATTCGTCTAAGAAAATTACATTATATGAACCACCACGAACTGCTGATGCTGAAGTTGAAGCGGCAAGAATTTTTGAACCATTTTCTAATTCTAATGAACCTCTATTCCAAGATATAATTCCTTGCTGCATCCACTTAGGTAAATTTTCATAGGCAAGTTGCAATCTTCCAAGAAGATCTCTTGCTGTTGATGCTTTGTTTGCTAAGATTGCGATGTTAACATTATCGTTAAAAACAGCGTAATGTAAAAGATATGATACACAAGTAGTAGACTTACCAGTCTGACGTGGCATCTTACAAATATTAAATCTATTATCATGGAAATTTTTAATTAGTTTTTCTTGAAATGGATACATTTCAAATGGCACTAAACCATGATCAAGAGACACAATCTTAATATAATTTCTAGCAAAGTAAACTGGATCTTCTTTGCATTTGAGAAACTCAATAATTTGTTCCTCAGTAAATTCAATCTGAGTATTTGCTTTTTTTAAATTTGGATTACCAAGATAAACTTCACTCATAAAAATTACCTACTAATTTCTTCCCAGTCCAGTGAAGCAAAAACATCAGCACCAGCAGTATCTGATGCACATACCAGT
>Ga0099848_1001361_pt1 | contig 11389 bp, 15 predicted proteins | sample CB_VirMetaG_3_FD_78179 | JGI IMG/M metagenome (GOLD analysis project Ga0099848, IMG submission 78179) | Freshwater to marine saline gradient viral communities from Chesapeake Bay - CB_1508_1S Viral MetaG | ecosystem: Environmental > Aquatic > Marine > Coastal | place: USA: Chesapeake Bay... | reverse complement strand
CATCTTGAACCATAGAGACCTATTTGAAGAAGCTTGAACCATCTTGAACCATAGAGACCTATACACAGACCAGATGGGGGCTGCAGCCAGTACTGGCTACATAGGACTCTATCTTTCAAATCTAATCGGTACTGTCTACACCTGTCTCTATCTTAAAAATAATCGATAGAGACCTATTTGAAGAAGCTTGAACCATCTTGAACCGGGGAGACCTTGACCATAACTAGTTGGGGCCAGTACTGTCTACACCTGTCTCTATCTTAAAAATAATCGATAGAGACCCTGCACCAGACCACTACGGAGTAGGCTCAAGATTAAAACTGCCAAAAAAAAGGGGCCTAAGCCCCTATCGCAAAATGATGTACCTCCATCACCTGCTCCCGAGGTATGGATTCCGGATGGACCAGCGAACGGCCGGCCCCAAACAATTCATGCATAAGCGGCGAATGGTCCATGCCCTCAACGAGCCGGCTCTCTTCCACCTCCACCTCGATCACGGCAAATCGACTTTCGCCCTCCGCCGCAAATCGCCAACCCATCCAGCGTTGGGCGCTCTCTATCGAGTCGGTAAGATATACCCCTTCCCAGCGGGAAATGAGTCCCTGCTCCAGAATGGATTCGACATTTCCTGATTTTGTCGCGTGGAATAGTCTTATCTTTTTTGACATGGTTTTTTTAGTTATGGTTAAATATAACCAATCCGTTCTAATCCCTAAAATCGGGTGGCGCCTTTTTTCCTAATTTAACAAGAGCTCGACCATAGGGCCAGCCTGTCCCGCAATCGTGCACAGAATTCCCACAATTCCTCCTTCTCCAATCTTACCAAGATTTCGCGCATCACCTCAAGCTCGGCCTCCACCTCCATCCGCATCAGGTCCGGCCTCTCCTCAAAGAGATCCCACATCACGGTCAGGTTTGCGTGCCAATGATCGTGTAGCCTCAGCTCAAAGAGATCGGCGCTTGCCGGGTCCCCAGGATCGAGGTCCCGAGTCAGTCTATCGAAGAGTTGGGTCAGCAGGTTCATTACGTCAGTCGAATTAGCTTGATCCCGTCTCCATGCTCAATGGCCTTGACCGAGACCATCGCCCCCTCTAGCGGACAGCGCCACCTGACCGTGCAACTCACCTCGTCCCGATGGAGCGTCTCGACCTCGACCTCGACGGGCCTACCGTAGTGCGCTAGGATTATTTGACTCTCATGCATAAGTAAATCTTTTGATATCTTCTATTATACTCCCTCCCTATCCCGGGTTCTCACCGTGCCGGAGAGCCGGCATGACTGCTCGTAGATGTGTTTCCAAGTTTCGTTAAAATCGCGTGGCCCTTCCGGCTGCACCGTGCTCTGGACCCTGATGCCCACCCACGAACGATCGCCCTCCTTGCCACCGATCAAGATGGCCCTTAACTTCTCTATCATGTCGTTTGAATTTTTACAATAATACACAATATTTCTTACCGTAAAAAAAGGGATCAACTGGATCCGACCGGTCTCCCATTAAATTTAAGAAAAAAGTCCGACCCGGATTTTATTATCCCAACCAAACGTGTTATATTTACTTAATAACTTAAAAATAGAAGCAATGAAAAAGAAAGAAAGCGCCATCCAACTTGAAAAAATATTACCACAAAGCCGTGTATGGAGATGCGTGCTGGCCGGTATCATCACAATCTGGTTAATAGGCAGACTGGCCCATTTTCTACCCGCATTTCTGGCCCTCATCGCGTTTGGACTGGGATGGTGGGCCGGCAGAGGTCGAGGCTAGGTGTAGCCACACAGATGGAGACCCGCCATAGAGCGGGTTTTTTTGGGCGCTGTGGACAGAGACCCTTACCTTTACAGATGTAAGATGTAATTTGACATTATCAGTACTAGGCAAGGGTCTCTATCTTAAAAATAATCGATAGAGACGGGTGCAATCTACCCTGAACCAACTTGAACCACAGAGAACAGTTAAGTCCAGCTAAATCCAACTTGAACCATAGAGACCTTGACCATAACCAGTTTGGGCCAGTACAAGAATTCGCAGAGACCTATACACCAGTCTAATTAGCCCATAAAAAAAATCCTACTTATGTAAGTTGACACCAATTTACTAATATAACCAATTTCTACTCAACCCGACAATTCACATCATCTTTTAACTAGAGACCCATACACAGACCAGTTGGGGCCAGTACTGTCTATACTTGTCTCTATCTTAAAAATAATCAATAGAGACCGGTGTAATCTACCTTGAACCAACTTGAACCATAGAGACCAAGTACAGGTCTAATTAGCCCATAAAAAAATCCTATTTGGGTAAGTGGACACCAATCTACTAATATAACCAATTTCTACTCAACCTGACAATACACATCATCTTTTAACCAGAGACCAAATCCTTTACTGGCTTGGGCCCACAACGTTAGATCTTGGATGGGTCTCTATTTCTAAAACGGACGACCGAGACGGGTTAAATCCAACTTGAACCCATTTGAACCGGGGAGACCTTGACCATAACCAGTTGGGCCAGTACAAGAATTCGCAGAGACCTTGACCATAACCAGTTGGGCCAGTACAAGAATTCGCAGAGAACTATACACAGACCAGTTGGGGCCGGTGCTGTCTACACAGGTCTCTATTCTTAAAAAGAATTCGCAGAGACCTATTGGAAGAAGCTTGAACCATCTTGAACCGGAGAGACGGTGTAAATCCAACTTGAACCAACTTGAACCATCTTGAACCGGAGAGACCCGTTATCTAACTAGGCGGGCCCAAGACAGTAAAGGATTTGGTCTCTATTTCTAAAGTGGTCGATAGAGACGGTAGCCGGGCCTAGGCCGGTACCTGAATTCACAGAGACCCGTTATCTTAACAGGCTAGCCAGGCAGGGCCAGCAGAGACCCATTCCAATAGCAGGATCGGTGCCCTGGCGCCTGCCCTGCCCGGCAGCTTGAGGTCTCCTTCCCTGGCTAGCCCCTGGCGCTGCCTGGCTGCCCCTGGGTGCCTCTGGGAGCGCCTCCCTGGGGCGCCTGCCAGGGCTAACCAGGGGACTATCTGGACCGGCTAGCTGAAATCGAGTTAAATTTTGTACTTATAGTCGGCCCCCACCGGCAACGACTGCTCTCCCCAGGGGGCCCAAAACCCGGGACCAGTGAGGGGCCTCTCCGGGTATCCCTTGCCCCAGTAAAGTGACCCCTCTCCAGGGACAAAAAAATCCCGGGCCGGGCGGGCTCTTCCCTGGCCTTTTTCCTGGCCCCGCACGGGCACGCGTTCTTTTTATATTATCTAGAAGGGGTAGAAAAGTCGGATTGTCCCTTTATATAAATAACTAAAAATGCTTTTAAGACATGAAGAATAAAATTAAGAAATTTGGTCAGTTCGTCAACGAGAATCGTTTTGGCTCTGGTTATGGTGATGATACTCAAGGAATCATGGCAGCGATTGTAATTAATGAAGATCAAAACTCAATGGAATTACATTTTAATCCTGCAATTATGCACGATATCCATGGTTTTGAGGATGCAGTTAGGGACGAGGGCGCTCGAGTGCTATTTGTAAAGATTAATCCAGAGTCGGGCTCCATTTTTTATAACAACGAGCTACATATGCAGGATGTTGACGTGGTGCAAGAACTTTCTCCCAAAGACTTTGAAAAATAAATAACTAAAAATTTGATCCATATGAAGGTTAGGATAAAAAAATTTGGCGAGTTTCTAAACGAGGCCAGGGGCCCCTATGACGGCTATTGTAATGTGAGCGGCGAGGTGCCTCAGGAATGGGCATCCACCCTGTCCCCTAGGGAATTTGAACAGGAGCTCGTAAGCGAGTTTGCAAATATCTTTGGGTTTGATCCAAGGGAGTTTGAGGCCAGCGGAGGCACGGTGGTGGCCGACGGCACCATCTTTAGCAGCGACGGTTATGGGGACATGCAGGGCCCGGAGTGGATCTCTTCTCTACACGACATGGACCTGGGTCAGGGGGACGTCTTTTCGGGCAGCTGGTCCATCGATATTCCGCTTCGCCTGGCCAACATCGAATGGCATTGGGCCGAGCAGTCGAAGCGGAAGCTAATGTTCGATATAAAGCGCAGCCGCGGACTATTAAGGGATATCGAGGGCATTACGGTCCACATCTATAATTACGAATAACTCCAGGGATAAATAACTAAAAAATTGAAAGTTCGATGAAAAATCACGTAAAAAGCTTTGGTGACTACCTGAATGAGTCCAAGTTTTATCATGCCATTCCACAAGGGGAATTGAAACTTAGGGACCAGTTTAAGGAGCTATCTGACAGGGAAAAGGAAGAGTTTTCTGACCTGGCCAAGGAGCTGGACGAGCTGAATGTGCTTGCACGTTTTAAAAAGGGCATGTCCAAGTACAAGAGCCTTCCCGTGCTAAAGAGGGCCATGCGGAGCGCAATCAAGGCCGCCAAGGCGGAAAGGGTGAACGAATCGGCTCGCAAACCGCATTGGTAACACTTCCCTACTTGACCTAATGGAAAGCCACGCCATGCAGCATTTTCCAAACGATCGGGTAATGATTGCAGCCGACATGAACAGCCCGGCCAGTGACCTAACTTTTAAAGGAGGCATTGATGTAATCCTGGACCCGACTGATGCGGATATCGAAGATGCTGTGAACCAGGATTTTGAATGGGGCGTTTGGGATCAGGGCCAATTAGAGCAGTCTCGAGATTTTTAACAAGGTCATCGCACGAATTTAGCCAGGCCCCAGCAATGGGGCCTTTTTTTTGCTAAAACCCCCCAGGCTTGGCACGGGTCGGATAAATAAAACTATACTTGAAAAAAATCGGCAAGATGAGATTTATTAGACCCATTTGGGAATACTTGGAGGTGGAGAGCCCGGCAGACGCCCTGGAACTCCCCGGCGAGACTGATTATAGCGGCATGAGCCGTGAGGAGCTTACCAGCCTTATGCTGGCCCTGGCGGATGCCGGCGATTGGGACGAGGTCAAAAAGCTGCAGTTCTGGCTCAATAAAGAAACCCTGGTGCCCGAGGCGGCGGAACTACATGGAGTCGAGGGCTGGAGTCAGATCTGGGAATCCGTCAAGGCGGGCCGTGCCATACTCGACGAGCTCATTAAAAAGGAGCAAAGGCGCCAGCGCGAAAGCATTGAACGCGCGGTGGGTGACCTGCCCGAAGAGGAACAGGCGGCGGAGCGTCAGCGTCTTCTAGGGGAGATCTCGGACGTCTATCTAAAGGGCGATTTTATCACCATCCAGGAGTGGTTCAGGAGCCAGCCTAAATGGGTAGGTGCATTTACCGCATTTCGATTTGAGCAGGGGGCCTCGATGGAGGCGCTCAATTCCATTAAGGACCTAATGCAGCGCATGCGCACCTCGTTGGGAGAATTGGAGGAGCCCGACCACTGGATGGGGATCGAGCCCACCGCTGAGGATGGTCGCCCGGGTTATGAAAGGTTTGGGGATGCCCTTACCGAACTCATGACCATGGCCAGGGGTCGCTGGGTCCCAAAGGCCCTGCCTAAGCAGGCCTGTACCACCGACGGTCACAGATCTGCCGGTCTGGGTCCGGTGGAGCTACGAGAGCTTTGGGCTGCGGCACCCAAGGAAAAACAGAAGGAGGTCCTAAGGCTCGGCGCCGCGATCAACGACTTGGACAAGCCCAATCTTATTGGGGCAATTCGTCAAAAAATGAGCGGTATCCCGTCGATCGACGCCCTGATCGAGATGCTGCGCCATCAGCTCACCATCACAAATACGGACAGGGGCAAGCTCATGGAGGATGCACTCAGGAGCTATCCGCAGGTCGCGGTGCTCTATGATGGGCCCGACCATGCGGTGTTTTCATTTAGGACGGATACCATGTTGCCGACCCTCTGCGGCAAGGCCAAACCGTGGTGTATCCAACCGAAATGGTATAACCCAGGATTTGCCGGTCAATTTTGGACTTATGCAACGGGCACCCTGCAGCTGGGCATCATCGATTTTACCCAAGAGCCCAGCGCCGATTACCACACCGTTGGTTGGACCATCCATCCGGACGGTCGTGTCCGCACAGCACACGATCAGCAGGATGCTGTTCTAAACATTAGCGGTCGGAACTGGAAGGAGGCAATGGGCTCCTTCCGGAGCGACAAGAACCCAATACATTCCTATCCCAAGGAACTTATTGATGAGGTCGGCTACTATTTCGATAGTGAGCTGGCCGTCAAGTCACAGACCGACGAGCTTTATCAAAAAATCGGTTCGTTTGGATCCGGCGAGAGTGACCGGGAAAAAGCCATGCTCAAGATGATCGAGGGTGTTGCACGCAATATCGGCGACCTGCTTAAGCTGGCCAACGATGCCGGTGACATCAACTCCAGCGAAAACGTGGCCAAGCAGGTGATCGTGTCCGCCATTTCAAACTTTACGGCATCACCTGCAGTTGTTGAGGCCCTGAAAGACTACACAAATAAGCTTAAGATAAACGGGTTGGTGAGCCCGGCCGACGTAAAAATCGCTGAGACTCTGCTCAAAAAAACCGATCTGTGGACCGAGGCCCTGATAACGAACATTATTGCCCGCAACAACGCTGTGAATGTGTTGATCAAGAAACAGCTTTCCCTGGCCCGCGAGGGTCTCAAGGGAGAAGCCAAGTTCAGACTTATCTCCGATGGGATCGTCGATGCCAACACTTATCTTGAGACCATTATTCAAAAAATAAAAAGCAGTGAAAAATCTTAAACACATCAAAAGGATCCACGAGTGGGTCGCGGCCGATCCCAAGATCGCACCAAAAACGGCCCCGCCTACGACCCGACCTGGGACTCCAGCCCGGCCAAGCCGACCCATCCCCACCCGTCGCCCAAGCGAAAGGGAAAAGGGCAAGCCAATGGCCGGCGATACCGGGACACGACCGGCAACGGCCCCACCAAAGACCCGACCTGGGACTCCAACTCGGCCAAGCCGACCGTTTCCTACGCGTAAGCCCACTGAGAGGGAAAAGGGCAAGCCGATGGCAACCGCTGAAGAGCTGATGACCTCGTTCTTTGAGGCCCTGGCCGAGCGTAAGGATTCAGCGATGGGCAAAAAGATCATTAAAAACCTATACAAGAAATATGCAAAAGGTAAGTAATTTTAGCGAATTTTTGGGAGAGGCCTCCCTACGCGGTAATGTGGGTATACCCGGCGAGGAGGGCAGCGGCCGTGAAAGCTGGCTCGACAAGATTGCTCGAAGCTCCGATGCCAATGCTCGTGCCTTTGCTCAACAGAATCGTCACGACATCATGAACTTTATGGGTCTTGTGATGAGGGCACAATCCCTACAGAGGGGCAAGGAGGAAGAGCTTTCTAAGCTGGCCGAAAAGGGTGTTCGTGAGGTATTTGGTACCCTGCTCGATGACGTCGAGCTCGATCTTAAGATCGTCAATCCCGATGAGGTCGGGGAGGTGCTGCGCCCGACACCGACCTGTGAGGACGGTAATTGCGAAATTCCGGAGCTGGAAGAAATGACTGATCAACGCCTTATCGACGAGGTGCAAAAGCGTAAGATCCTACGCACCGTTCAACAGGGTAAGGGTCTCAACACCAAGGCCATTCTTAATCTTTCCATATTTAAGGATGGTATCGAAGAGATATTTGGAGCAGATGCGCCGGAATATCTACGTACCCTTAACAAGATCGCTAATGTCGCACAGTTTTTCGATTGGGACGTGCCTGAAGAAATGAGGGCCGGAATGGTACAGTCGCGCACTGGATTTAGCGGAGCCTCTTCTCTTGAGTTTGGAGACGATGAGGACAAGGACCTTGAGAAAAAGCAAAAGAGCGCCGAAGAGATACTTGCTGACCTTGAAAACGGCGAAGATATTCCCAACAACGACGCCGCTGAAGAATTGCTTGACGGGGTTGATGTGACGGTCAAGGCAGTCGGAGTCGATCTTTCAGTGCTTATTCACGAAGCCGTTAAGGGCATCTATATGTTGGTGACACAGTACAGCCTTGAGGCCCTTACTGAGGAGGAGGCCGAACGAGTCCTCATGAACACTGACACCCTAATGGACGAGCTACAGGAGTTCAAATTTGGCCGTCAGATGGAAAGGGCACTATTTAAGCCCGTTTCGGAAAACGAAAGGGTGAAAGAGGCCATCGAAAACATGCTGCGTTATGATGCCAGTGATGTGGAGATCACCGCCTTTCAGGAACAGGTGCAGTTTCTTTTCTTCGGTAAGATTGTGGCGATTGGCAACGAGAACCCGGCTCAAATGCTGGAGATAGTAAATGAGATCTTGAGTGAATCCGATCGAGTCGCTGACGTATGTGATCCGCTAATCGATGAGGTGCTGGCCGACCTAGAGGCAGAATCCGAATATCAAAGCTATTTGGCTGATCCTGGGAAAGCTGGAGGAGATCTGGAAGTCGATGATGTCGATGATATGGATGATATTATCCAGACCATGAGTGAGCCTGGTGAGACCCAAATGAGCCGAGAAGAGATCACCGATGCCATCATTGATGCCTATCAGCGTGGAGACATGGATGAGGTAAAACGCCTCGAGTCAATGTTGAAAGAGTCGGTCGATTTAAGCAGTTTTGAAGCATTCGTTATTAGAGAAAGAAAGGGATTTTTTAATAGATAATAATATTATTATTTTTGATAGTGATTGGAATATTTTAAAAAGTTTTTAAAGCTGAACTTAATTTGTTCCATATAATAAAATAAACTAGATACTGATGGAAAAGATCAAAGCAATCATATTTTCAGGATGGTTTGAAGCAGCAACGGCAGCTACTGCCGGCTTACTTGTACTAGCCTACGGAAGACCCTTTTATGCAGGTATTCTTCTCGGATGGGCAGCATGTAAAGCATATGCATGGCTCACTACCAAATAATGAAATGGCCGAATACTTAAAAGGGACCCGATTGGGTCCCTTTTTAGTTTAAGTAATCAATCAACTCACCGTATTTTTGTCGATCTCTTTGAATCCTTGCGCGCAGTCGGCGTAGTGCCTTGCGGTAATTGAGCCTCGCCCATTCGGGAGTCCTTCCATGCAGCTTAGCAATCGACGCGAATGTCTCATCGCCAGGATAGCCTATTCCATGATAACGCATCACGATATCCCGTTCTACACCGGTTAGGTGATCTGCCAACAGAGAGATTACCATATTGGGGGCAATGCCGTCGACCTGATCAAACTCGTCAGAGTCTGAATGAATCCAGTCGATTGGTGCAAGCCCGTCCTCATGTAAACTTGATTCCAGCGCAGAGATAGGACCATGATATCCCAATATCTTATCAATTCTCTCTGCATCTAAGGGTTTTAAACCCATCTTTATGAGTTGCTCTGAGACTTCAGTTGAGGTCGGTTCGCGAGTCAGAGCCGTTTCCAATACTGCGCTTGCCCTTCGAATTCTATTTAGGTCTTGAGTAATGTTAGTTGGAATACGAACAGTCCGCTTCAAGTTATTGAGGTATAACATGATCTCCTTACGTACATGCCACACCGCATAAGATATGAACTTGAATCCTCGAGATGGATCGAACGATTTGGCCGCATCGATGAGCCCAACGTTACCTTGAGCGATGAGATCATTCAATATTTCAGGGTTAACCGTGTATTGCTTGGCAACTGATATAACAAATCTTAAGTTAGCCTTGACCAATTTTTCAATTGCCTCTTCATCGCCAGTTGCAGCACGCACAGCAATCGCATATTCCTCATTGGGGCTAAGCATTTTCTCCTTTTCAACATCCACAAAGTATCTCATCACTAAATCATTGCGCTGAGTATACCTTTCTTCAATCTTAAGCTGTCTCATTTTTTTTTTTAGGCTTATAATTAATCTCTACTAAGATACTAAATTTTTGACAGATAAATAAAAAAAAATAAGAATCTGTGCAAAAATCCAGTAAAAAATACTTTTTTGGTTGGACAAATTTAAAATGGCTGATAAAAGAATTGATAGCAGTATACAGTTCAAAGCCATCTTATTTTAGTAAGAAAAGGCTTGAAAGCGGCCTTGCCTTTATCACAGCTCAATGGGGAATGATATACTGGTTGATCAAAAATGTCGAAGCGATATCTGCCTCTGAGCTTGCAATTTGGGCTGGAATTGAGTTTGCTGTCGCAGGCTATATGGTCAATCAGATACAAAAAGAGAAAAAAGACAAATGGCAGTCTCCAGAATAAACAAATCAACTATGGAATATATCGTCAATTATTCAAACTTTAAAAGGCTTACTGAACAGTCTTCTCAGGCTGCTCGCCCCCAATCAAATCAATTGGGCACAATAAGTTTTAATCTTGGTTGTCAATGGCCGGTTGGAAAAACCGATGTGTCCGACATTACTCCGGATTCCATGAAAAAGGCACAGGCCGTTCTATCTGAGATACGCGATTGGGTCACACGTTACATACCGACAGGTATCGTCATTACGATCGACGCGTACGAATCGAATGTGACTCCAACCGATCCAAACAAGAGGGATCTATGGTATGCAAAAAACCGTCGAGAATCGGCCAAGCGTCTCATTGGGGAGTGGTTAAGGGGATTAAATATTCCTGAAGGACTAATCTCAGACGCAAAATATGTTGACGGCAAGACTGAAAGACGCGGTGATGCTTATGTTGCAAATAAGGACAATCCAAATGATCCAAAATATGTTGATGATCAGGCAATTGATGTAAACATCAAGATATCTAACGAATTTTTAGACCTTGTGAGAAAAAGTGTGGTGTGTGGCGGAGATGCCAGCGTCGACAAAGGAAAGGCCGCAAGCAAAGAAATTACCGGCCCAGTCGGCGATCAGTGGATTAGCACGCCTGATGGAAAAAAATTGAGTGAGCTTGGAAATGCATGGTTATATCAGGACGAGCGCTCTGGAACCGAGGAAATTCTTTCTAAAAAGGCAGGAAGACCTGCCCTAAACTATACTAGAGCCCTACAGGTGACCGACCCAAGTAATCAATTGAGACTCAAAGGAAAATTAAAAATCCAATTCGATCCAGTGAAAATACCGGATCGCTTGACAGGACATTATTTTACTTATCATGAGAATAAAATCGTATTAAAAAGATTATTCGACACAGGGTTTAGAGGATCCAGCGAATATGCAGTTCAATTAAGTAAAACATATAATCCAAAAAAGTCGACTGGTGAAAAGTCAGTTGATTCTAAAAACATTATTAATGGCGACCCTGGAAATCATGAGTTTACTCTAGATGTTCCATCAATTCCAATCGGAGGCCTTATTTTTGTGAACGCATATGCTCCGCTTGGGGAAACAATATTTAATTTAAGAACCATTTGTGAATAATAAAAAAGGGATAGCGTCAACTATCCCTTTTTTATTTTGTGCGAATTATCCGTTAGTCGGATTGAAGAACTGCTCCATATAACTGTAACACGATAACGTATCTTTCGTCCTTCATTTTAATGCT
>Ga0099848_1001360_pt1 | contig 11392 bp, 14 predicted proteins | sample CB_VirMetaG_3_FD_78179 | JGI IMG/M metagenome (GOLD analysis project Ga0099848, IMG submission 78179) | Freshwater to marine saline gradient viral communities from Chesapeake Bay - CB_1508_1S Viral MetaG | ecosystem: Environmental > Aquatic > Marine > Coastal | place: USA: Chesapeake Bay... | reverse complement strand
CAGATACTCCCCGAACCGAGTGTGCGCTCGGCGCTGCTCGCGCCAGTCCTCCAGCCCGAACCGGAGGGCTTCAGGCTGTTCTATGGTGGTCACCGCCCAATCGAGTGCAATATCTGTCAGTTCACTCGTTTTTACTTTCATCTCACTCTCCTTGGTTGTGGGGGCCGAAGCCCCCGGTTGGTTTACTCGCAAACAATCTCGCGGATCTCTTCCTCGATCACGCGCTGCTTCACACCCTTGACCACGACCCGACAGGTGGGCGAGTCGCTCTTGACGTATGCGTAGATGCCCACGCGGAAGGTGAGTCCGCATGGATGCTTGTAGGTGAAGTAGAAGTCCCGGTTGGGCATGCTGAAGGTGTAGTCCGTGGTCGTCGACTCCCAGTCTGCGAACCGCTCGAGCACACGCGTGAGATTCTTGTCCTTGAACGAGGACAGACCGTCGAACGACAGGCTGAACCGCACGGTCTCGCTCCACGCTTCCGCACCGACACTAACCCTCCGACGCAAGGACGGAGGGAACATCTCGAAGACCTTCTGGATCTCCGAAGCCGCCATCTTGAGCCTGCCGTCGAACTCCTTGATCTTGGCAGCGTCGGCACGGAGGGACTTACGAGCGTTGAACAGCTTGCTGTTGATGAGAGACATGGTACTTCTCCTGAAAGAGGGGCGTTGGTTGGTGTGCCCCGTTGAAAACCGGGACGTGTGTCCCGGACTTTTGCTGCATTGCTGCTTACTTGATCTGACCCGCCGCACGCATCGCCCAGCGCCAGTACTTGGCGTAGCGTGTGTGGTTCTTGATGGTGTCGTAGTGGATGCTCCGCACCGTCCAGTCGCCAGAGCGGAAGTCCTGCTCGTTCTCCGCACTCAGCCACTCGTAGACAGAGCCAGAGAGGGGCGAAGAAGACGGGTGCTGGTAGCCACGCATGAGCGCGACCAACTCCTTGAACCCCACCTCGACCTCCTCGGTGGAGGTGTCGCCAGCGGGGCAGTAGTCGTCCTCGTCATCCTCCGGCGCAGGGTAAACCGTCTCAATCAAAACAATCCGCAGCATGACACTCTCCTTAAAAAGAAAAAACAATCAACACGCACAGATAGAAACATGCAGCGATAGCTGCCGCCATCGCCCACTCCTTGATCAACTGCTTCATCTCACTCTCCTTTAGTTACGGATTTGAAACACGTTAGACCCGGATTGGGTCACGATCACGCCAATCTCCAGCATCCACTCGAACGTCTGGCGCACGAACTTGTCGTCGATAACGTCAAGGCTTTGGTACTCACGGACATACGCATCCGACGGGTAGCGTCGGGCAGTTGACCAATAGTTGGGGCGTACCCACTCCCCTGTTTGGTGATGCACGAACTTCATCTCACTCTCCAAAAAACGGGACACCTGTCCCGGTTAAAGACTGGGCGTACGTCCAGCACGCCGCCCGCTCAACACCGCCTGATAGGCGGCAAACAAACCATCTCTCTCCTGCTCCGGCAAGAGCAGCGTCCAGTCAGACAAACACTCTTCAGAAATCACGAGGCCACCATCGACACGACGCTCGACCTCGATGAGCGCCTGCTTGAGACAAGCCAAGCGTAGGGTGTAGAAATGAGTGGGGGCTTCTTTGTTTTTTCTCTTCGTGTCCTTGATCTTGCGCTCGAGCACCTTTCGTATTTTTGTGTAAGGGTCGTGCTTGAACACCCGCGCCTTTGCCTCCCTCCGCAAGCGACCCGTCCGCTTGATACGACACGCCTGACAGTAGTTGTCTGTGAGCGTGCGCCGTGTGCCGCTCCACCCGTAGTGCTCGCGCTCCCGAGCCGTGGCTAACCGATTGAAGAACTTTTTGGGCTGCACCTTCTTGCAGCCTGCGCAGCAGCGATGTCCCGGAGGAGTGTCGGGCGTGACCGGAGGTGGCGGAGGCGTGCGCACCCACCCCACACGCTCCCTCGCCTTCTCGAACAAGCGCCACACCTTGTCGGCAGGAAAGGAAGATAAGTCCCGCTCGTGAGCGAGGTGTTGAAGCGTCTGCAACATGAGTGTGTAGGTCGCATGCGGGCCGGAGTCAGGCGCAGCTTGCAGGATGCGCCGCTTGAGCCAAGCGAATGTTTCAGTGGTGGATAGATGCTCATGGTACGCAAGAAACTTTCTTAGAGTCATGGGTTCTCCACGAAAAGCGGGACAGATGTCCCGGAAAGCCAATATACACGCGGGTTTCCAAAGGCCAGTCAAACAGCTTTTGGAAAAAGACCACTTTCACATTGTACGCCCGATACGAACCGCTTGTAAACCCAGTAAACACGCGGGGTTCAAGGGTGCCAACCTCACATACCCCCCTTTTTTCAGAAAACTATTCAACGGACTTCAATCACTAAAGCCTCAAACAACACTCGCACACTGCACACGTTTTTGGTGGGGGTGTATATATCTATCTATCTATCTAATAATAATATATATATATATATGTATGTACGGCTCGATTCTTTGAAACCCACGCCAGCACACGCTTTCCGGGCAAAACCGATCAGGGCGCTGAATGGGATAATGGGGGGCCAGTTGCACACGACCCCCAAAACACTGTATACAATCTCAGTAGTTCCGGTACGCTGAGACGCGCACGCGGTACTCTCGCGTGTTCACCCGCTGGACGGACACAGTCCGTCCTACGCAGCCGCAGCAGTCTCCTTAAAAACCGGGACACGTGTCCCGGAAAAAGAGAGGGCGACACTGGTCGCCCTCGGGGAAGCGGGACATTGTCCCGCTTTTACTTTTGCTGCTCGTCTTCCCACTTTTCGGGAAGCTCCCACTCGACGCCCGTGACGGTGTTGCGGAGGAACACCCAATGCCCGTGTTGGGCGTAGCGCTCTTCGAGCGCTTGCAGATTCCATGACTCGGCCACGACCTCGCCGGTAATCTTTGAGATAGCCTGAAAGTTGGAATTGGTGCTCATGGTTTTCTCCTGAAAAAACGGGACAATTGTCCCGAAGTTGTGACGGACTCGTCAGTAGGCGCGATACGCCTAGACCCGCTCACGCGGGTTTCGTCCTGTGCTGAGCTTTACTCCCTGAATAGGGAGTAGTAGGACTCCTCCATCTCGTAGACTTCGTTGAAGTCCGCGCCACTCTGCTGATAAGCAGAGAGGATCATGGCTAGGAAGCCCCACGATCCGCGAAACTCGTCCTCCGCCTCGTTGCGGAAGAGCAACCCCGCTTTGTCGCTCAGCAGGCCCGGTGGGACGAGCGTGGCGAGATAGTCGCCCGCCCGGTTGAGAACCTTGATCCTCCCGCCTTCCGCGTCGCGGAAGTACAGGGGGGGTTGCGTGTTGACGAATTGCAGCATCTGGTTGAATTGCACGGCTCGCATGGTGCTCTCCTAAAAAGCGGGACAATGTCCCGGAAGTTGTGGACTCATCAGCGTGCGCATCACGCACGGACGCCTCGCGGCGTTTCGTCCTGAAAAGCGGGACAAGTGTCCCGGAACCTCGTCCCCACCCTCGCAGGCAGGGACGCACCGGTGGAAAATCCGTCAATCACTTCGCGAAGGAAGCGGCCAGCGCCTTCGCTGCCAGCGACCGCGCGCCCTCGTACTCGTTCGCCGCCTTCGCCAACGCCTGAGCGAGCTTCAACAACTCAGCGGGGATCTCCACGTCCTCCCTCTGGTTTGTCGGGAACACTTCCGCCATCAGGCGCTGCAAGCGCTTCCGAGCGGTCTCGTACTTGGGCGCACTCGAGTCGAACACCACCTTGCCAGTGGACTTCGTGACCAACGGCACGTCGTAGCGCACGCTGCACGCCTCGCGTGCGAGGGACTCGAAGGTCTCGCGGTCAACCTTGTGCTTGCGCACGTCAGCACGCAGCGCGTCAAACGCGCTGTCGCATGATTCGCACGCCACGATGGCGTTGACGATGGCGGTGCGGGTGGATGCGTTGATGGCTTTCATGGGTACTCTCCGAAAAAACGGGACAGATGTCCCGAAAGGGTTGCGCTGGACTTCCAACGTGATTACATTATAGCATATCGGGCTTTTTTGCCATCTAATTTCGGTCGACCCCCACCCCCCAAGACTGCAATGAGCCTCTCGGGTGCGTGACACGAACAGTGTTCCAGACCTACGCTGCCCATTTTTTCAAAATCACCCATTTCCCCCTCACGCCAAACACCCCCCTACCCTTTCAAAATGCCTGCCCCCCACCCCCTATATAAAAAATGCCGGTAAAATCCTGTCAAACATTACACACCACCGCTCTATTCTTGCGTCCGCACCGTTTGTTCTATATATTGTTTGAAATGGGAGCACAGTCTCATGGATATTTGTGAAGTGCAGTCGAGGACTGCGCATGTTTGAACAGCTACTGGATTTCACGCCAGAACCCGGCGCGGTGGAAGATTTCCAACCGCTTGAGAAAGTCGCGCCTGCAAATCTCCTCGCCGCCCAGAAAGAGACGGCTGACTGGTTAAAAGAGCTGGGGGTTCCCCCAGACGACGCGATTACCGAGCGTCAAGAACAGGCGGCAGCGCGAGAAGCCTTCAACGCGCTGAACTTCAATCCAGACACCGACGCGCAGCGCACCGCTCTAGTCGCTATAAAGACACCCCCCGCTGTTCAACAGCTTGTTGGCATGTTGACTGCCTACGATTGGGAGTTTGTTGAGCGGGCCAAAGAACTCAGGAGTTACACAGTATCGAAGATACTGGAAGAAACGACGCATCCGGATGCCCGGATACGGCTAAAAGCCTTGCAAATGCTCGGAAACGTCACCGAGGTGGCGCTCTTTACTGAGCGCGTGGAGGTTACGAAGAAGGATGTGTCGGAAGAAGAGATAGAAAAGCGGTTGCGAGAACGGCTGGAAAAGCTTCTAACGCCAATGGACGGCGCACTGATCCTAGAAAAACCCGACGGCCCCGCTATAAACACAGAAGAAACCGGTCTCGACGATGAGATTGGAAGTGTAGCGGAGCGAGCAGAGCGTTCGGAGCGCACGAATGCTTGAAAATCTGGATACAACGGCCCTCTCCTCCCTCCTAAAGTCGCTGCCGACGCTCCCAAAAGCGGAAAAACAAGCGCTGCTCGACGAAATTGAGTCGCTCACGCACAAAAAAGCGATAAAGGCCGCACGCGACGATTTTCTTTTGTTCTGCGCACGGCTGTACCCCGATTGGAAAGAGGGTCCGCACCACAGATTCTTAAAGCCTATCCTGCACGAAGTACGCGCAGGAAGCCAAACTCGACTCACCGTCTCAATGCCGCCCCGTTTCGGTAAGTCCGAAACGATTGCCTACCTGTTTGTGGCGTGGTATCTCGGGCATAACCCCCACCATCACATAATGATGGTAACGCACACGGCAGCGCTGTCTGCCGACTTCGGTCGCAAGGTCAGGAACCTGATCGACAGTCCTGCTTATCAAGAGCTTTTCCCCGGCACACAGGTCTCCAAGGACAAAAGTGCCTCTGACAACTGGACGACGACAGCTGGAGGCAAGTATCTGGCGATTGGTATTGGTGCAAACGTCGCTGGTCACGGCGCACATCTACTTATCGCAGATGACCTCGTTTCTGAGCAAGCGGTGCTTGCTAATCCTGATACCGCTTTTGCTACTGCGTGGGAGTACATGCAGGTCGGTCCGTTGCAGCGTCTGATGCCCGGTGGTCGGATTGTTATGATTGGTACGCGCTGGGGTAAAAAAGACCCGATTGGGCGTGCGCTGCAGTGGGCGGTGGACAATCCGGAGAGTACGCCTTGGAGAGAAGTGCGCTTTCCGGCTATTCTGCCTTCCGGTCGGAGTCTTTGGCCTGAGCAATGGCCGGTTGAGCAGTTGCAGGCTAAAAAAGCTGGGATGCAGTCGCAGTTCTGGTCTGCGCAGTATATGCAGGATCCGACATCCGAAGAGGGTGCGATCCTCAAACGCGAGTGGTGGAAGCTCTGGGATCACGATTCTCCTCCCCCGATGGAGTTCACTATACAAGTGTGGGATACGGCGCACGATACAAAGAGTCACAATGACTATAGTGCCTGCGTCACAATGGGGGTGTTCTTCAATGAAGAGACACGCCGCCATGAAATTATTCTTTTGAACGCGCTCAAAGATCGGCTGGAGTTTCCTGACCTCAAGAAAAAATGCTTGGAGCACTTTAAGGAGTGGGAGCCTGACTGTCTGCTGATCGAGAAAAAAGCGGCAGGTGCGCCCCTGATCCAAGAGCTGCGGCAGATGGACATGTATGTGGAAGAGTACAGTCCCTCAAGAGGGAAGGCAGGCATATCTAACGACAAACGCGCTAGAGTTAACGCGGTCGCTCCGCTTCTTTTTGACGGTGCCGTCTGGGCACCGGACTTGCGTTGGGCCCATGAACTGATCAATGAGTGCGCAGAATTCCCCAACGGAGAGCACGACGATTATGTAGACTGTGTCACTATGGCACTGATGCGCTTTCGTCGTGGGGGGTTTGTTTCCTTATCTGATGACCGGCGCGAAGAACAGCCGTACTTTCGATCTCGCCGAGTGGCGTACTATTAGGAAGAAACATGGCAACGAATATCGATAAAGCCCTCTATCAGGCCCCCCAAGGCATGTTGAGCCTTGAAGAGGCAGCACCGCCTATTGAAATTGAGATCGAAAACCCAGATGCCGTCAGCATTGGCATGGGCGATCTTGAGATTGATCTGGTAAAGAGCAAAGCGGGTGAAGGCGGCGAAGCGTTTGATGCCAATCTTGCAGAGTATATGGACGAGCAGGAGCTACAGTCGCTGGCGTCTGAACTTCTTTCCGATTTTGAAGATGATATTTCCAGCCGCAAAGACTGGATGCAAACGTACGTAGACGGGCTGGAACTGCTCGGGATGAAGATTGAGGAGCGCTCAGAGCCGTGGGAAGGTGCGTGCGGTGTGTACCACCCGATGCTTTCTGAAGCCCTCGTTAAATTTCAGTCCGAGACCATGATGTCTACCTTTCCGGCAGCAGGCCCGGTGAAGACCAAGATTATCGGACGTGAGACTCCGGCTAAAAAAGAATCCGCAGATCGTGTCCAAGAAGACATGAACTACCAGTTGATGGAGCGGATGGTCGAGTATCGACCTGAGCATGAGCGCATGCTCTGGGGGCTGGGGCTTGCCGGTAACGCTTTCAAGAAGGTCTATTACGACCCGCACATGGAGCGACAGGTCTCGATTTTTGTGCCTGCCGAAGACATTGTTGTGCCGTACGGAGCCTCAGATATTGAGACTGCGCCCCGTGTGACGCATGTGATGCGGAAAACAGAGAATGAGCTACGCCGCCTTCAAGTGGCAGGCTTCTACTGCGACGTGGAATTGGGTGAACCCATGAACACGCTTGACGAGATTGAGAAGAAGATTGCCGAGAAGATGGGCTTCCGTGCAACTTCTGATGATCGCTTCAAGCTGCTTGAGATGCAGGTTGATCTGGACTTGCCCGGATACGAACACGAAGACGGCATCAAACTGCCATATATCGTGACTATTGAAAAGGGTACGCAGAAGGTTTTGTCTATCCGCAGGAATTGGGAAGAGACCGACAAAACATATGCGAAGCGGCAGCACCTTGTTCACTACGGCTACATTCCCGGATTTGGCTTCTATTGCTTCGGTCTGATCCATCTGATTGGTGCGTACGCCAAGAGCAGCACGTCGATTCTCCGGCAGCTTGTTGATGCAGGCACGCTCTCAAATCTTCCGGGCGGCTTTAAAGCACGCGGTATGCGGGTCAAGGGCGACGATACGCCGATCTCTCCGGGAGAGTGGCGGGATGTGGATGTTCCAAGCGGAGCGATTCGAGACAACCTACTTCCGCTGCCCTACAAAGAGCCTAGCCAAGTTTTGGCAGGGCTGATGGACAAAATCATTGAAGAGGGACGACGGTTTGCAAATACAGCGGACCTTCAGATCAGTGATATGTCTGCGCAAGCTCCGGTGGGAACGACGCTGGCTATTCTTGAGCGCACGCTCAAAACAATGTCCGCTGTACAGGCGCGTATTCACTATTCGATGAAACAGGAGCTGAAGCTTCTGAAAAAAATCATCGCCGCGTATACGCCGGAAGATTACAGCTATGAGCCCGAGGTGGGCGACCGCAGAGCGAAGCGGTCAGACTACGATGACGTCGACGTTATTCCTATTAGCGACCCGAACGCCAGTACGATGGCGCAGAAGATCGTACAGTATCAGGCAGTCCTTCAGCTTGCTCAGGCAGCTCCGCAGATCTACAACATGCCTTTGCTACATCGGCAGATGCTAGATGTGTTGGGTATCAAGAACGCCGAGAAGCTCGTGCCGCTGGACGACGATCAGAAACCGACTGATCCGGTCTCTGAGAATCAGAATGTGTTGATGATGAAGCCGGTCAAAGCGTTTATGTACCAAGACCATCAGGCGCACATCACGGTGCACATGTCGGCGATGCAGGATCCGAAGATTCAGTCGCTGCTTCAGAACAACCCCGCTGCGCCGCAGCTTATGCAGGCCATGCTCGCACATATCAACGAGCACCTTGGTTTCGAGTATCGCAAGCAAATTGAGCAGCAGATGGGCATGCCACTGCCCCCGCAGACCGATGAGGCTGGGGAGGATATCAATATGGACCCGTATGTCGAGGCGCAGCTTGCTCCGATGCTGGCCCAAGCCGCACAGCAGCTATTGCAGCAAAATCAACAGCAAGCCGCACAGCAGAAAGCTCAGCAGCAAGCGCAAGATCCTCTCGTGCAAATGCAAATGCAGGAGTTGCAAATCAAAGCCCAAGAGCAGCAGCGTAAGGCGGCTAAGGATCAAGCTGATAATGCGCTGCGACAGCAGCAGTTGCAGATCGAACGCGAACGCATGATGGCGCAGCAGGCCACAGAAAACCAGAGGACGCAGGTCGATGCGTTAAAAACGGTCGCGCAACTAAAGAATGCCGAGGCGCAAACCGGACGAAAACTTAACTTGGACGCGCTCAAGCATGTGGCGGACATGAACGTCGAGCGCGAGTTGCGTGCGATGCAAGAGCGCATGCGTGCACGGCAGCAATCAAAGAGAGGCTAACAAAGTATGGACGCTTTTGAAGTACTCATTCAGCAGACTGACGAGAAAGTCGCACAGCTTAAAGAGCATTTAGCGGAAGGAAAAGCGTCCAGCTTTGAAGAATACAAAAGATTGTGCGGGGAGATTCGAGGTCTGCTCCTTGCGCGTGGTTACGTCATAGACCTTCAACAAAAACTGGAGTACTCGGATGAATGAAATTTTGCTGGCTACAAACCCCAGCAGCCCACAAGTTGTCGGAATGTATCGTCCCGACGCGACGGCAGAAGAGAAAGCAACACAACTTCCTGTTCCGTCTGGCTACCGGATTCTTTGTGCGGTGCCGGATGTGGATAAGGAATTTGAAAGCGGTCTCGTCAAATCGGATGAGACGATTCGGATGGAAGAAACGCTTACAACAGTACTGTTTGTTGTTGCGCTTGGTCCGGATTGCTACAAAGATCCTGCTCGGTTTCCGACGGGGCCGTGGTGTAAGCAAGGAGATTTTGTGCTGGTTCGCCCGTACTCAGGCTCTCGGCTTGTAATTCACGGCAAAGAGTTCCGACTCATCAACGATGACTCGGTTGAAGGTGTAGTTCAAGATCCACGCGGCATTCGCCGCAAATAAGAGGAGTACAAGATGCCTCCGTATGAACAGGAAGAGTTTCAGTTTCCAGACGAAACTAGTCAGAAAAAGGGTAGTGCTGAGCAAGAACAGCTCGAAATAGAGATTGAAGACGACACGCCGGAAGAAGATAGAGGGCGTACGCCACTACCAAAGCCGTTGGTTGAAGAGCTTGAGCAGGATGAGCTTGACGACTATGACGAGAAGGTCAAGACCAAATTCAAGCAGATGCGGAAAGTTTGGCATGACGAACGGCGTGAGAAAGAAGCGGCGCTTCGTGAACAGCAAGAAGCGGTTACGCTTGCGCAACGTCTGTTTGAAGAAAACAAGCAGATAAAAAATATTCTTGCGTCTGGAGAGAAGGAGTATGTTGCTACGGCGCAGCATGCTGCTGAGATGGAACTTACTGCGGCAAAGCAGGCTTTGAAACAGGCACATGAAGAGTTTGATGCTGAGAAGATTGTTGAGGCTCAGCAAGCACTTCAGACGGCCAACTTCAAACTAATGCAGGCGCGAAGTTTTAAACTACCCCCTTTACAAGAGCAGGAAAATCCTGTACAAAACGCTTCAAGAGCTGAACCGGCTGCACCTAGAGCCGATACTAAGGCGCTTGCGTGGCAAGAGCGCAATCCTTGGTTTGGGGCAAATAAGGGGATGACCGCTTTTGCACTCGGGCTCCACTCGGAGCTTGAAGAAAGTGGGGTTCCGGTTGGTTCAGACGAGTATTATTCCGAGTTGGACAAAACACTCAGGAAAAGATTCCCGGAATATTTCGGGAACGATAGTGATAGGCCCGCTCAAAAAGCGAAAGCCAATACCGTAGTCGCTCCGGCAACGCGCAGTACGTCTTCAAATAAGATTAGACTGAAGCAAAGCCAAGTCCAGTTAGCAAAAAAACTGGGCCTTACGCCGGAACAATATGCACGGGAACTTGTGAAAATGGAGTCTCAAAATGGCTGAAAGTCGCACGCCCCGTGACGTAGATACGCGGGAATCCAAAGCTCGCCCTAAGCAGTGGCAGCAACCTGAGTCGCTTCCTGAGCCGGACAAGATGCCGGGATATGCGTACCGCTGGATCCGTATCTCCACGCTTAACAACGCGGACCCTCGCAATCTTTCCGGAAAACTTCGTGAAGGTTGGGAGCCTGTTCCAGTTGAAGAGCAACCGAAATTTAGACTGCTAGTCGATCCCGCGTCGCGTTTTCGCGACAATATCGAGATTGGCGGATTGTTGCTTTGCAAGACCCCTCTTGAGTTTGTTGAACAGCGCACTGCGCATTTCAATAAGCAAGCCGCAGGGCAGATGGAGTCTGTTGATAACAATCTGATGCGTCAGAGTGACCCGAGGATGCCGCTCTTTAAAGAGCGAAAGTCTTCGACGAGCTTCGGCAAAGGTATTTAACTTTTAGGAGTCCAACATGGCTTACCCCGTTGTTGACGCCACGTACGGTTTCAAACCCATCAATGAGCTGAATGGGCTACCGTACGCAGGCGCTACGCGCCAGATTCCGCTCCCCCGGAACTATGGCACCGCCATTTTTAATGGCGATCTGATCGAGCTGGCTGGCGGTGTTGTTAACATCACTGGCATGTCCACTTCCACCACGACCTCCGCTCGCGCTGGTCAGATTGGTGTGTTTGTGGGTTGCTCGTACACCAACCCGTCGACTGGTCAGAAGCTGTTTGCGCAGTACTACCCCGGTAGTGTTCTGGCCGACGACATCGTCGCGTATATCGTTGACGACCCCAGCGCGGTATTCAAAGTTGTGAT
>Ga0099848_1001359_pt1 | contig 11394 bp, 10 predicted proteins | sample CB_VirMetaG_3_FD_78179 | JGI IMG/M metagenome (GOLD analysis project Ga0099848, IMG submission 78179) | Freshwater to marine saline gradient viral communities from Chesapeake Bay - CB_1508_1S Viral MetaG | ecosystem: Environmental > Aquatic > Marine > Coastal | place: USA: Chesapeake Bay... | reverse complement strand
TTGTCGCGATCGAACCGGATTCCTTTTTTGGTCAAATTGATCAAAACGGGCAGAAGTTCTGTTTCGAGATCGAAGATTGATTCGATATCCTCCTTGCGCAGGGCGGTCTTGAAGTGTTGCCAGAGCTTGAGGGTGAGTGCCGCGTCTTGCTCAGCGTAGGCGCCGACGTACATGGCGGGCAGCTTCCAGAGCTCCTTCTTGGCGTGGACGTTGAAGTCCGCCGCGGCGTCCTTGAGGGCCTGTTCTGATTTGACTTCCTTGAGGTAATCGAATCCCAGAGCGTTGAGCGAGAAGGAAAAGCGGTTCTCGTCAAGCAGTGGGGCTGCGATCATGGTGTCGATGATGCGGCCTTTGATTTCAAATCCAGAAGCCAAAAGCCATCCGCAGTCGTAAGCTGCATTGTGCATGACCTTGTCACAGGGAAGCTCAAGAACTCTTCTGACGAAGCGTTCAACGACCCCTTGGTCAAGATTCCCTCCACCTTGATGTCTAACAGGATAGTACCCAGACCATCCGTCAACAGCGAAGGCGTAACCAACAACGTAGCCGTCTCCTCGCGGCCATCCTGGGCCGTAGCGCTCCATGTTAGGGTCACATGTTTCGAGGTCAATTGCTATCTCCTTTGCGTTGGATAAGTCGGGAAAACTGGAGGGCGGAACCCACTCTGTTTGTCGTGGGAACATGGGAATTGTCACAGCCGAAATCCTTTCTGCTCGTCAAAAGGTAGCACTAAGTGCAACGTTTTGCGTGAGCGGGTGATGCCTACATATAGCAGGCGATTGAGATCGTCACTGGAAAAGACGGACTCTTTGACAAACTTGGTTGACAGATCCAAACGTAGCAGCACGTTGTCGGCCTCGCCGCCTTTTGCTCCGTGGATCGTGGACAGCCGGATGGGCGCTCGGCCCGTGATCTTTGTTCCGCGGCGCAGAACGGCGCGGATGTAATCAAGCTGATGATCGCCGATTTTCGTTAGAGCTTCAAACCATATAACGTCTGTCAAGAGGCCTTGTGATTCCTTGAGCTCGTCCAGGGTGTAGTTCTTTTCCGGGTCTGCGTGCTTGAGTGTCTTGAACCCAGTCTTGACAGCGGTTGTGTCTAGGTATTGGTAGACGTGTTTGAGCATGGGAAAAGGGATGGCGTTGCCCTTGCGCAGGTTTTCCCAGCCGACTACGGCTGCGAGGATGTTCTCGGAGATGCTCTTGTGCCCGTGGCGCTCGTACAGTAAGCCTTGGCCCTTGAGCCATTCGTTCATGTCATTGAGCAAGTAGTTGGTGCTGGCGAGGATCAGCCAGTCGCCGTGAGAGACATCCACGTGTGTGTAGTCGTTGTACGTACAGATTTCGCCCTCAAACTCCCGCGGCTTCCAGGTCTTCGGTTGCCGGGAGCGGATGCGGTTGACGATGTTGTTGGCCAGGGCGTGGACTTTGGCGGGGACCCGGTAGCTCTGTTCGAGCACTTGGACCTCCCCGGGGATTGTGAGGAAGCTTGCGACGTCTGCTCCGGCCCAGGTGTAGACCGCTTGGTCATCATCGCCGGCGATGTAGGTTGTGTCGCTACGCGCTACGAGCTCGTTGACTAGATTCCATTGCAGGCGGGAGAGGTCTTGGGCCTCGTCGATGATCAAGGTCCTGAGCCGTGGTAAGCGCTCCGGTTCCAGGATGATCTGCTCCAAAAGATCGGTGAAGTCAAGCAGATTTCGGGCTTGTTTGTAGTGCCGATATGTGCGTTCGATCAGCTCAAAGTGAAACCATTCGACCTCAATTTTGCTACGATTGTAGTAACTCCGCAGGTCCTGTCCCCGGATGCGGGCTATATTTATCTCGTTCAAAATGGGGTGGTCTACTTGGGCTGCAAAGGCCTCGTCCCCGAAGCTCACAGAGACGGAAATCCCTGCCTGTTCAGCGAACTCTTTGTAGTGCTCTGAGGACATCATGTCCTTCTGGCTGATGCCCAGGCAGTGGTAGGCCAAGCTGTGCAGCGTGCGAAACCAAGGGAAGTCCCTGTCACCGTTCAAATGCGGAAACTTTTCCACGGCCCGATCTTTGGCTTCGTTGGCCGCCTTGCGGGTGAACGCAAAGTAGCCTATATCAACGGGTGATATACCTTGGTCAAGAGACTGCTCAACAATGTTGAGCAAGTGCGTCGTCTTGCCGCTGCCCGGTGGGCCGAAGATCTTTTTGACGGTCACAGATCAAACCACTCATCTTGTGTCCACACGAGGATGGGCGTGTCTGCGCCCACATAAGCGTCTTCGATGTTGTATTCGATGAACTCTCGTGCTTCTGCGTCCGTCATGCCGTCGTTGTCCATGAGGTTCTGCCGAATGAGTTCCGCGTCATAGACCAAGACGTTCACACGTCTGTTGTCTTTACCCCATATCAATGCCGGGCCAATGATTGCGTTGTCGTGTCCGTCGATTCGTAGCATCAGAAGGGGCTCCTTTGTTTTTGCTCGTGGGTCTCGAACGGTGCGTCTTGTCCCGTGAAGCGAGGGATTCTCCAGCACCGGGTCGCCCTGCCCTTGAGGAACAGAGAGATGGGCTCGCCTCCGAGGTCCCGCATGCGCTGCGCCATCTTCGCGGTGTTTAGGCCGGTGAAGTTGTTGCGCTTGAGGTGGGCCTCGAGATCTTTCATCCGGAAATAGACCTTTGCTTCTTCGTCGCTGGTCCATGGTCGGCCAAGCAGGATCTCGTCTCGGTCCATCGCTTGCTGCAGGTGCGTGGTGAATTCCTCGACAAGATCGTGGAAGCGGCCGGTGATGCTGGTATCTTCCGAGGCTTCGTGGATGGCTTGCGTCTCCACCATTTCCTTGAGCAGGGCATTGAGCATGGCCTCCCAATCCTGCTTTCGCAGGGTGGGTGGGAAGACATTGAGCTTGTCGATGCAGGCCTTTTGAAAGAGGTTCTGGTTATAGAGCGAATCGGTCTCGAGCTCGATGCGCTTGCCGTTGATGTCCAGGAACCACAAAGGTGGTTCGCTGTTGTACTTGGATAGCGAAGAGAGCGTGGGCGAGTCTGGGCCGCTACCGCCAATCCCAAACTTACGAGTGCGGCACAGTCCGCTGTTGCAGAAGCTGTTGAGCGGGGCGTCTTTACATTTGTAAAGATAGTCTTTACGGCCGACTTGCTTGATGACGGTCTGCAGCTCAGAAATCCCAAGCGGTGGGTGGAAGTACTTGTGGTTGTACTCCATGAGCTTGTCTTCCCAGCCCACAACCAAAGACTTCTTTAAGAAAATAGCGACATTAAAGAGACCATTATTGCGTGTGCCTTCAGGAAAACCCTGGACGCAAAGGGCCTGGAGGCATGGGGGTCCATCCTTGACTGGATGATCGGGTTCTGCGGGTCCATCGGGAGTCTCCGGGATGTTTTCTTGAACAAATCGATCGTACTCAACGTAAAACTCTTCTAGGCTTGCCGCGGTGCCGTCATCCTTGAAGGCATAACGCGTGCCGTTATCACCAGCAAAATAAGGCAGGTTCAAAAAGTTGCCGGTGTCTCCACGCTCGACCAGGATCTCAGCCTGCTTTGGAAAGATTTCCCGGCCGGCCTCGCCCAACAAAGCTGCGCATGCTTTGAGATACTTCTGCATCTCTCCAGCAGGGACGGGCTCCTTTGTGAACAGGAAGACGTGTGCGCCTCCGGACTTGCTACGGCATACCACGAGCGGCAGCTCAAGCTTGCGGATCTTGGCAATCAGGCCCGCGTGGTCCAGCGGGTATTGGTCAATGTCGATACAGCCCCAGATGCAGGTGTTGTCTGCACGGATGGGAATAATGCCCAGACTAGGCTCAACGCCCTCTAGGTGTTTTGTCCACAGGTCATCGGTTGGCGGCTTGCGCACAACCACGGCTTTGCCAGCTTGCTTGCCGTTGTCCTTGCTTTTCTCAATTCTGTATGTTCCGTAGGCGATATCTAAGCCGGAAAAAATCGCCTTGAACCGTGTTATGTCGGTCATGCTTTCTTCTCGGTTAAAAGGCCGGGGCCCGGTTGGACCCCGGCCGCCTACTTAGAACGGGGCAGTCTCGGCTGCGGCTTCGTCTTGGTGCTTGACCTTAACTTCACCGGCTCCAATGCTCTGTGCGAAAGCTTTCGCTGCAGAGTAGACACCAGCGTCGTCCACCGAACCGACACGCTCAACTTCCCAACCAAACCATTTGCCCTTGTCGTTGGACTCGCCAACGGTGGTCAGGCGGTAGATTTGGCTGTACATCGGAGGCGTGTACAGGCCGTTCTTACCAGGAAGCTTGACGGACATCATCATGCTGTTCCACTTACGGCTCTTCTTGAGCTGCGTGGACTTCATGACAACCAGGGCCGGGCTCGGCACACCTTCATCGTCGATCACCATGATGTAATGGTTTGCGGTGTTCTCGATGTAGTTGCCGTTATCAAGGTAGTCCTTGTTTTCTCCAGGCTCGCGGTGCGTTCTGGAGAGGATGTCGCTGGTCGCAGGGTAGATTGCGATCGGCGCTCCGCTGCCACTGCCGCGAGGGGCCCACTCAATGTACTGGCGCACATAGGCGCACGGCACAACGAGGATGCCTTTTTTGCCGTCATACAACTGGCCGGTCACACTGTTGTAGATCATGCCGGGCATGGCGCCGTCAACTTCACCAACCTCAGGAGAGGTGTTGGTCAACAGACGCAGGAACGGAAGCGCGAAGTCATCCTGGTTCATGCCGTCAAAACCGCCTTGTGCGTCCTCCTCAAAGGTGGACACGAGGGCCAGTGCGTTAGCCTGCTCTTCTTTTACTGCAACATTTGCTTTGCTCATGATTAATGGTCCTTGTTTCGTTAAACGGATTTAATGACTGCTTTGCGGCCTACGTAAGCACCGAAAAGCTCTGTGGGGAACTCGTTGCCTCGCTCCACCATTTCCTTCACCCATGCCTTGAGGGTCATGGGCTCTATCTTCTCGGCCTGATCGGCAGGGTAGCCGTTCGTGCCAAGGAGACCCAGTAGACGAGAGCAGAGCTCGTCTTCGCCGCGGCCGAATCGGACGCTGACTGTGTTCTTGATGATGTCGTCGTAGCCGTGGTCCCTGAGCCATTGGTAGGCTTCCGCCCTGCGGGCCTCAGAGATGCTGGCGCTATAGAAGGGCTTGACGGTGACTTGTGAGCCGTCGTCCATCGTAAATCCCTTCATGTTGAGCTCGGTCAAGGCCTCGGGGATGGTCTCCTCCGTGAGCTTGCGGTACTGCTCCTTGTAGCTCTTGAGCAATGCCTCGTGCTCATCGATGTCCTTCTCGAGCTCCTTGGCTTTGCGGCCCAGGTCGGCTACCGCGGCCAGATCAGTGTTCTTGACCTGAAAGGCTTCGGCGTCTTGCTCAAATAAATTCTGAATGCTCATCTGTTTCTCCTTTCTTGAATAAATCGACCTCGATGGGGATGTAGCGTTTTTCGCGCTTGTCCCACTTGAGGAGCTTAAATCTACCATGATTTCTGGCTGCTGCAATGGCGCAACAGATTCCAATGGCTGAAGGGTCCCCGATTAGGACCAGATAGTCATCGTCACTGAACTTCTCCAGCTTGCGCTGGATACGCCTAACCGTGGGGACAACTGAAAACGCAATCTGCGCGTTGGGCGGCAGTATTGTCTCAATGTCACCGTAGTCCATTGCCGGGGTAATGTTGTGTGTCATCGTCTCAGACACAACGTAGACCTTTGGCACTAGATTCTCCTTTCTCAAAACGAGCGCTCAGTGTACACTTCCGAAATCGGCATTGCAAGCCGACCAGAAAGAGAGAACATGAGCGACACATTTTTACAGACCTATCCCTTTAAAAACAAGCCTTTTGTCCACCAACAGGCCTACCTACAACGCTTCTGGGCGGACCCTGTTGCTGCCCTCTTTGCCGACATGGGTACAGGCAAGAGCTTCATGCTCATCAACAATGCAGCCATGCTGTATGACCATGGCCGCATCTCGGCGATGCTGGTGGTTGCACCAAAGGGCGTGTACCGCAACTGGGCTAACTCTCAGATCCCTGAGCATATGCCCGAGCACATCGTCTACCGCATGGCCGTGTGGTCCCCGACGCCACGCAAGGCGGAGAAGGAAAAGCTTGACGGATTGTTCGAAGTATCCGAGGACTTGAAGATCCTGGTGATGAACATCGAAGCCTTTTCTACGGACAAGGGCACCAAGTTCGCCGAGCGCTTTTTGCTATGCCACAAGACTTTCATGGCCATTGACGAGAGCACCACCATCAAGACGCCTACTGCCCGGCGGGCAAGGAATGCTGCCAAGGTAGGGAAGATGGCCACCTACAGGCGGATTGCTACGGGTTCGCCCGTCACCAAAAGCCCGATGGACCTCTACCAGCAGTGCCTGTTTTTGTCCGCGGCGTGCCTAGATTCACCCAGTTTTTACACGTTCCAGGCCCGTTATTGCGTCACGGTGGAGCGAAATATCGCTACCCATAGTTTTAAACAGGTGGTGGGCTACCGCAGGCTGGACGAGTTACAGGAAAAGCTCAACCGCTTCAGCTTCCGGGTGAAGAAAGAAGAGTGCTTGGATCTGCCCGACAAGCTTTACACCCGCAGGGAAGTGGAGCTGACCGAGGAACAGAACAAGGCTTATGCCCAGATGAAGACTCTGGCATTGGCCCAGTTCAACCAAGGCCTGACCAGCACTGTCAACGCGCTCACGCAGATCATGCGCCTGCATCAGATTGTTTGCGGGCATGTCAAGCTTGACAACGGCGAGATCATTTCCCTGCCGAACAAGCGCATCGAAGAGCTGATGAACATCATCGAAGAGTTCGACGGCAAGATGATCATCTGGGCCAACTACCGTCATGACATCGAGGCCATCAAGCTTGCCCTGCAAAAAGAGTTTGGCATGAACGCCGTGGCGACTTACTTCGGAGATACAGAAGCCGAGGAGCGGCAGGAGATCGTCGAGCGCTTCCAGGATCCCAACAGTGAGCTACGGTTCTTTGTTGGCAATCCTCGGACTGGTGGCTACGGCCTGACCCTGACCGCGGCCAGCGTGATGGTCTACTACTCCAACAGCTTTGACCTGGAAGTGCGCATGCAGTCGGAAGACCGGGCGCATCGGATTGGCCAGACCAAGAACGTCACCTACATAGATTTAATTGCCCCCGGGACCGTGGACGAGAAGATCGTCAAGGCCCTCCGGGAAAAGATTGACATAGCCAGCCAAGTGCTGGGAGAGGAGCTCAAAACATGGTTGATTTAATCCCGGTGCGGAAGTTGTACAAGTATGAAAGCCTGCAACGAGTCGATACAGACCAAGGACGGCGCTATGTCTATGGCGAGGAGAAGCTCCCAAGTGTGACTACAATTTTGTCTGGCACGAAGGACAAGACGGGCCTTGACGCGTGGGCCGCGAGGGTTGGTCCAGAGAACGCGGAGCGCATCAAAAACGAGGCGGCTACCGTAGGGACGCACATGCACAATGTCATCGAGCGGATGATCGCGGCCAGGGATTTGCCGCGGCCTACCAACTGGCTGATGTGCAAGGGCTACGAGATGGGCTACCGGCTCATCAACACCTACTTCCCCAACCTGGACGAAATCTGGGGGTCAGAAGTCAGCCTGTACTACCCGGGGAAATATGCCGGGACGACAGACTTAGTTGGTGTCTATCGAGGCAAGCCGGCGATAGTTGACTTCAAACAGTCTGTGAAGCAAAAGAAGGCGCAGTGGATCGAGGACTACTTCCATCAGCTTGCTGCGTATGCCTTGGCCCACGACATAGTGCATGAAACTTCAATAGAGTTTGGTGCGGTTCTGGTCTCCGTACAGGACGGAACCACGCAAGAATTCACTACTACGGGTAGTGAATTCAAGCGCTACAAGGACGAGTGGCTCGAGCGGGTCGAGAAGTATTACCGCGGCTGACCTAGTAAGGGGCTGATGGTGTCCATCGGGAAGAGGGACTGGAACATCGCCCGGCTCTGACTTGGCCCTTGGGCCGTGGGTCCTGCTGCGGGAGGAGCTGGCGGTGCAGCGGGTTTCTGGCCCATGAGCCCCGGCACGCCACGGGTGGGCGGCGCCGGTGGAAGCTGACGCAGCATCTGTGCAGCGGTCGGGCCGGTGGTCGGAGTGACCAAAACCTCTTCTGCGGTGATCTCTGGCTCGTCTTCTGGGTTGACGGCGTTGTAGCCGGCGGCAAAGAGATAGCCCTGCAGGCGACGTTTATTAGCCAGTTGCTGCTGAGGAAGCTTCCCTTTTGCAAGCAGACGGGCCATGAGTTGAGGATCTTTGGTGGCGTCTTCGATCAAACGAGTGACTGAGAGTGTGGGCATCTTATCGAAGATTGAGCGCACGAACTTCGAGCCGGCCGAAGCGGCGATCAGGCTTCCTGGTCCGCCAGGGGCAACGCTAGTACCAATTCGAGCACCGATGACTCGCAGAGCAAGGTCAACGCCTGGGTCCGCCCCAGCAACAATTTCATCCACCGAAGCGCCGCGCTTCAGAGACTCTTCAACGCGCTTCATGGGCTCAATTAAACGGCGCAGGTTGTTTTTCTCAGCCACGGACATGACGTTCTGAGAACGCAGGATGTTGTACAGCGACGGCTGGTTGGGGGCCAGGGGTCCGAAGAAGACTCGCTCAAACACCTCTGGGCTAAACGCACCGGTTCGGTTGTTAGTGGCCTGGGTGATGGCGTAGTCATACACTGAAGACTTAAGCCCGTCGATTGCATCACGGCCACCAGAGGCGGCCAGCTTTGTCATACGGTTGAACGCGCTAACAGGAGTCTTGCTGTTCAAGGCGAAGGCTATCGCCTTGGTGGGATTCTCAAACTCCAACACCTGAGCAAAAGCAGCTTGCTTGCGAAGACCCCTGTTGATTGCGCTGTTCTGATCCGTGACGAGCTTGAATACGTTAGCTGCTCGCTCGGCATCTTCCAGGTCCGGCGTGATTCCCAAGCGATCCAGAGCAGGTTTGTTCTGAGCAGCCCAGTTGACAAGGCCCTTGGTATTGAGCTGGCCCGTTTGAATGTCAACGAACTTAGAAGCGGCCAAACGCAGGACACGAGCCTGAGCGTCACGGATTGATGTGATTCGGTTGTTTACGGTGGGTAGTAAAGCTTTTAGCTCACGTGCAGATTGACTCCTTGGCCCAAACTTGTTGACCGCCTGCTGATACTGCTGTTGCATGAAGCCCACTGCGTCTTCGATTTGCTCCATACGAAGAGCGGTCAGGTCCGCATTTGAGCCAAAAGCTTTGGTAACAACCAGCTCGGCTGGGATTTTCTCTCCGGTCTTACGAGCAGCAGTGAGGTCGCTGACAAAAGAACGAGTAAAAGTATCGTTCAAATCCTTAGAGTATTGGCGAGCTGCGTCATAAACCGGGAGCTTGAGTGCGGACAAGTCATCCAACGAGGCTTCAGCCAAACGGCCCATGAGCGAAGCGTTGCTCAGGTCACCCTTGCTGGCAGCGTCCCGGGCAAAGCTCAACAGGTCGCTGCGGATGTTGATGAGGTCAGGTACGGGCAGGCCGTCCAGCTCTTTCGGATTGGGCAGGAATTGCTGGGGAATGACTCCCGTTTCCAGGTATTCGGGCGACAGAAGTCCGCGTTGGTAATTGCGAAGCATTGCATCGTCAATGCCAATGCGCTGCATCATCGAGCGAATTGCCGGAGGCACACCAAACTTCATCCGCTCGGGCGTGGACTTAGAAGCAAAATCCAAGTAGGTCAGGAACAAGTTTTGTGTGTCCACCTTTTTGGGGGTGGCGTACTCCACCATTCGGACGGTGCCCGTGGCCGGATCCTCTACGGGATACTTTTGTTTCTTGAAGCTTGCCTTGTAGGCCTGATCCCAAAGCTCTTTTTCAACTGTACGGGCTTCGGACAAAGCTTGATCAATCTCGTCCTTGACGATTCTGCCAATCTCATAGCGAGCCGCGGGCGTATCCTTGCTGATACCGGCAATCTTCTGAGCCGCATTTGCATGCGCAGCCTCATAGCGTGCATCCAACAAAGCCTTTTGACGCTCGGAACGCAAGGCAGCAGCTTGACGAATCGATTGTGGGTCGCCAATGTTTTCGAGTTGATTGATCAGGAGGGTATAGGCTTGAAGGGCTTTTTCTCCAATCGCTCGGTTCTCACCAGAGTATCTCGCATGAGCCCTGGCTAGTGAGGCCTCGATTGCGTTAAGAACCGGAATGCCTGTTTTTTGTCCAGCGGTAAGAGCAATTGGCTCTCCGGTTTTTGGGTTGACCTGACCGGGCGCCATCAAACGGGCGATGATTTTGTTGAGCGCTTCTTCGGTTAATGGCCCTTTGCCCGCGTCCAGTGAGGCTTCTTCCAAAGCAGAACGAAGAATGCTTCCTGCTCTAAATTCTCTAGCATTAGTAGAAAAGCGAGCCAACGCTTGAGTCAAAAAGTCTTTAGCCTTTTCACCGCCAGCAATAAAAAGGTTTGTAGGATTAAGAAGTCCCCCTACAACTTCAGCCCCGAAACGAATCCCTGCTTCACCCGGGGCGTATGCCTCAGCTATTCCGCCACCAAGACCTGCCCCGGCAGAGGTTGAAAACGCAGACACACCTGTTCGAATAGGAGCTTTACGGGCAGTCTCGCCAATTTGGCTGATATACTGGCTGACTTTGCCTGCGGTGGGCCCTGCTACGGGCAGGAAGAAGGAAGTTGGGTAAGCCGCTAGGGAAGTTCCAAATGTGATGCCACCCTCTCGGTACGGGGCAAGATCCTCTCGAGGCGCAATCGGGAAAACATCTTCCAGCGCAAACTCAGCGAGCGCTCCTCCCCCAACCAGACCGGTAAGAAATCCAACTGTTCCGCCAGCGACAGCGCCATAAGGTCCAAAAGGAGCCCCGGCTGTTGCGCCCAGCCGACCAAGTGTCAGACCGCCTCCAAGCGCGGTACTGCCTTTGGTAATTCCCTCTAGCGTTCCAACGCCGATCTGCTCGGCTTTCTCGCCTAGCGTGGGCTCGGCAAGGATGTCGCCTTCCGGGAGATTAAACTCACTGGCTTGAAAGGGAGCAATGTAAGCCTCTCCAAACGTAGAGGCGCTATCAATGTCTTCTTGAATAAAGTCCGGAACGCCTTTTTCGGCCATTACTTCTTACCCCCTGGGGCACCTCGACGAATCGCAGGGATGCGACCCTGCCACAGATATTGAGTACCGATCGGAAGTTGCTTCGCATCTTCTTCGGTATAGATTCTAACAGGCACCCCAAGAGATGTGCGGAACTTCTCAGCAGCAGACAGGAAGGTACGGGCCTTAGCTCGTGTATCAGGAGGCAACTCAGTGTTGTATGCCTGACGTGCAGCCAAGTCAATTTCTTTGGCAATCTCTTCGTCAATGGAGATCAGGCGATCTCGCAGTGCAGCAGGATCATCGAAGAATTTAGGTCCGATGTCATACAACCTGCGCAATCTTTCCTGTTCCGTG
>Ga0099848_1001355_pt1 | contig 11411 bp, 19 predicted proteins | sample CB_VirMetaG_3_FD_78179 | JGI IMG/M metagenome (GOLD analysis project Ga0099848, IMG submission 78179) | Freshwater to marine saline gradient viral communities from Chesapeake Bay - CB_1508_1S Viral MetaG | ecosystem: Environmental > Aquatic > Marine > Coastal | place: USA: Chesapeake Bay... | reverse complement strand
GTGAGTCCGGCGAGGGGGAGTCCGGCGAGGGCGAGTCCGGCGATGGCGGCACGGGCGGCACGTCCCCGCAGGGTAACGACGACGACTCTGGTGGCGACGAGTCGGGTAACGACGACGACTCTGGTGACGACGAGTCGGGTAACGGCGGTGACGACCAGCCGGGTGGTGAGTCGGGCGGTAACAACACGTCGCACGGCGGAGTTACTGGCGGCAACGGCGAACTGGGTGATGACCCGGTGCGCCCCGACCGTACCTTCGGTGACTGGGATACGCCACGTGACGACAGCGGCAAGAACGGGAGCGACCGTATCGATCAGTTGATGGACGGACAGTTCATCCCACCCGAACAGACTGGTGAGGGCACGGGTACGTACGACCACGCGACTTCGGTTGCGTCACGTTCCATCCGTGCCCAACTGAACCGTGTGCTTCAGCACAACGCTGACGGCTCCTATGCGGGGCGTAAGCGGCGTGGCTCGTTCGATGTCAAGCGTGCGAGTAAGTTGTCGCTCGGTGACACGCGCGTGTTCCGCACGAAGCAGGGGCCACGTGGCGCACGTGACTTCTCCCTCGTCATGCTGCTCGACGCTTCCAGTTCCGTGCGTGGTGCGTGCGGCAGGCACATCGCACAGGCTGGCTACGCAATCAAGCGGGCGAGCGATCAGATTCACGGACTCGACGTTGCGGTTGCCGCATACGGCGGGCACGGCCCCATCGGCGCTATCCCGTTCGACGCCACCGCTGACCAGTGGTCGCGCCTACCGGACATGCTGTATCAGATCGCCGGTGGGCACGGTGGTGGCACCGACGAGACAAACGCGCTGGTGTGGGCGCGTGGCGCATCCGTCGCACGTGGCGCAGAGCAGCCGCTCATCGTCGTGCTTACCGACGGTCACCCGAACGACAGGTTCACGGTTCGTGAGGAGGTTGACAAGGCTCGCAGGTTGGGCATCCTCACCGGTGGCATCGGCGTCGCTCGCCGTACGTACGAGCCGGTGGTGCCCGACTATCACGAGTTCTACGCAACGACTCGTGACCTGTCGTCCATCCCGTCCGTCCTTGCGGAACTCCTCCGCCGAATGATGAAGGCGAGGTAGCCGTGGATCGTAACGACGCAATCGACATGCTGCGTAGGGCGAGCGTGGCTTACAGGATGTGGGCAAGCATCGACAACGACGGCCCACTTACCGCATACGTCGAACACTCGGCGGCGGTCAGTCTCAACGACGCAATCAAGCAGGCGGGTCGCTCCGGCCTCACGCCTGACGAGATTGCCAACGAGACACTCATCCCGTACAGCACCGTGTGGATGCTGACGAGATAGCGCAACGAAGCGGGGTTCGCTGGACCCCTCCAGCGAACCCCGTTAGCGCACTTCCCGTAAACGAGTAAGGAGTACGCAGGTGAAGAAGGCAATCGCAGTAGTAGCAGTCGTGGCATCAGCGTTCGTGTCGTACGGTTTCGCAGATGCGAAGCCATGCGCGAAGCACACGGACACCACGGCGATCACGAAGGCACAGTGTGCCAAGGCATACAAGGCACGTGCCAAGCGTGACAAGGTGAAGTGGCCGACCAACCCCACCACTCGTGACCTACGTGTGCGTGGCGTGAACATCCGTAAGTTCATCGCACTCGGCAAGTGCGAGGCCGGATACGGTGGGGGGTATAGGGGTGTGCGCTTCAGCACCCCGAGGGGATGGAAGTGGCAGGGTGCGTACGGGCTTTACTACCGCACCCACCAAAGCGTCGGTCACCCGTACGGGAGCGACGCTGGGAGCATGACGTGGCAGGAGCAGACCCTCGTTGCCGAGCGTGTCCGACTCCGCTACGGTATCCACGCATGGGGCGCAGCCTCGTGCTACATCAACGGATGAGGGGGAAACGTGCAGACATTCCTTCCGTATAGGGAGTTCACGGCAAGCGTCGAGTCACTCGACGATAAGCGACTGGGGAAGCAACGTGTCGAGGCGTTCCAGATTCTTCAAGCGATCACTGACCCCACGTATGGGTGGCAGCACCACCCGGCAGTCAACATGTGGCGAGGCCACGATCAAGCGTTGGCGCTGTACGGGGTGGCTGCATGTATGGCTTGGATAGATCGGGGCAAGCAGGACTCCATGCTCCATCGGTTCATCCCGTACCTAACGTCGTCAGTGTCGGAGTTGGACTACCCCCGCTGGTTGGGGCTGGTTCCCTTCCATCGTTCGCACCAGTCCAACCTCGTGCGTAAGGACGCGCAGCACTACGGGCCACAGTTCCCCGACGTGCCTGACGACTGCGCGTACTGGTGGCCTACGGACCACGGGTTCTAGGTGACGAGTGACGAGGCACGGGGGCTGCTTGCTGATAGCGAGCAGCCCCCTGTCGTCAAGTGGATCAGCAAACGTGGCGGGTGGAGGTTCGCCCGCCTCGTGTCAGCCGGTCGAGTGTGGGCGCAGGTAGAGACAGGCGGCGGTGACTTCCCGTCGCACAAGGAGCGAGTGAAGTTGGAGGTGTTACAGCACTATGCCAAGCGGGAGCGGGAGCAGCCGTAGATGCCCGGTATGCGGCAGGCACATGGCCGACTATCTCGGTGACAACATGTGCGACAGGTGCGTGCAGGAGAAGGGCGTACGAAGGTGCGAGCAGTGCGGCGGCAGGCTGTCACGCTGGAACCGTGGCAAGTTCTGCAATCCGTGCTGGACATCGATGGACCGTAGGCAGCGTGAGTCAGTCGCTAGCAAGCGGGGGTATTCGCTTGAGGCGTACAACCCCAAGAAAGACCTCATGCGTGAGGTCAGGCTCCACGAGATAGCGCGTGAGCCGGTAGAGGTTGCTGACGCCAAGCGGGAGCGCAAGAACGAGCAGCGCAACGCGAGGAGACTCCGGGCTAATGACCGCCCACCGTACTCGGTTGACAGCGTGGACGAGGACGCCTAGTCTCCAAGTTGGCACCGGGTGCGTTGAGGCCCGAGTTGCCGGGAGCAGCCGTTCGACTCCCCAAGCCTACCCGTCCCGGTCTTTCGTGTGGCCGGGGCACATACGGGCCTTTCAGTCCCTCGTCGCCGGGGGCGGGCATCGACGGAGGCGACACACATAGGGGGGGAATCGTGCAGAGGCGCACGGTTCCCCCCCTTTTTTTTGTCCTTCAGCCTTACGCTGTAAGGGAGGGATCGTCGTCGCTATCGATAACGACGGTTTCGGTCGCTTCGGTCGCTTCGGTCGCAGCCCACGGGGGCGTGATGTTCACCTGTATGGCGGCGGTTGCGCCACCACCACCGTGTCCCTCTGTAAGCCCCATGAACTTGCCTATCTGCTCGGTCAGGCGTAGGTCGGCCTCGATTGCCCACTTCTCACCCCTACGTACGTCGGCCTCAATCGACGCACGTATCTCCATCATGCGGCCAGCCTCGCGCTCGCGTAGGGCCTGCTTGTCCGTGTTGGCGACGAGTTCCCCGTAGTGCTGCATGATGAGTCGGTGAGCCTCCACCCAACCGCCGCGTATCTTCAGGGCCTTGGCTATCTCCACGTAGTCCTGACCCTCGCATCTCATGCGGTACGCCTCGCTGACGGTCATGGCGTCGATAGCCTTGCTCGCTGGCAAGTCAGTTTTCCTCGGGCTGGTTCTCTTCCTCGGCATTCTCTGTCTTTACCTCCATCACGATTGCCTCGTACCTATCGTAGTCGTCGTCCGCTACGCGCAAGTCCTCACGCAGCATAAGCAACTTCGTGTTCCCGAAACCGGGAACCTTGTCCGCACGCAAACGACCGCCGCTTTGCGACACAACCTTGCGGAGATTCTGCACGCTGTATCCGGTCCCCTCTGCGACCGTCTTGTACGTGACTCCGGGTAGACCCTGACCGTGCTGCCTTTGCAGGAACGCCTCGACGACTCCGAGTGTGGTGGTCACCTCTTCCCTGATTATCCGGGTGAAGCCCGCATCCCTGTCGAACGCCATGTCCACGTGCGTGTTCTTCTCCAGCCCACCGGGACGGTGCTTCCATACGTACATGCGTGAGTAGCCCGGCTCGCCCATGCGAAGCCCGAGGATTACCTCCGCTCCACGGCTGAACGCACCGCTTCCGAAGATGTCATCAAGCGTGGGCTGGCCGCCGGGGTTCTTCTTGTCACCCTTACGTGTGTGTACGGGCATGATGAAGGCGAACCCGTACTCGTCACGCCACCTGTCGAAAAGTCTCATCAGGTCAACGACTTCGCGCTCGTTGTTGCTGTCGATAGACGCGACCTTGTAAGCGGGGTCAACGACTACGACATCAGGTCGCAACTGCTCAACGATGCGCTCAAGTTGGAGTGCATCATCCGATGAATCTCCGAGGTGAAGTCCGTCCGGTACGTGCAGGTAGTGGATGTCCGAGCAGTTCTCAAGCCCGGTTTCGTCTGCTAGACGCTGGATGTCGGGTATCGACTGCTCCGCATCAACGATCAGGACCGTTGGCGAGTTGCCCTCCTCGTCGGGGCCAATCCCCTGCCAGTCGAGGAACATCTCTCCCGTCACAATCGCTCGTATCATCCACATAACGAGCGTCGTCTTGCCCTCTCCCGTCGCTGCACCAACCAGCGTACGTAGCCCACGGTACACGAGCGGTCCAAGCACCTCCTTGTATCCGGGGTCAGGGAGTTCAGCGATCTCCTTCAGCGTTACCGTCTGAAGTGTCTGCGCCGTTGACTCGCTGCCGAACACCGGGTCGTGGTGGCCGCGCTCGACCATCTTCAGTACGTCGTCGCTTGCCTCGTAACGAGACACGGACTTTGCGATCCTCCGCACATCCTCCTCGTCGAGCGGAGGCTCGACACGTGTTGCGTTGACGGCGAGAAGCGCAGCCTCAATCTCTGGCTGGCTCATCCCACGCCTACGCATGGAGCCACCAAGCGAGGCGAGCGCGTTGTTCCTGCCGGGGTACGTGATCGTCGCCCCGTCCGTGCGCTCCCTCGTCTGGCGCTCTGTCCCTGACTCTGCCCAAATCCAACGGGTCAGTTCGTCGGTGACCTCTGGCGTACCTGCGCCCCACGGTAGGGCGAAGTCGGTTATGCCACCCATTCGTACACACCCCCATCGACGCGGCGCGATGGTGGTGCCACCACGAATCCGTTGCCGCTCTTGATGTCGATGCCCCGCAACTTTGCGGCGGGTACGTTCCCCGACAGGTACAGGTGGATGCCCCTACGTGTACGCACCTGCTCGCACGGTGGGATTGCGCCGCTCTCTAGCAGCGGCTTGACGAGCGCCTCGCCACCCTCGTCGTCGATGTCGATGACAACGAGGTTAGACGCGCCACACACGATGCCGATGTTCCTCGGCACGCCCTCGATGAACCAACTGTTGATCTGCTCCGGGTTGTCGCTCGCCTTGTTCGGCCAGTCCCTCCAGTACGGGTGCTTACCTGCGCTATCGCAGTCGGCGCCCAGCCTGCATGTGCAGTTCCCCTCGTCGTCAATCCCATGCAAGGGAATGACCTTCCATCCACGCTCCGCATAGCGAAGCGCCCATGACCTAACGTCGTCCTCCATAGTCCCCTACTCCTCGTGAATCTCTACGTACCTAGCGTATGCGATTAGCGATGCGTCTGCCTGATCTTGGTCTGCCGGGTCGAAGCCCAACTCGAATGAGTACGCCATCACCTCGTCCTTCGATGCGCGCCCCCCTGCTCCTGCGATCTTCCTCCACTCGGATGGCTGCATCCATCGGAGAATCACGTGGGGCCAGCGCCCGAATACGGCGTCCTCCGTTCGCGCGCACACAGCGCCCGCCATGTATGCGGCACGTGCGAACGGCAGGGCTGGCTGCTCGATGCAGATGTCAGTCGGCTCCGTGTTCGCGTTCCTCCCGGCGTCGATGAGCGCGTTGCGGATTGACGTGTACTGGTCGTCGTCCTTGTTCAGCGCGTAGGTTCCGCTCCACCTCTTGTTGCCACCGTAGATGGCGATGGCGATGCGGGTGGGGGAGACATCGATACCCCACACTTCCTGATGGTCACTCATCATCGTCCTCCTCGTCACGTGCGCGTACCTTCTCGATCACGAGTTCCAGAGTCGCCTCCCATTCTTTGCGCTCGTCGTCCACGTGTTCTATCAGCAACTCGAACACCTTGCTGATCGCATCGGCCAAGTCGTCGCCTCCCCTTCGCTTCGCCAACTTCAGCAGAAGGTCACGGGACTGCCTCATTTCGTCAATAACGTCAAGGTGCGGCATCGCCGCTCACCCACTCTCCTGTTCCGAAGCACCCCTCACACAGAACGTAGAGGTAACTTTCCGTGATGTCGCTCCTACGAAGAAACCCCCCCTGCCCGTAACACCACGGACAGGGAGGGCTTCTCTTCGATTCCATGTAGCGTTGCAGGGCGGCGTTAGCCGCCTGCCACGTTGCGGTCCCCTCGGGTGTCCACCCGATAGGGGCCACGTCTAGAAGGGAATCTCGTCCCCGCCGAGTTCGGCCTTGATCTTCTCCTTGACCTCATCGACGGTGGGCGCGGCGGGCGCGTCCCCCTCGGGGATGGCGTCGAACCGCTTGACGGTGTACCTGTGGAACTGGCGCCCCTGCTTGGACGTAGCCTCACCGTGGTACTCCACGTAGATAGCCTGACCGGCCTTGACCGGACCCGACTCGGACTCGCTACCCAACTCGCGCTTCAGCACGGAGCGGGAAAGGCGGAGGCGACGCTCGCCATCGAGGACTCCGTACTTGGTACGGATGTCGGTCAGCCCGACCTCCTCTACATCACCGAAGGAAGTCTCCTCCTCGAAGATTCCCGTGACGGTGCCTGCCACGAAGTCACCCTCGTCGTCGAGAATGATGTACGTGCCACCGCCCGATGCTGCACGAGCCTCGGCCTGCATCGCCTGCAACTGCTCCAGCGAGATACTCATTACTGCTTCTCCTTGTCTGCCTCTGGCTCCGGTAGTGGAGGCCAGAAAAGTTGCCGGTCGCTCTTCGTGTGACGGAGAAGCGACAGGCATGTGAGGAAACTGGCGAACACTTCCTCGTCCGTGTTCACCGGAATCACGTGCGCCTCGTCCGGGCGCACGTGGAAGATTACACAACCTTCGACGGAAGGCATAGCCTCTTCGGTTCCATCGTCGTGGACGATGTTGGTTGCGAACCTGTAGGACGCCAACTGTGCGGCGTACTCGTCGCGGGTAGCGCCCTTGCTGGTCTTGATGTCAACCAGCAAACGCCGACGCCCTGACGGCGTGTCCATCACGACGATGCCATCGAACGTCCCGGCGTACTCATGCTCGTGGTTGTAGGCGGTCTGCTCCGACCGCTCCCACTCCACGTTGTACTTCAGGGTGAGTTCCATCAGGCCATCGAACATGGCGAGCGCGAGTTCGGGTAGGCCACCACGAATCTCGTCCAACCTGTTCCGGTCCTTCAGGTACTCCTCCCACGCCTCGTGAACCTTCGACCCCTGTACTGCGGCGTCGTCACGTGCGTGGCGGAATGCCCCCTTGATTGCGTCAAGCGCAACCTTGTCACCCTGCTGAAGAAGGGCGTCAAGCCCGCCGCTCCTGTGCAGTTCGACCGCACGCTCGGCTGCCATCTTCGACGCCCACGGCATCGCCCACGGCTTAGGCCACATGCTCGTGGCCGATGTGGACGAGGGGTAGTGCTTCTGCTCGCTCTCTGGCGCATGGAGCGGATACGGGTAGAACCTCCCGCCGCCCCTGCGCTGTACCGCGTTACGCGGTGGTGTCATTCTCGTCCCCCATTTCCATGACTGCTGCTTCCAGTTTCTCGAAGTCTACAAACTCCGACACGAAACTGTGAAACGAACGAAGAGTTGCCTCCAACTCATCGCGCATCTCGTCTGGCATCTCGTCCGCATACCTGAAGGCGAGGATCACCATTCTCGATGTGAGGTCGATGGACGCATTGAGAACGATCCTCGCAAACTCCTCCTTCTGCTGGTCGTCCCCCTCGATGAAATCTCTTACGTCCATCATGCGACACCGGGCGGGTACTTGACCCGCCTCATGGCTTTGTAGAGGATGAGGTCGATGAGTTCCTGCGTGGCCTCGTCCTCGAAGCGGTCAAGCGGCCACTCCAGCCACTCCTTGTTGTACAGCCTTTCGCCGTTGCGGTAGCGCGCTTCTGCCGCATTGACGAAACCTAAGACGGCGAGGTTCTCCATCTCTGCCCTCACCTCTCGCCACGCTGCATCCATCTCCATCAGGATGAACGGCCACGGGTCGTCCTTCACCTTCTTGTCCACTACACAGTTACCTCGTACTCGAAAGTTGGCTTACTGGTCTTGCCATCCTGATTGGTAGCACGGATGGTGATGACGGGTGGCCCGAGGCTACCATCGAGCCGACCACGGAACCCCTTGAAGGACTCGTAGGTGTCGGTCGGCGGGCGCCCGGCCTTCTGATCTACTGACCCACGCTTGTACGTGCCAGTAGAGGCGATGACACGAGGCCACTCCTTCACGTTGCTCCGGTGCACGGCCACCGAGGGGACAACCTGCGCCACACGTGGTGCGTGCGAGTGACCACGTAGGATGATGTCGGCGTTGCTGTACCCCAGTTCCCGCTCCATACCGTTGAGCAGGTTGCCCGAACCGGCACGACCAGCAGTCTGCCAACCGTGGTGCGCGTGGATGACTAGCGAACCGAACGTCTTGCGAAGGTACTTGAACGAGACATGGAGATAACCACCGTACCCCAGTTGCCGGTGCGAGATGTTCGCTTCCTTCGCTACCTCGGCAGTCAGGTTACGAGACTGGGTGATCTCCAGTTTGCGTTCGTGGTTGCCAGTGACGATGCCCCAGATTCTTCCCGTTCCAATCCACGGGTCTAGGACTTCGAGCGCATGGTGTACCGACTCTGTTGCGATGCCGCCGTCTGAGTTGAGAAGAGCATCGGCGTAACGCTGCGGCAGGCCAGACGGGAAGAACCTTTTGTCACGGAAGTCGATGAGTTCCATGAGGTCGCCCATAAGAAGAAGGCGAGCGTTCTTCACGCCCGCCCACTTCTTCATGTCGTCCCTAAGTCTGTCCTCTGCACAATCGGCTGCGCCGAGATGCCAGTCCCCGCAGGGAATGAGGATGAGTTCGGTTGAGTTGCTATCAACCAACTCGTCCACGTGGACGGTGTTCATGCGTCAGTCCAGAGGCTCGCCACCGGGCGGAACCTGCTCGCCCGGAACGAGGTAACCGACGATGACCGGGACAACCGCCGCCAGAACCACGGCGAACAGCGCCTTCCAGTCGAGGTCGCCCTCCGAGTTTAGCCACGCTACGAACACTGGCGCTGCGATGATTGCCGAGATAGCGGCAGCAGCGATCTTGCGGATAGGTCGTCCCCACTTGGAGAAGTCCCAGTAACTCTTACTCACAGTTCCTCCTCGATGAATCGAGAGTAGATGCTCTTTGACACGTTAGTTACCTTCTTTGCACCGGACCACTTCTTGCCGCCCCACTCGATCTGCGCCTTGGTCCCGCGCTTCAGGCCGTGACGTGCGATCCACGTAACGGCGCCCTTGAAGTCAGCCCACCCAACCCACTGTCGGTTGCCGACGATGAGCCGTGCCGAGTTCTTGTTCTCCCTGCTCGGCTTGGAACCTGCCGGTGCAGGAAGCGGCAACTTCAGCCGCTTGTACAGGGCGTTGCCGGGGCACGAAGTGCTGTACCCATCACGATGCCCCTTGATCGCACCCCCACCGATGTCCTCGATCAGCCAGTTGAGGGACTGAAGTGCGACATGCGTTGGAATCTTGTCGTCGTACTTACCGATCATGCAGATGCCCGGCTCTGCGTTATGGCCGGGGCAGTGTGCGCCGACGACACCTGAGCCGCGTCCTTCGTAGATACGACCGCTCGGGAAGATGCAGAAGTGGTAACCGATGTCCGACCACCCACGCTTGTTCTGGTGGAATGACTGGATGCTTCGCATCGTCCGCGACTCCGCCTCGACAGTCGCGCTGGCACTCGGGGTGCGAGTCTCAGAGTGGTGCACCCACACTGTGATGTTGCGAACCCAGCGGGTTTTACGGACAGACCTCGGCGGCTCGGCACCCCATACCCTACGAGAGATGACTTTGCTCACTAAACGCTCCTAAACATTTCGATTGCGATAGCGGTGATGACGCCACCGGCAACGAGCCAAAGAATCCTCGCCGTCCCCATAGCGCCCTGCGCCCTCGCACGCCAGATTTCCAGTTCCTTGATTCTACCGTTAGTTTCCTTAGCGAGAGCCTTGAGTTCGTCTACGTCCTCCTTGATCGCATCAAGGCGGCGCATGATTCCTATGATGTTCTCAGGACTCATCGCCTCTTCGTAGTCGTGTAGTAACTCTTCAACTGCTCAAGGAAGTTGCGGTTAGTGGTCCCAAGGTGGAGGTGCGGGCCACCAGCGGTAGCGGGGTCAAGCGCCCCGATGACAACACCGGGCTGCAACTGTGAACCGACGCGGACTCCCCTACCAAGAGAGCCAAGATGCTTGTAAAAAGCCTGACGGCCACCGCCGTAATCGACGGTCACGCCGTAACCGGCGAACCTCGAACCCTTTGCGCCCCCGCCCGGCTGGCCGCTGATCCTGACGACACGACCACCGAGCGGGTTAGTGACCTCGGCACCGGCACCAGCGAAAAGATCGTAGGCCATGTCACTTTGCCAGTCACCAAGCGTATGCGTTCCCTTACCCGGCCCACCGCCTGCGCTGAAACTGGTCGGGCTGTACGTCGCTAGTTCACTGGTGGCAAGGGAGGGTGACGAGGTTCGTTCACCGAACGGATTGACGTTCAACCCCATTGACTGCTTAGCGAACGCTGCGCCAGCGGCACGGGCCATCTTCATCGTGTTACGCCTTGCCATTTCGGGGGTAAGTTCGCCACGCTGAGATGCTTGGTACTGGGCGATTAGCGATGCTGCGTCGATACCCGGAACGCCACGCGACATAGGTGGGGAGGCTGGCACTGCATCAGGCCCGGACGGCTGCATCATCGACGGGACTGCCGGTCCACCTGCGTAGACACGCGAAGCATCTCCACCCGCTCGCCTACCGCCAGCGATGATGTTACGTGCGTGCGCTGACTCGTTGTTGCCGTCGGACGCTGGCGTGTACTGGCTAACGATTCCGGCCAGCCCGCCCCGCTGGTAGAGCGACGGGTAGCCGAGTCCTCCGAGCGTCTTGGCAAGTCTGCTCGTCGCCTCCGAGTAGTTCTTGAACTTCCACCCGAGATGGACACCGAGTCCGTAGGGGTTCTTCGTTCCTACTGCGTATCCCCTAGAGCCGTACGTGCTTTCAGCAGAAGCAAGTCCAGCAACGAAGGCGGGGTTCAGGCCACCACGTAGCGCAGCGTTGTAGATGCCCCGTGCTTCGCCAGCCATAGGCGACCCGGCAAGCGAGCGCCTGAACTGATCGAATGTTGGGATTCCGCCTGCCACTTATCTCACATTCAGGAACGCCCTGT
>Ga0099848_1001347_pt1 | contig 11437 bp, 24 predicted proteins | sample CB_VirMetaG_3_FD_78179 | JGI IMG/M metagenome (GOLD analysis project Ga0099848, IMG submission 78179) | Freshwater to marine saline gradient viral communities from Chesapeake Bay - CB_1508_1S Viral MetaG | ecosystem: Environmental > Aquatic > Marine > Coastal | place: USA: Chesapeake Bay... | reverse complement strand
GCTTGAATACGAACTTGATTTGTGATTTCAATAGTCATTTGGAGTTCCTTTGTGTATGAGAGTATGGTCAAACTGTGAACTTGTTTGGAAGTTGGTCGTCAAGTTCATAAGACCTTGCGAAACTTCCCTGCTCCCAATACCAAGCACTCACAGCACGAATAGCAGCATCTGCCTGTTCTTCAGGGGTGGAGTTGGACTTAATCGCAAGAAGAACTTTCTTTTGAAGGTCGGACATTTGGAGTTCCTTTGTGTATGAGAGTATTATAGACCATAAAACCACCCACCACAAGGGGCAGTGGACAGTTAGTCAGGTGTCTCATTACTCCACCAATAGTCAAGTTTATCACCATTCGCAGAGATATTTAAGTGATAGATTTTACCATCTTTTGTATAGCACCCAACAAAAAGTGTCCTTTCGTTCATACTCTCCAGATGAAACATTTTCAAGTCCTCAAGCACAATCTCATCGGGATTTTTAATCCACTTACTCATTTATAAAACTCTCCAGGTAAGCAATAGTTTTATCCAAGTAATATTCGTCTGTTAGTCTTGCTGCTGGACAATATCCAAGATGTTTGTTATGAGTATTAAGAAAATGCCTCATATTTTCCTCACCATCTTCTCCTTGACCCACAACAATATAAAGGACACTAAAAAGAATAACAAACTTGAGTGTGTCAATATTTGTGTGAGGTATTCGTAGGATTTGTGTTATTTTATCCGCAGCAGATTTTAAGATTTCAGTGTCGGTTCTCATTTTTCAAAGAGTTCTTTTAGTTGATTGAACTTTTCTTTATACTTCTTCAGTTCTTCTTCAAGTTCCTTAACTTTTTGAGAAAGTGAAGTATCTTCTTGAGATTCTTGTTTTTTCTCAAGAATGGTTCCAGTTACATCAGCACCCCTAAGGTCAACACCCTCAAGGTTAGCACCATTAAGGTTAGCATTATAAAGGTTAGCACCCCTAAGGTCAACACATACAAGGTTAGCACCCCCAAGGTTAGCACCCTCAAGATCAGCACCATAAAGGTTAGCCTCCTCAAGGTCAGCACCCTTAAGGTTAGCACCCCTAAGGTCAGCACCCTCAAGGTTAGCAAAAGGTTTGATTTCGTAACCGTTGACTTTCATTAGAATTAGTTGCTTATGAGAGTATTATAGGGTATTAAAGGTAGAACCTCAAGGGAAAGTGGACAGTTTGGGAAGTGTCCTCAACTGAAATTAAAGTGTAGTTCTGAATGATACTCAATAGAACAAAGTTGGTCTTTGAGATTTACAAGTTTTTGTGGAAGGAATAATGAATACTTATTGAAGAATTGTTTTCTGGTTAGGAACTCAAGTCCGTGATAATGCCAATCTCCAAAGATTTCTTTAAATTTCCTTCGTGCTCTGTATTCTTGTGTAGTTGAGGGAACATAATTATTTTCTGAATTTACAAAATCCTCGGGATAATTAGGATTTGCTGTCGTCATCATCAGACAAACAGTTCTACCCTCTCCTGTTCCAAAGTAATCAGAAACCATAAACATCCAAGGGTCATCATCAATAATCCTTTGGAGTTCCTCCTGCTGCTGTTGCTCCCATTCATCCCTCATTCTTTGTAATTCTGCTTTCTTTTCAGGTGTTAATTTTTCCTGTAAATATTCTTCAATAAAATCGTCATCGGGTATATACGGATGGGAAGTCATAAGTCCTTGTATTCATAAAGTCATTATACGATAAAAGGCACCTGAAATCAAGTGCCCTTGTGCCGGTTTGGGAAGTGTCCTTATGTTATTCTGCGTCTTTTAGAAGTGTCTATTCCTTTTGCTTTTTGATATAATGTTAGTGGTCCAGAAGTTGTAATATAACCAGTTTCAAGACATTCCCATTTTTGGGAATTCATAATTTTACTAGATTTTTTTCCATTTTCAATTCTCTGTTCTAGAGATAAACTATAAATTCCAGTATTATTTTTTTTATTTGTTTCATTTACCCTTTTGTTTATTTCAATTCGTTCTGTTGGGGATATATTATGAACACCTATCCCAAGTTCTTTTGCTTTTTTCCCTCCTTTACTACAATTATTAAATTTTTCCTCATAAGATAGATTGTAAATTCCTAATTTTAATTCATAACATTTTTGTCCACCTTTGCTGCTGTTTTTTTCCCTTTCTTCTTCAGATAGTTCAAAAATACCAACACCAAGTTCTTTTACTTTTTTACCACCACTACCAAGTTTTGCGTATTTTCTTTTTTCTTCTGTTGATAATCCACAAACACCTGTGTTATTTTTCTTATGATTATTTCCTGATACTTTACCCCCTTTACTACTATTCAGTTTTTTTTCATCCTCTGTTAATCCAAAAATTCCTATTTTTTCCTCTACGATTTTTTTCCCATTAATAGTTCCGTATTTATCTCCACATTTTTTGCCCAATTGTTTTGCTTTTTCTGTAGGAATATAAAACTTTGTAGAGGTTTGTTTTGCTCTATTCGCAAAATGAGGATTATTTGCTACATCATAAAAATCGTGTAATATTACTTCTGCTTCAATTGCTTGTTCTCTTGTTCCATATATCTCTAAAATAATCTTTTGAGTTGGATTGAATGTTTTATCACTATACGAACCAAAATACTTTATATCTTCTTCGGGAAGACATTTACATCCTCTACTACCAATATAACCTCTACCCCATTCTTCATAAGAATAATAGGTATAGTAATACTCTCTTGGAGTTTCCATAGTTCTACTTTGTGTTTGGTCTTTATTATTTATACAAGAAAAGGTGCCCGAAAGCACCTAATCTCTGCTTCTGCGACCAAACACAAGCATTTTTATTTATACTCAATTATTCATAATGCTTCACAGATTGGTTGAATTGAAGTTTTTGTAATAATTCTTTTGGTTGTATATTTCATTTTATAAGAAGCAATAAACTCACTTGCTTCTTCTTTGGTTTCAAATGGACCGAAGTTACGATAGAATACCTCAATAGCACCATCATAACTATCAATATAAGTTCTCACAATCCAATTATGAGAATGTTCTGGGTAGGTGTCATTCTCATCAATCCACTTGGAGTATTCTTCCTTATTCATAATGCCCCATAGAACATCTTTCTTTATAAGCACCACATACAGATTTTAGAACTTCCACATTCATAGGCATATCTAGTGTAGCAAATGTTTTGTTACAAGTAAAGCAATACACTTTTGTTGGATTACCTTGAGTAATCCATATGTCACATTTTTTTGGTTCAGTCATTAGCATACTCCATAGCATTCATAGTTCGATGACGAATTATTTCTTCAAAACATTCACCCAAAGTGTCAGCATATCCAGTATAACAATCAATTCGTTCTGGTCCAGTTTCAAGACCCCAGATAAAAGTTCCAGTACCTGAACTGTCTTGTTCAATTTGGATTTTCATTTTGCTCTTGCTCGTATTCTTCTTGTTTATCAAGTCGTTGTTCCAGTTTCTCAATCCTATCCACAAGTTCTGTAAGAATACTGATGAGGGAAGGGTAGGAAATATTTTCCAGGTCTTCCCCGTATTCTGGGTCGTTGTAGATATAGTATTGGAGTTCTTTTTCAAAGTTTCTGGAAGTCATAGTTCCTCAATTTCCAATTCAACAGAAATATTCAGTATAGCATCCTTCACCCAGTTTTGTCCCTTGATGAAATAATGCTTTTCAGTACTCAATTCTCGGTCGGGATTAGGTTCAATATTGAGACCTTCGACTACTTCACGAAAAGCAGCAGCAACAGCAGATTTATCATAGTAATATGGACCTGAACCCAACTTACTATAATACTTATCCATTATCTGTTTTACCCTTTCTTTTCTATTCATTTCCTTAGTACACCGTCCAGTTTCTTGTCCAAGTAATCCATTCACATTCTTCTTGTTTCATTTCTGCTCTCCACCACCTCCCATTTCCATCAATCGCATCCAGGTAATGAACACGGGTCTTTGGACAAATAGTGCGGGAAATGTATGTAAATTTTTCTGGTTTATTCATCGGTTTGGTTGCTTATGAGAGTATTATAAGGTATCAGGAGTGGTCTGTGGGAGGGTAGTAGACAGTTTCTGAAGTGTCCCTGCGGTATACCGCAGGCCTGCGGTAGTATTCAAGATTTCGTGGGTCTTTGGTAAGCAAGTCAAACTTTGTATAAAACTGCCTCCACCTAAAACTGAAACCAAATAAAGAATGCCCACCGAAACTAAGAATCAAATAAGGGATCCACTCATTTGGAATATATTCATCCACATTAAAGTTAAACTCAATAAGAGAAAAATGTGGATAGAATGAGAGGATTTGGAAATATCTCTCCGTTCCAAAATCTTCGTATAACACTGTATCAAAGAGTTTCATTTTTAAACCACAAAAAGTTTAAGAGTACGGTCATCATCCTGAAGATGGAAGTTAATTCCAGTTACATTACGATTAGAATAACTCCGACCAGAATTATCAATTACTTCAAGACGGGTGACTTTATCACAATTATACTTCAGGATTTCTTCCTCCAGTTCTTTGATTTTTTGTTCTGCATTTCGTTTCAGACTCCAATACCGTTCTTCCCACGAAGCATCATTACTCAAACTGTCTTCAGTAATCGCAGTGCCCATAGGTCCCCGTTCAAGTCGTGCCCATTCTTCTTCTGCTTCTTTCCATTCTTTGAACTTATCACGAAGGTCTTCATTCATCGTCAGGTCATACTCTTTAGCAATCTCCCTCATATCTTTTTCGGAGTTCATTTCGTTGAATGCTACATTACAAGCACCCTTCATAATGCCATGTTCAGTATGTCCAATAGAACGAAGGAAGTTGCTGAAGAACTTGAACAACTGAAGAGTAGAAAGGTCTTCAGCAGGAATTTCCATCGTGATGTTTTCCTCTGGGAGACAATCATCACAAAATCCAGCATCAGAATAAGTGGAATGATACTCCAGTTTCAGTTTCGCAGTATAAGTCATTTTGGTTCCTTTGTGTATGTGAATACTATAAGACAAAAAAAGGCACCTGTGAAGGGAGATTGTGACAGTTATGAAACTGGTCGATCACCTTTCCCATCTAAACTTCGGACCATTAACTCAGCAAACCTTTCCATTTTTTTATAATGAACCGATGCTGGATTTTCATTAATAGCCTTCAAGAGTACTTTAAGTTCTTCAAATTCATCATCAGTAAGATCTGATCCGCCTGTTCTCATTAGTGTCATAAGTTTTTTGTTATGTCAGGAAATTCTAACATTATTTACCACCAAAATAAAGTTTCTTAATAATGTCTTTAGGGTTCTACAAAGTTTTGTTACTCACCAAACTTAAACTTATCAGTGTGCTTTTCAAGTGTGTCGAAAAGACTATCAAATGACTGAATGTGTTCGACTTCTCGAATCATATCAGCAATCTGCTTACAAACAATTGGGCGTTCATTCTTTGCTGCCCAATAGAGTGCATTACGCAGATGACTTTCTGCTTCATTTAGACTTTCGACTACCTTATCATTTAGTGCCATAATCATTCTCCATTTCGGTATAGTCTACACTATAGTTTGTAATGTTATCAACTACAAATTTTTCTCCAGTGATAATGTCAATACGAGAATCAACTGCCTCGATACTATTTTGTAATTCATAGAGAGTATTTGTTGTCTCTACATTTTCATATTCTAATTTTTCAATACGCTCCTCAAGTTTTTTAACATAATCAAGTAGGGAATTTTTAGGTTCAATTCCCCATTTTTCAAAGAACCAATACTTATCTTTCATTTTAAAACTCCAAAATTAAAACTTAAAATTAGTTATAGAATGATGTTATTTTTTCCGTCATCTTTGATAGTATTGTCGGAAAATATAAACTTATTTCTACTTATTATGTTGTTGTCTGCAAAGTCCCTATCATCATCACTACTGCCAAATAGATAACCATTATCAGCACTGCAGTATAATCGATTTCCATTACGAGCACCCAACCATATTCCATAGTTATTAATATGAAGACCACTTAAATTAAATACATTATCTTCAATAATATTTTCTTGAGGTGCTTGATGTCTTACAGTTCCACCTTCACCACAGTTACGATACAAATATATTCCACCACCAGTAGCAGTTTCAAATTTATTATCGGTTATATAATTGTGTGCTGAACCATCTACAGCAATGACCTCACGAATTCTGAATTGTCTTAATGTAAAATTCCCCTTAACATCAAATGTGTTATTGCGAATAATATTATATCCACTTTCAGCATCCAAATAAACAACGGTAGAATCAGTAGTTCCTACGAACTTACTATTTTCTACCGTTGTGTGAGTTGTTCCAGGACCAAAATACATCGGAATTCTGGTAACTCCCTCAATAGTCATATTTGAAATAGTTACATAAGAAGGTGCTGCTTTTTGGAGTCTTTCTGTATGTCCTTGAGAATGAGAAGATTCTTTTACTTTCTCATCCTCACCGTTCATACCCATACCAATTGTGCGAATAGAACCTTTTAGAATACAATTTTCAATTTTAACATTTGATGCTTTGATTCGTATTTCAGTGGTCTTTCCATCGTTGAAAAGACCATTTCTACAATTGATTACTGTACCATCTTTTTTAATTTGATAAATCTCATAAGGAACATCTTTCGGACTTTCGCAAGACACTAATAGAATTGCTAGAAATCCCAGAAGATACTTTGGATTCATTTTTATTGTAAAGTGTTTCATTATATAGTCTTGGCCAAGTATCTCTAATGATTTCTGCTAACTTATAAGGAGTTGTAGAGTTTATCATTAAAATCCTTTTGCTTTCTTTTTATTTGCTTCTTTTCGGTCTAATACTTCAATATAATCTAAAAATTGACTTGGAGTTTCAAACCAAATTCTTTGAGCGTCTTCATAATTATCAAATAGCATTGGTTTTTTATTTGTAAAATGAACCCTATAGTCGTGACGAATATAAGGTTCATTTGAAGTTTGAGAAAATATTTCAGTCATTTTTAAACTTAAGTGCTTCTTCCCAATCCTTTTGGAAAATTTCAAGACCTTTATCAGTCATAATGTTCTTATACATTTTCCAATAAACGAGTGGTGGAATTGTAACAATATCAGCACCAGCAATCGCACACTGCTCAACTTGCCTTACTTCACGAATTGAAGCAGCAAGAATTTGTGGAGTAACTTTTTTCCACCAACAGGAGTTATCAAATGCTTTTCGGATATTCTTGATAAGTTCAATTCCATCTACAGAATTATCAATCCATCGTCCAACAAATGGTGAGATGTATGTTGCTCCTGCTTTACCAGCAAGAATTGCTTGGGCAACAGAGAACACAAGAGTTACGTTTGTCTTTACCCCAATCTCAGATAGATGCTTACATGCCTTAAGACCCTCTACAGTACAAGGAACCTTAACCGTGATTGATGGGGCAATGGAGTAATACTTCTGTGCCTGAGAAAGCATTTCTTCAGCAGTATCAGCAACTACTTCACAAGAAATACTTTCAAGTTCTGGACACTGCGTATAGATTTCATTTGCTACTTCTAGCAGTTCCTTTCCATTCTTGAGAATGAGTGAGGGATTAGTTGTTACACCATCGATAACTCCATTTTTATATGCTGGAACAATCTGGTCAATATCGGCAGTATCAAGAAAAATTTTCAAAGGTTTTCCTCCTGTTCAGTTAGAATTACACAATCAGATTTTGGATATGCTACACAAAGCATCGTGAAACCAGCAGCAAGTTGTTCATCATCAAGGAAGGATTGTTCCTCATTATCAACTTCTCCACTGATTACTTTGCCCGCACAAGATGAGCAAGCACCAGCACGACAAGAATAAGGAAGGTCAACTCCACCTTCGTCTGCTGCTTCAAGAATATATTGGTCTTCAGGGCATTGAATAACTTGCTCAGTACCATCGGGGGAACGGAGGGTAATAGAATAGGTCATAATAGTTTCAGTTGTTGTGATTTTTAGAATTTTTAGTTACGGTATAGGCATAAATCATTGAGGCAACTCCCCCAACGATTGCAAGACAACATACAAACATGTGAATATAATCGTGATGGTTATGATGCATTATGATACGTGAACTGTTCCAATCATGCCCGCAGCTTTGTGAGGGGCACACCAGTAAGTATAATCCCCTGGTTCAGGAAACGCAACCTCAAAGTCTTCACCTGGCAACATTGCCAGACCTTCATGAGACCACTCTGGATGATTCTCCACGATTACATTATGAGGGGGAAGCATATTGTTAATAAAGTGAACTGATTCACCAGCAGCAATGCTTACTTCTGCTGGTTCAAATACAAGATTGCCATTAGCACCCATCTGAACATCTACTGCCCATGCAGGAAGTGCCATGAAGAGGGTGGCAACAAGTGCGAAAAGAAACTTCATAAAAGTTTATACAACTTTATTATCTATGTTTTATGCAGTTTATCTGAAGTTTTATAACATCACTTTGTTATGTATTCCTGACCAATTGGTTCTTGTTGATCGTTCCAATGTCTGATAGCATTTGCAACAATCGCAACATTAGTAACCAAATAAGTCATAAAAATAAAAGTTCTTACAATGGCAATTATGTCTGCTTCTCTATCGCATTTGGATCCCTTTTCTCCAAGTGCTTTTGCCCAAATTCTCCAAATGGTTTTCTTTTTTTTCTTTACCATTTATTTTTTTGCTTTACTTATATTATGATTTTAAAACAATCAGGAATCACCTAAAGAAAAGTTTTGAAGTGAAGTAGAAACATTATCAATATACTCATCAAATGCTTCCTTCACAGTTTCTTTAATCGTGCTACGAGGAATGAATACATCAGTTTCTGGTTTGTATTCTGGATGTTTCCTCTCAAATGCTTCAGTTGTATTATACATTACTTCTGTAGTAATCTCACGAAGAACTTGTAGATTTCTTCCACCAAGATGCTCATAAGAATAACCAGGGAAAAATTGCTCTTTTGTTCGATGAAACAATTTCCAATAAGTAGCAACTTGCTGTTCAAAAAGTTCAGCATATTCTGATTGGTCTTCGGGAGAATTAAAATTAGGTAGGTCCATAAGTTTCTTATTGACTGATTTAGTTTAGCATAATGATTGTAGTAGTCAAGGCATCTGTTTGAAAATCAAGATAGAAGACCTTTGAGTAGATGTGTTGCTTCCGAAAATCTATCCACATAATGAATGAGTTTCATTTCTTCATTATTGAGAAATCCATTCTCAACCATCTCTTCTTCAATCCAAGTTCTTAGAGTTCTCCACATTCTCCCAACGCAAATCACAGGTTTCTTATCCATATGTTTTGCTTGAATGAGTTGGTAAATCATAGCCATCTCAAGAACTGTACCAATACCACCTGGAGTTACGATAAAAGCATCACAATCAGAGAAGGTCTTAAGTCGTGAATAGAAAGTTTCGTGCTGTTCGTATTCTTGAACATAAGAATTTACACCATCCTCAAATGGAAGATAGATTGCTTGTGCTATGGAGCAAAGGTGCCCATCACCTTCACAGACACTCATAGCACCTCTGTTTGCTGCCTCCATTGCTCCTGGACCACCACCTGTGACCACAACCCATCCATTCTCTGCAATATTTCTTCCAAGTTTTTCTACTGCCTTATAGAGGTTTGATTCTGGGTCTGTCCTTGCTGAACCAAAGATTGCTACTTTTTTCATTTAAACTCCTGTTCCATAAGATTATATCAAAGATAATACAAAAAGAAAAGTTCCAATTGCTATGAAGAATGTGAGAATTGGGAGCATTTTTCTATGAATGAAATTACTTCTTGAACTGGTAAAGTATCTATAAAGTGTTCAGTCATTCCACGACCCATACTCATTTCATTTAATGGTGCCTTGTAATGTGAGAACTCTTTTAGAACCTTCTTTTCCAAGTTCCATATATCTATGGACTTGCCCGACCATTCGCCTAGAAGTTCTGCTGTTTCTTTTTTGCGGTATAACCAACCTTTATAAGACCTACCAACTTTATACTTTCCAGTGTGGAGTTTTATGAAATAAAGTTTATCGGGTCTTTCTGGTTCTTTACATACCCAACCAACTGATTGTGGATATGGTTTTCCTTTTCTTGAACTAACCTTCCCAGTATTTGCTTTTTTAGTTGCTTCTATTGCTTTTTGAGAACAAGACTTTCCATAATTTGGATTATTTTTTCCAGCGTAACTTCTTCTTTTACTTAAAACTCTTTCAGCAAAATCTGGTGCTTGTGCTGGATTACTGTAATCATTTTTTATACGAAGTTCTATATTATTTTCAACTAGACATTTTCTAACCCAAGTTAAACCACACCCAAGAATAATTTTAATCTCTTTCATAGTTTTACCTTCTTGATAAAGAGATATTATTTTTTCTGGTGGGTAGTTTTGTATAAGTTTTTTATTTCTTTCTTCATTCAATTTAGAAAGAGCATCCATACATTTTTTACTTGTTCCTCTCCCCATTTACTACAACCTCAATACCAAACTCATTACTATTTATAAAAAAAGGAACTCCGAAGAGTTCCCTTATTATACCATTATTTAATTTTTATATCAACCGATAGAAGGAGCAGTCATAAGAGCAACAGGAGTTGCTTCAGTGCTGGCCAGATCTAGCGGAAAGTTCGCTTAACCCATAAGTTTACCATTCTTATGGAGCAGACTATATCATCAACCTATTTTATTAGGTTGTCGGACGCTATTGGTGTATTACATAGGACGCTTCCTAAACCACCTAGTCGTTGAACCTTCCTCAAAAGTTCGTTTGAGGCTTGGCTGCTGATTGCCCTTATATTTTGGAGGGTTTCCAGCAATTCATCCGATTTACATCTATCAATTACTTGATAGAGCCACTACTTTCTAATGGGCGTTGCGTTCATGCCGTTGTGTTATCGTAAGAACTCTTTATTTCTTACTTCTTACTATCGCTAGTAAGTCCAGACTATATCTTCATCCGTTCTGGATGCTGGGCATTCGTGGGTGGATTATTGTTGGGACTCACCACCTAGTCGTTAGACCTGCCGAAGAACTTAAACCCTCTTCGGATTGGTACGGGATTGTCTACAAGAGAGTTTCCCCGTTTAACCCAGTTTCGTCAAAGAACATTCCTGTTCTAGGGTGACTACATTTAAGAAATCACTTCCATACCAAGTCCTGCTCGGTTTAATGTGTCTGCCCAAGTAGGGATTACACGATTAGAACTATCAACAATAGACTGATTGAAATTGAAGCCGTTGAGGTTAAAGGCCATGGTAGAAACACCAAGAGCAGTGAACCAAATGCCTACAACGGGCCAGGCAGCAAGGAAGAAGTGCAGCGAACGTGAGTTATTAAAGGAAGCGTATTGGAAAATAAGACGACCGAAATAACCGTGTGCGGCTACAATGTTGTAGGTCTCTTCTTCTTGACCGAACTTGTAACCATAATTCTGTGACTCATTCTCAGTGGTTTCACGAACCAG
>Ga0099848_1001346_pt1 | contig 11440 bp, 4 predicted proteins | sample CB_VirMetaG_3_FD_78179 | JGI IMG/M metagenome (GOLD analysis project Ga0099848, IMG submission 78179) | Freshwater to marine saline gradient viral communities from Chesapeake Bay - CB_1508_1S Viral MetaG | ecosystem: Environmental > Aquatic > Marine > Coastal | place: USA: Chesapeake Bay... | reverse complement strand
CAAATCTGGCCAATCCAAGTTATCCTGATTTTGGAATGCAATCAGATAATCAAGATACCATGTATAAATTGAGGCAGCTAATGTCCGGTGCAGGAATATCTGGAACAGTTACTCCAGTAATTAATACTTTTGGAAGAGACCAAATTAGCATAGCAGCTGGAATGAGATAGCAATGGCCTTAGTAGATTTTAATACTCTTTTTTCTGATCCGCTAAAAAATTTAAAAGCCGCTAGATATGCTCTTCAAAAAACAGAAACAGGAAGAGCTGGAGTAGTAAGAGTTGATCTTGATGAAAATAATAAGCTGGTATATAGATTAATAACAGATGGAAGAAAGTACGCTTCGTACGAAGAAGCGTTTTCTCAGGCGTCCTCTGAAATGGTCACAAAGTTTAATATAGTGAAGCCAATAGAAAGAATAACAAAAATCTTTAAAGGCCAATCAATTAGTGGAGTAGTAAAAGCAAGTGGTACTCAAGTTTACAATCCTAAAGTAGAGCAGGTAGGTGAATTTTTAGGTGTTCTTAATAAAAATTTAGGAGTTTTAAATAATCACAGAGATCAATTAGAAAAATTAGGAATGACAACCGAAGATATAGACAATTTAATAAGTGGCAATAGAAAAATATCTTTACAACTTTCTCAATTAAAAGATCAAACAGATGTAAGAAACTACGCAAAAGACTTTATTTCAAGACAACTTAAAAAAATAGGAGCAGAAAACTATTTTCCATTTATAGATAAAGATGGAGCAAATGTTTTAAGATTTCAATCTTACCTATCTGCTGGGTCTGATGAAGCCGTAAAAACTTTTACAAATGCACAAATACAGTACATACTTAGAGCCTCAGGAATGTCAATGCTAGATGATGCAAAATTAAAGGGGTTGTTTGGTCCTGGTGAAAAATCAATAGAAGATTTTTTGGAAAAACTTCCAAAAAGATTTAAGGCTCTTTTTAGTGAAAGAGATGTTACTTTAACAGCAGATGATATTATTAGTGGACTAAAAATAAAAAATGTAACAGATGTAAACAAAGCAGTTGATGAGTCGGTATTGATAGTTGAAGAGGGCTTAGATTTTTTAAGGCAAGCAATGAAAGTCGACCCGAGAAGCTCCGCCATAGGAGCAGCTTTTTCTCATATAGGAGAAAGTGGATCATTAGACGTTCTTAATGCCTCCCTAAGAAGACAAGACGTTGCTACGCCAAATGAATTTCTTGAAAGATTATTTGGAGAAAAAGGTGTTTTAAGAGCCGAGTTATCAACGGCACAGACAACCGATGAGCTAATCGAAATGGTGGAAGCGGGAACGACTAGGGGATTATTAAAAGAAACAGAATTAGATATATTTAAAAAAATGATGAAACACGCTGAGCTAGAGTTTGACGGAGACGCAGTTATAAATAAAAGAGTATTTAATTCTAGACTAACAAGACTAAAAGCAGAAATAGCAGAATTTAAAGACGCTTTAAGGCTAGATCCCGCAAACGAAAATCTGCAAAACTCTATGCAAAATTTACAAAAGCAACTTGCCCTTTTGCAAGATAGTGATCTATATCAAATAACTGGTAGAGGATTTTTGGGTCAAGGTCAACCAAAATTTGCCGCACAAATCAGATCTTTTGATGGTGTATTGAGTGGTTTTTCAATGATAATAGGTAGATCTGGAATGAAAAAAGAACTTGGCTTTGGAAAAGGTGGATTAAGGGAAATAATTCTTAGCGGTTTTGGACAAGCAAAGGGAATTGTTTATTCTGATCCAAACTTAGTAGCTACACATCCAGAGTTATTTGGTACCCCTCAAGCCCTAGATGCAATAAAGAAAAACTCAACCAAAGTTCTAATAGAAATGAATCAAGCAATGTCCCAAGACATGCTCACTCCGAGGGTATTAACTTCGTTAAGAAAACAACTCGAAGGAGATTTTACTGGACTGCCAGAACCGGTTAGATTAGCCAAAGAAAATAACAGAAGATTTGCTCAAGAAATTTTGAGACTACATGAAATGGGAGTTGGCCCCAAAAACTCTCCCACAATGATGAATTATTTAGCAAAAATATTCCAATCAGAAATGTTTACGTATGAAGAATCAGATACATATGGAAAAATATTTAATCCAGCATTGCCGGATACATATAGAATCGCCCTATCTACTGAGTCTATTCACGGAGCTGCAAGAGATGACTTTAGAAGCGCGCTACAGGGTCTTGGTGGAGCTGATGTTGGATATGCGAGAAGTCAAATAGCGTCTCTTGGAAGATCAGCAGATACAGCCTCAATAACAACTGATTTGATGAGATTTAGACTTCATGATTCAAGACTATTGTTTGGAGCTGGCGGAGTGCCAGACTTTTATTCTTCATTGGGTGGTTTTGACTTGGATGACAAAGGCATTTTACGACTAATGACTTATGAAGATACAAGAGGAAGAAGCAGATTAATGTTTTCTCTGACTAGGCAGCCCACTTCGTTTCAAGAATCAATTTATGGAAGAATGAAATTTGACGCTGAATCTCTAAAGCAGTTATTTCGGAGACAAAGAAGAATTTATGACCGCACTTGATGAACTCATAGGAGACGGATCTGCAGCAGATTTAAATGGCTTAAAATACTTAAAACAAGCAATTACTGGAGAAACAGTTGATGGGTTAAATTTACGTACTTTACTTGGGACACTTAGCGAAGAGGATGTAGAAGCTGCCGTAGAAGATCAAATACTTAGAGTATACGAAAAAATGAATAGAACCTTAACAAGCATTTATGACGATAATGGAAGAGTATTTAAGCAAATACAAAAATACGGCGCCTCCGCACTAATGAACAAAGAATACTTAAATAGAAGTGGTCTTCAAACTATTTTTGCAGAAGAAACAACTGCGACTTTTAGAGAGGCTTTTCCGGAAATACAAGATGATATAAGAACAGCACTAGATGAATTTGGTTCCTTGTTAGACGAAACTACTTCTTCAAAATTAAGAACAGCTTTGGATTCTGGTCGAATAGATGAAGTTAGAGAAATGCTTTACTCAACAGATGAAACTATGGGCCTAATTAGAGAAAGAAGTCTGATGTCTAGATTGGCAAGGGGAAGTGAAGCAGACGATATTCTTGGTGTTTACGTTAACAGATCAATGGCCATAGCTTCCACCTTGAACCAATTTGATGATTTTTTAGAGCAAGTAGCTGGTGACGAAAAAGCAAAAAGATTACTCTATGGAAATGGTATAGGATTAATTTCTTCAGAATTAGCAATTGACAAATCAACTGGCTTTTCTTTGTTTAAAACTTTTTCTGCCGAAACAAGCGATAGAATACTTAGGGCCAAAAATATCGGAGATCCACTTGGTTATACTTCGGCTTTAAGAGCTCTTGAAAGATCATTTGGAACTGGCCTTTCAGTTGACGCTGTCGGAGAACAAGCCATAAAAGAATTAGGATCAAGAGTGGGTAAGCAAACAGCTTATTTTGAAAACTTTTCAAAGCACTATGGCAGAGAAATAGACAAAGATTTAGCTCCTATATTAGATGCATTTCTTTCTTCTGAAAGATTAAGTTCAAAAGATAAATACACCTTTGCTCAAGGAGTTGTTAGTGGACTAAAAGAGTACCAGGAAGCATATAGCGGAGATGCAGGAATACTTGTGGATGGCAAATTTGAAGAGGGAAGTAGATTAGCAAAAATGCTAACTACTTTTAAAGGAGCAGTCACTGAAAAATCTCAAGAAAAAGCAGTTGCGGCAGTACAAGAATTTTTTGAGTCTTCAACTAGCAAATATGCCTCCAGTGCAAAGTTGCAAGCACAAATGGCAGAAATAAATGCAATTTCTGAAAGAATGAGAAAAATGGGTTTATCAAGTATAAGATCAGATCAAATAGACCTTGCTACAAAAGTTTCAGATGAATCTCTATCAGCCGCAAAAGCAATAATAGAAAGAAATAGAGACGAACTAAAAAGCCTATTAGATGCAACGTCTTCAACAGATATTGAGAGTTATGATTCAGTAGGAAAAGCAATTCGTCTTCAGCAAAAAATAATGGGTGATTTTGAAGAAGCTATGAAGGTAGTTTCCAGCGGAGTTAGCAGACAAGAGCTTTTTGACGCATTGCAAAAACAATCATATTTAATGGGCGCAGATTTTTCTATGGAAGATATAGGAAGGACTATGCATGGCACTGAAGAAGCCATGGCTTTTTATAGGGAAATGGCAGCAGCAAGAACGAATAGAGCTTCAAGATTTTATGGAGATATATCAGAAAATCAAATAGCAAGTAAAATACTTAATAAATTGAATGAAGCTAAAGAGATCGCTTCATACGCTGGAGCAAAATTAGAAGATCAAAAATTATTAAAAGGTTTATTAGAGCATTCGGCAGAAAGAACTTTAGATTTTAACGATGTAGAACAGGCAACAATTAGAGCAATACTCGGCGAAGACAATCCATTTGAAGGCTTAACTGTAGACCAAACTAATGAGGCAAGAAGAGCAAGGGCTGTTTATGGAGTTAGGGAAGCTGAACAAAAAATTGAAAAAGAAGTAGCAGATAAACTTTCTTCCGCTGGAGCAAACACATCTAGAGAAACTCCATTAGCTAAAAGAATTAGGGGAATAATGGCCGGAGAAGAACTGTTTGAGGAGGCAGAAAAAACAAAATATAAAAGAATATCTAATTTTATTAAAGACGATCTTTCAACTTTATTTTCAGAAAATAAAGTATTTAGAAATTCAATTTATGGAATAGGAGCTCTTATAGCAGGTAGCCTTATTTATAGCGCTGTAAAAGACAGGTCTCCAGAAAGCGTTGGTGGTCCGGCTTTATTGCCGGGTGGTTCGGCCTATGAAGACTACCCAAGAGCCCCAACCCAAGTTCCAACAATCAATCCATCGGGATATTCTCCTGGAATGAGTTATAAAATTAATCTATACGGCAATAGGTCTGATGTTGACAACTTTAGTCAAATGGTAAGTGGATTCGGAAACTTCGATACTGACACTACTATATATTCAGGTATCCCTGAAGTTGGTAGAGACCCCTATCAAGAACTTGCTAGTTCTTATTAAGGTTTAATTTATTATGATTTTCCGGTGCGGACACACAAAATAAAAATTTAAGAGACGCAGCTTCTAAAAGAATTGATACATCTCATAGAACAGAAACCTCTAATAAATACGCTGCGGCTATTTCTTCTAGCAAAAATACATCTGTAGGACCAGATGAATCTGGTGGACCAAGTGTTCAACATTCTAAGAAGCCCACTAAGTCAGATTCAATTAAAGGTTCTTTTGAAGGTTATATGGGCGGATCATCCACTCATCTACAAATGAATAATTCTGGATATTTGAATAGTTCACTTCAAGGAGCAAGACAAAGTAAAAATATCGCAAATCATGAAATGGCAATTAGTTCAACTAGTTTGGGAAAATTAGGTAATTATAGTATAATGAATAACATAAGTAATACCTATCAAGTTGGATCGTCAGCTGAAAAAATTAAAGAAATAAACAAAAGAAATAATGTAAATTAAACATGAGCAATGTAAGTCAAACAACAATAGACTATTTAAATAATCTTTTTACGACAACAGAAAATAGTAAAAGGCATATTGACGCGGTTAAAAGTTTTTTTGATGGGCCATTTAGGCTTGTTTTAAATATACAAAATTTTGATGTTTTTGAAAAATTTTTAAATACCGGAGAATTTACAACAACATTTGGAACAAAAGGGGACGATAGACAATCCCTTTCATTTAATCTTTCAGAATCTCCTAAAAAACTTTTTGTCTATGATCCAAATGACGTTCTTCTAATTTCAGTAATAGACGCATGTATCAATGTCTTTATTAGAAATGAAGATAGAAAGATAGCAGATTTTTCTGTTGACGAAAAAGTTCAAGCATACTACAAAACTGGAAATGGGCTTGAGCAATCAAAAACTATAAATGATATTAGAAAACATTTTTATGATAATTATTTATTTGACTATGATAATTTTTATACAAAAAATGCAGCCGGAAGAACATTAAAAAAATTTAATAACGGAGCTGATCCGATAAGAATTGCTCAACTACTAAAAATTGGAATGTCAATAAGAATAAATGCATGGATTGGCGCAAAAAATAGAGTACTAGAAAGTGCTCCTCCATTTAGTACGGATAAAGAAGCTTTAATAAAAATAGAAAAGACTTCACTATCAGAAGAGTATAGTTGGGAGCAACAAAACGTCTCCGCCAACAGTGGTCTTTGGGACTTCCTGAATAAGGCTCTCAATCCGGACGGTCAAAGTCCCGAAAAACCAAATGTTTATCAAAATAATATTTTTGCAAAAGCGTTTGGCAATATACCTAAAGTTGACAGCAGTGAAAGAAACTACTTCTTAAATGTATTTAAGGGTTCTTCCTTGGAAAGGGCAAGCCAACTACACGAAAAGCAATTAGTAGCACTAATAGCAAAAATGGAAGAAAGCGGACTTCTAACCTTAGCTAGATACGCAGGCTCAATGGCACAGTTTGCAGAAACAAGACTTTCTTCTGTTGAGCAGCTTAAAAGATCCGCAGTAGATTCGGTTAAACCGGAAAGAGACGTTGCCTGGCTTCAACAGTTAACACAAGTGCTACAAAAACTTTCTAGAGATCCATTAACATTAGCAACCATAAACATATATTTCCCAAGTCTTATAACCTTTTTCTTTGACGCTCTTGCTGTCACCGCTGATTATTCAAATAATGGAAAACGGAGGAGGGCAAGAAGACAGCGTAAATGACCTAGATGCATTTATGGATTCTCTGGAAAAAGCTTTTGGTAGAACAGTAGATTTTGATGGCAATGATTTAAAGGGTAGTATATTTAAATTAGCAGCAAGGTACGAAAACACCGCCAAAAAAATGCGTGCAGCGTTAGACGCTTCTCCATATAGGCCAAACGTTCTTCCAAAGTCTCCAGATATATTTCACCTTAGACTCGGTGCCGCAAACTTCTTTGTTCCGCCTTTAACTATAGATGTCAATACATCTTTTAGGTCCGGTAGCTTGACCGGAGGAGCAATAAGGCAAAAGAGTAGTCCAAAATTCAATACAGGATACAAAGAAACTTCAATAAGAATAAAATTATTTTTTCCTAACTACGAAGAAATATGGGGCATAAAAATAGACGATGCTTCAAAGATATCGCTAAATGATAACTATCAAATAGATTTTTCTACCAAGGGATCAAATGAAGAAAAAATTGATAAGTTTCTTTCTTCACTGAGAGGACTTATCGCCGCATTTAAATACTCCCCATTTCTTCCGGTAAGAAATCACTACCTTAACACTGTTTACGGTATAACTGCTGTTGCACTATCCAGTATGTCTGTATCGACAATACCTAATTTCCCATTTGCCTTAGCTGTAGATATTGAATTATTGAACTTTAATCATAAACCATTCCTTCCAATGATCAATGACTTTAATCAAGCTATACATTGGGGTAAATACAGGCAATTTATGGGCAAAGCAGCTGGGGCACTTCATAATTATGTAAATGGATCTTTCTTAATGAAGACATCAAATGATAAAACAAAGCCTGGAACAAAATCAACAAGTAATCCTCTAATAAAAGACGGAATAACTGCAGATAGGTATGAAAGAGAAGCTTCATCTATAGAAACAAAAGTGTTTTCAGTAAGTGCATATGAAAATGATAAATTTGTTACAAATGTTGTAAGCGAATGGACAGATGGAAGAAATATATCTTTTTATGTTCCAGCTGAGTCTCAAATAAAAATATTTTTACCTGACGCCACATCTCTTAGAACGGAAGAAGAAAAAATTCAACAAGACTATAGCAAAGATTTTTGGGGCAAACTACTTGGAAATTTTGGAATAGATATAAATGAATCAGCAAGTTACGGGATGAAACTAGAAAATGTTTACGATCTCTCTAGGCAAATTTCGGTGTCTACTAATATTTATTTTCATGTAAAAAACGCAATTGATATATTAACTGGCGGAGTGACAGAAAAAGATTTAAGAAGAAAAATTTACCAACAAATGGCAAATCCATTCGCTATAGAAAATAAATTAAGTTTAGAAGAAAAACAATATATTTTAGATTATGATCAAAAAACAGTTCCAGCAAATGGCTTGATAAAAAGAAAATATACATATAATGGAACTGAACTTAGCGCAAGCGAAATTACCCTATCAACAGCAAAGGGAATCCTTCAGAAAAAAGCTTCCAGCATAAAAGGTTATCTAGAAGAAGAAGCTGTAAAACTTACAGATCAAAAAGCCAAAAAAGCAAATATTAAAAAAGGTACAAAAGCATACGATAATTTATTAAAAGAAGTTATAGAAGATGTTAAGAAGAGCATGAATGTAGTGCTATATGAAGCATTCTTTAAATCAGCTTCAATTGAGCAGCTAATGGAATCTGCAAGAGCTAAGCAAGGCGCTTTCCAATTCAGAGAATGGGAAGTGCCAATGATTAAAATAGATATGGATCCAAAATCAGTTATAGTTACTGGAGTAAGTTTAACGCTTGGTAATAATCTAGCAAAGCTGCAGTTTCAAATGCAAGATGAGCCCACCTATCAACACATAGGTGGAAGAGACACTTTTATGAACATATCAATGAGAGTGTTTGGTGAATCTGAATTGAACAAACTAAAAAGAGTTTTTGATCACGTAAATGCTTTGGCCAGGTTAGAGCATTCAACCAGTGTAATAGGTTTTATAGGAATAAAAAACATAATAACCGCCTTGGCCGGAGTTAAATATGTAATTCCATCAAGCTTTTCTGTTAGTACTATACCAAATTTCCCGCATGTTTATGATGTAAATATTAGTCTTTTAGATTTTGATATTTTCCAACAAGAAAGAGAAAAACTCTCATCAGCATATCAAAAACAAATGATAGAAGAGTTTGGAACAAAGAGAAATCCATTTTTGAGGCTAAAACAAATGTGGGGTATATTCAATGCATATCCCGATCTTCCACTTGAGGTCAAAGACAAAAATAATGAAATAGTTGGGCACCTAGATCCCGATTTTTATTTCAGAAGTTTTGAAATGTTTGATAGAGATGTAATAAATAGCTTTAGTAATATTCCTAAAGAACTAGAGGTGCCGGGCAGAAATCAAGGCACCGCAAAACAATCGCTAGATTTATTGAAAAATGTAGCCGGTCCAAAAATCCTAGACCTTATCAGAAATTACGAAAACAACATTAAATATGCTGACGGAGCTAACGATAAAAGGGAACTAGAAAAAGAATTAATAAATAATGTAGTAGAATATTTGGAAATAAATAATATTTCTTATGATTCTTTTATACAAATTTTTAAAGAAATAGTTAGAAATCCGAATTTATTTTCGTCAAATGCAGCAGATAATACTATTTATGGAATTTTAGTTAAAAATAAAAAGTTAATAACAGAGTCTATAGAATATAAGGAATCAATTAAAGTCGATGATCAGACGGTAAACTACGCAAATAAAATAATGGGCAATCCATATCAAGTAGGCGACTATTCAACTGATAGAGATTCAATAATTGCTCAAGTTGAACAGGCTTTAGCTGGTAAATATAGCTTAAAAGATGAGGATGATGTTAGTTTTCATTTAGATGACTTAGATTTTATGGCAAATTTAAGCACCATGCCAATTATAGATAGTGCAGAGCCAACAAAAGTTCCTGCAATTTTAAGCGTTGGATCACAAATTCATTTGGGATATTTAGATACAGAAAAAGATGGAAGATTTTATCTAACGGTAGATGGAACAAATGTCAAAAAAACTTCTAAAGGAGCAGTGTTAACTGGTTCAAAAATAAACGATAACTTTTCCGATCCCGCAAAAGTAAACACAAATAATTCAGTATATGGCCTAACACCAATGTCAGAATACGGTTCTCCATATTCGGGTAGCATGGAATCACAGTGGGAAAGCGTTTTAGTAGACACTCAATATAGAGATGTTTCCGGAAGAATGCTAAGAGCGTTCCCAACTTACATGCTATGGCTTATAGACGAAGGTGGCCATTTTGCTGGAGTAAAAGTTTTTGATAATTTTTATGGACTTCAATCTATTATAGATTTTTCAATTGTTACTTCTGAAGACTTATTGGGAGATACTCTGATTTTAAGAGTTTCTAATATGTATTCAAAATTATCTAAAAAAGAATCTAGTTCAATATTTAATCCAAATTTGGATAAAGACGGAGAAGAAATATCTCAAGATAGTTTTGGGATTTCTGAGGGTCTTTCGCGAATTATAGATACGACTTTAAATAAAGCAAGATACGTTATGGCTCACATGAAAAACGATTATGTTGTAGACATAGAAAACATAAGATTAAAACCAGGAGTAAGAGTTCACCTAAGGGGTGGATATGGTTCGAATCCAAATTCACTTCAAACACTTTTCAACGGAACTATAACGCAAGTTGAGCAAGGGGAAATTGTAACGATAACAGCTCAATCAGATGCGATCGAATTGGGAGCCGTTGTAAATTCAACAAATAAAAAAGGTGACAGTGGAAAAATTGACGGCGGAATAAATACTGGTTTTTGGCTCTCTGAGCCAAGAGATCTAATGGTTAGATTGCTTTCGATGGGATCTTCTAGGTTTAGAGAAGGCGTAGCCCACGCAAATAGAGGAGTTGTATTTTCAGAAAATAAATTTGGCATTAGACACTTTGGCAACATGCTGTATGAACCCCTTTCGGTTGCAGAAGAAAAGAAACACTATGCAAGACTAGATGCAATAGCAGACGCATACAATGCTGTTGGAAATCTTGATTTTACTAATCCAGCTTTAAGACCAAATGGCCTATCTCTAATGCAGCAGCTCTCAGCAAACTTTGCCGGACAAAGAGATTTAGAAATATTCAAAAGAAATATATATCCTGGAAATGGAACTGGAATAGCACAGTTTTTGGGTGGCGACCTTGGCGATGGATGGACTACGGTAGCATCTCTTACTCCTGAAGAACAGCCAAATGAAAGATTAGAATATCTATCTAGACTAACAGATAGGTCTTGGAATGAATTAGTCTCAAAAGCCGGACAGTCAGGTTCTCCAGATGCAAAAGCTGCAATAGATTCTTTGGTCTCAGGAAATAAACTAATTGGAAGTGACTCAAATCCTCTGAGAAGTGGAGCTACTTTATTGGGTGTGGGCGGATTGCTGGCAGCTCCTTTTGCTCCAGTGGCAGGTGTATCAATAGCGGCAGGCGCGGGACTAACCGGAGTTCTAAGTGGAAGAGGAAGCAATAATCTATTTAGAATGATGGGGCTAATTTCCGCAAATGACGACGACGACATGCCTGGTTTTGACGAAGTTTCATTTAGGGCTCAAACCTATATGAGATCAGTGTGGGATTTATTTAAGGTTTGTGCAAGATTACTTCCTAATTATATAGTAGCAGTAAGACCCTTTGAGGATAGGTCTACCATATTTTAT
>Ga0099848_1001345_pt1 | contig 11449 bp, 11 predicted proteins | sample CB_VirMetaG_3_FD_78179 | JGI IMG/M metagenome (GOLD analysis project Ga0099848, IMG submission 78179) | Freshwater to marine saline gradient viral communities from Chesapeake Bay - CB_1508_1S Viral MetaG | ecosystem: Environmental > Aquatic > Marine > Coastal | place: USA: Chesapeake Bay... | reverse complement strand
CCGCATCTCAACTACCATCTAATTTTACTACTTACGAAGATACACCTTACTATTTAGGTGTAATTACTTCATCTTACAACCCAACAGGAAAATATGCAACTCTTGATTTTCAAAGAATGGGTAATATTCAATTTGGGGAAGCTGCTACTTTAGTAGACGCTATTGAAACCATCCCTGAATTCTCCAACCCCGGTACGTTCCAAAACTCAGATTGTGACGTATTAGCTGGAAATGCTACTAATGATAGAGATAGTGTATTCTGGATGGATGTCGATTACTCTTCAAATGCTGCTATTGCTGTAAACTCTGAAGCTATTATCTCGGGTGGAGCTACTAAAGCAGAAGTTCAGGATTCAAATTATACTTTAACTCGTCACATTAACCCAAGATACAATGGTTCTAGATCAACCTCAGAACAATTAAATGTTTGGACCTCAGGTTCAACAAATACTTTTGGTAAATTGGCAGTAGCTGATAGTGATAAAACATACTTTGCATATTTTGATTTTATAAATGGTTTATCCCCTGAATTAAAAAATAAAAGTATAGCCCACATTCAATTCTTAGTTTCAGAATCAGGAGAACAAATCCCTCCAGATAGTGATAAATTATTTATTACTCAAAATACCTTCAAAACTGGAGAAAGAGTAATAATAAACTTAAATGATCCTCTTCGCTTTGAAGTTCCTATGAATGAATTAAATGGTTTAAAAACTATTTACAGAGGAGGTCAACGTGTAGATTCTATTCTATACACTGATAGTGGAAGTTCATATGTTTCTACAATTAATTTTGATACAGGTTCATTTTCTGTAATAGATTATGAATTTGGTACTTTAAATAATTTAGGTCCCTTTACACCTTCTTCAGGAATAAATCAATACGATCGTTGGGACACTGACACCAAAGCAAATGCTCAATGGAATAATACCACTGATATTTATACTTTTGCTAGTGATACTAACTCTCCTGTTAAATTTAAAGTATCTTCTGAATTTTTGTTTTCAAATGCTGGAGGTACTATAACCTTATATATAGTTAAAAACTGGACTTCAGGTACACCTTCTCCCTCACAAATCTTAGCTCAACAATCTTTTGGCGGTGGGGGTAGTTCGGGTACTGCTACATTTAATTTAGAAACTAGTTTCTTAAACTTTGATAGTGGTGATACTGTCCAAGTAGTTTATAATAGTACTTTTACAGGAGTTACTTATATCTTAAATAGGTTAGGCAATGATACCTTCCAGGCTGTAAACCAAATTAATCCTAATGGAAGTATAGATGCTACCTTCTGGACAACAGGTTCTGCTCCTGATACTTGGCTAACTGCTTCTCTAGATTTAAGTGCAGCCTATGGATCTAAACAATTAGATGTTATTCCTTATGATGGAACTACAAACAATCCAGAATTTGATCCTATTATCCAAAACTTTACTGTAAGAGTAGGTGATGAAATTAGATTCCAAGGTGCTGAAGCTTATGCCAGAATGATTACTAAAGTAATTGAACCTTCAGTATCTTTAGATGGTAGATTATATCTTGAACTAGATAATTTAACTCCTGTTGGAGCGAACGCCGATCACTTCTTAATAAGAAGATACGTTGATGATGCATCATATATAATTTTAGATACTACTAAACCTATTGGTTCAACATCACCTGGAACTTTAGTTCCTGAATTTACAACAGATACACTTCAGAATAATCTTCCAAATGCATCTCAAGATATAATCAAAAGTATAACTTAACTTGGATAATAACTTACAATTTAACATATTTATTAAACGACAATATTTATAATAAAAACAACCCATGGGATATTTAAATAATTCAGTAGTAACAGTTGATGCTATTCTAACTACTAAAGGTAGAGAGCTTTTAGCTAAAGGTGATGGTTCTTTTAGAATCACTCAATTTTCTTTGGGTGATGACGAAATCGATTATACACTTTATAACCCAACTCACCCTTCAGGTTCAGCTTATTATGGTCAGGCAATTGAAAACATGCCTTTGATTGAAGCTATTCCTAATGAACAACAAATCATGAAATACAAGCTTGTAACTTTACCTCGTGGTACTGCTAAAATGCCTATTTTGGATTTGGGTTATACTGGTATTACCTTAAAACAAGGAGCTTCATTAGCAATTACTCCCCAAACCCTTAATTACTTGGGTGAAGGTCAATTATTTGAAACAAGTGGTTATACAGCTACTATCGGTGATGTAAGAACCATGGCTTCATTTACCGCTACTGGAATTGATACCCCAGCTGCAAACGCAGCTAACCAAACTGTAACATTAGGAACTTCAGTTTCTAAGACAGTAGTTGGTACTACAATTAACTTAAAAGCTACAACCGTTAACACATTGTTTGGTTCAAACACTGCACTTTATACTACTATTACAGTAACTGGTAGAGATTCAGGTGCTCGTTTAACAATCCCTGTAACAATTACTAAAGTATCCTAAATTAGATAACAAATGGCATCATTTAAAAGACTAGACCCAGAAGATTTTGTAATCTCAGCAGATTCAATCTCCGCAACTTTGTGGAGTACTGGTAATCCTACATTAACAGAATTTTACACTTCTTCTACTCAAGAGGCTTCTTCTGCTGGTAACTATTACCTTTCTGTTTACCAAACTTCTTCAACTGAACCTGCAGCTGCTGTTCAATTTGATATTGCTTATGGTAACGAATATGGTAGTGGTAGTATTTTCTATGATAATGCCGTAACTGGATCTTCATACACTAGAACAGTTTATGGCCAGTATCGTAACTTAGTATTAGGTGATGAAAATTCAAGATTTACCTTTGGTACTGTTACCCAATCTGATTTTTATGTAATTAACTTTGAAAGAGCAAGATACAAAGAAAAATTATTTTTAGGTTCTTTCAATTTAACTCTTACTAGTGGTAGTAGAACCTTATCTCTTACAGATAATAGTAATGATGTAACCACAGTATCTTATACTGATGCCGGTAGAGTTTACCAAATTGTATCAGGTTCAAATGGTGCTGCTTACTCAGGAACAGGATATCACCCATCTTCAGGATCTTACGGTTTACTTCTCCCAGATATTGGTGTAGCACTTTTAAATGCTAAAGCATTAGATACAGATGGTCCTTACGGTGTTCTTTTGGGAACTGGAAGATCATTTGATACTGATAATAATAATAACAGAAGATTATTTGCTTCTATAAATAATGGTGCTTCATTTGCTATAAATTCTGAAGAAACAATTTCATCTGATTTTATCTTTGTTAGAGCAAGAAACAGCGAATTTAACTATTCAGAAAACCCATCATTTATCTCGGGTTCAACTGGTGAAGTACTTTATCAATCATTTATTGATAACCCAAAATCATATATTACAACTATTGGTTTATACAATGATAATAATGACTTAGTAGCTGTGGCTAAAATGTCAAGACCTTTAGTTAAAGATTTTACAAAAGAAATTCTCGTAAGAGTTAAGTTAGACTTCTAATGAATGAGTGCATTCAAACAATTTTTAGCTAAGGACATTAAGGTAGTCCCTTTCACTGTTAATAAAGACTTTTCCTTTACTAATGGTGAGTTCTACACATCCTCGGCTGACAATGGTACTTACAAACAATATGTGGGTATTGATAGATTTGTTGGTAAAAATTTAAGTGGATCTAATTTTATTGAATCCACTGATCCAACTACAGGTACCATTACTACTCGTTATCAAAGAACAATTTATAATTCAGTAAAAGAATTATATTATTCTAACTTTTTAACTTCAAGTTGGGGTGATATTAGCAGTGCTAATCAAGCAGAAAACATAACAGGTAGCATTTATACCCCTAACTATTATAATTATCTTTCAAGCACATTAACAGCTTCAAGATATTTCCCTACAGCTTCAGATTCTTACATTGGAGTTATATCAATTCCTTCTAAATTGTATGGTGAATATATTCAACCTAAGTCATTTACTTACGTATTAACCGGTACTGGTTCGGTTATAGATGATGGAGAAGGTAATTTATTGTTCGGGGCTGATAAAGTAGGTAATATTATATATGAACACGGGATTGCTATCTTCACCCTCGCTTCAGGAGATTTAACCCCGTCTTCTTCAGTATCACACGATGATACTAGTGTTTCATTTAAATCTTCATTTACGATTTATGAAACTCAATATAAGTGTACTATAAACACTAGTGAATTTAACTTTAGTTTAAATCCATCTTTAATACAAAATAATACATCAGGATCTTTATATAATTTTGCTACATCTTCATTTTTTGATCCTTATATTACTACGATAGGGTTGTATGATGATTTTCAAAATTTATTAGCCGTAGCTAAACTTTCACAACCTATTCAAAGTTCTCAAACAACCGATACAACGATCCTGGTTAACTTAGACCTTTAAATTATGACTTGGAAATTTAACAATCAGGAAGTTAAGGAAATTTCTGACTTCCCACCTGAAACTCATGGGTTTATTTATAGAATTACCCACCTTCCTTCAGGTAAAGCTTACATAGGAAAAAAAATCCTTCAAAATACTAAAAAAGTAAAATTAACTAAAAAAGAATTAGCTGAATACGCCCATGTTGTAGGTAGAAAACCAGCATATAAATTAGCTATAAAAGAATCAGATTGGAAAACATACTGGGGTTCAAATAAAACTTTATTAGCTTTAGTTAAATCTGAGCCCGAAGAAAACTTTAAACGTGAAGTTTTAGTTTGTGCTCCTTCAAAAAAATTGTTAACTTATTACGAATGTAAATTTTTATTTATATATCAAGTTCTAGAAAAACCGGATGAATTTTTTAATGATAACATTCTTGGAAAGTTTTTTACACGTGACTTTGATGTCTAAAATAGGTTTTGTATCTTACCACTTATGGTAAATGAGCTATTAGTAAACTTAGTTAATTCTGTTTTAGGAGCAGGCAAACGCACAGCGAGAGGCAACCAAGCCCATCATTGTCCGTTTTGTAACCACCATAAACCCAAATTAGAAATCAATTTTTCTGAAGGTAAAAAAGGATACAATCCTTGGCACTGTTGGGCTTGTGACAAGAAAGGTACTAAAATCTCTACCTTATTTAAAAAAGTAGAAGCATCTCCTGAAAAGTTTGAAGAATTAAAAAATATTATAGGAGCTGAAGTTGAATTTAAATCAGTAACTACTACTACAGATCTTAAACTTCCAGACGAATTTAAAACATTTGAAAATAATCGAGATATTATAGCTCGACATGCTTTTGCTTACCTTAAAAACCGAGGTATTACTAAAGATGATATTTTAAAATATGGTATTGGCTATTGTGATTCAGGCCGATATGCTAATATGGTTATTATACCATCGTATGATGCTAATGGTAATTTAAATTATTTTACAGGTCGTTCATTTGAGAAAGATCCTTATGTGAAGTATAGAAATCCTGAAGTATCAAGGGATGTTATTCCTTTTGAATTGTTTATTAACTGGGATTCACCTCTTATATTATGTGAAGGGCCATTTGATGCTATTGCTATTAAACGTAATGCAATTCCACTTTTAGGGAAAAACATACAACAAAATTTAATGAAAAAAATTGTTACATCTACTGTTGAAAAAATTTATATAGCTTTAGATACTGACGCCCAAAAACAAGCACTTAAATTTGCTGAACATTTTATGAATCAAGGTAAAGAGGTCTATTTAGTAGAACTCGAAGGGAAAGACCCAAGTGAAATGGGATTTGCTCATTTTACAAAGCTAATTCAAAACACATTTCCTCTCGACCAATATAGTTTTATGGAGAAGAAATTACAATTATTATGAGTAAGAGAAACATTAAGCATTCCTACGACCGCATTCTAGAAATTTCAGAGGATGCTAAACAAATTACAATGCCAGACTCACGTTACTACAGACGTAACGGAAAATATTATCCTTCTATCACTTATGTGCTATCAGCTTATCCTAAAGGAAAACATTTTGAAGATTGGCTTAAAAACATGGGTCGTTCAGCTGACTATATTGTTAAAAAAGCTGGTGAGGATGGTACTGCTACCCACGAATTGGTTGAAGATTATTTGAACGGTAAAGAATGTTCTTTTCTTAACCAATGGGGTAACCCACAACACAATCCAGACGTATGGCAGATGTTTCTACGTTTTGTAGACTTTTGGGAAACTTACAAACCAAAATTGATTGAAACTGAAGTTCATCTATTCTCAGATGAGCTAGAGATAGCAGGTACGTGTGACTTAGTTTGTGAAATTGATGATAAACTTTGGATTATCGATTTTAAAACCTCTAACCATTTACAAACAACGTACGATTTACAAACAGCTGCTTACGCTAAATGTTATGAAGAATGCTATGGTAAAACAGTTGACCATACAGCAGTATTATGGCTTAAATCATCTAAGCGTGGGCCAAAAGATGGAGTTATGCAAGGTAAGGGGTGGGAGATTTATGAGTCTAAACGCACTATGGAGGAAAATCTTGATATATTCAAAACAGTTAAAAAATTGTTTGATCTAGAGAATCCAAACCATAGCCCTATTTTTACTGAATTTAGAACGCAAGTGAAAAGAGAATTGTAATATTTATACTCAAACACGTGTTTGATGATTTCTTTATTACAACTTTTAAATGAGGCACAAGGTGCCCCCAAAGCTATTATTTTGGCTGGTGCTCCGGGTGCCGGTAAATCCTCTATTGTTGGAGATATTATTTCTGATTTAGGTTTAAAAGTCTTAAATATTGATGATGATTTTATAGCTAACTTAAAGCAGGCAGGTGTATCTTTAGATCTTAAAAAAGCAGACGCTGAAGGTAGAAGTAAAGCAGCCCAAGCAATGCAGGCAGCTCAAAAATCATACCAACAAAGGTTAGCTAAAGATATTGAAAATAAAGAAAATATTGTAATCGACGGGACAGCAGCATCGTATAAGAAAACTGAACAGTTAAAAAAAGATTTAGAAAATGCTGGGTATAGTGTTTTTATGGTTTACGTTTATTCTTCTTTAGAAAAATCACTCCGCAAAAACGAAGATAGATTTGAACGTTCAGGAGGTGAAGATCGTAGTTTAATGCCTTCAATTGTAATGCAAACATGGGCTAACGTAACTAAAAACTTTATTCCCTATAAAGATTTATTTGGTAATAACTTTGTAGCTACTACTAAAGATAAAAAATTAGCAGATGCTCAAAATTTAGAAGACATTATTAACAAATATGTTGAACCTTTTACTCCTACAGACACTAAACCTAAAACTGATAAAGAATTAGCTCGTTCTAAAGCACAAAAGGAAAAAACAAAACAAGAAATTCAACAATTAATGTCTAAATCTAATTTAGATCAAGTATTACCTTTTATTGTTTCTGCTGAAGAAGCTCAACAAAAATTAAAACAATTTTTAGGATGAATCAATTAACAAAATTTTTAGTTAATTCTATCTTACAAGAAGAAACCCTAGACACAGTAGCTTTATTTGGTGGGGGTTTTAAACCTCCTACTAAAGGTCACCTTGAAGTAGTTTTATTAGGGTTAAAAGAAAATCCTGAAGTAAAACAAGTTTATATTCTAGTAGGTAGTGGTGAACGTAATGGCGTTACACAAGAAGAAGCAGTTAAAATTTGGGAAATGTACCAAAAATTTATCCCAGTTGCTTCTCAAATTATCCCTGTACAATCTCCTTTCTCTTATATTAAAACTTATTTAGAAGAGCATCAAGATGAAAAAGTATACATTTTTATTGGTGCTCGTCCTAATAATGAGGAAGATGATAAAGATGTAGCAGAACGTAGTGCTTTTGCTAAAAAATATAGTAAAAATGTTATACCTGTTAAAGTACAAACAACCGGGGGAGTAAGTGGAACAATGGCTCGTAAAGCTGCTTTATCTGGTAATAACGAAGAATTTATTACCTATTTCCCATCTGAACTTACAGATGCTGAAAAACAAGAAATTATTGATATGATTTCGTCTGTAGTTAAAGAAGATATCTCGTTTGAAAAAAAACGTGATCTGGTAAAGAAAATTATCAAAATGGCTCGTTCAACTGGGGATTTAACTTCGATTGATAGATTAGCAGATATGATTGCTTCTAAAATCACAATTGATTCACCCCAAAAACCAGCAGCAGGTTCATTTAAAGTAATTGGAGGTAAACCTTTTGTAGAAAATGCTACATATTCTAACAGCATTGATATTATAGAAAAATGTGCTGAGCTTACTAATTATATGAAAGAGCTAGGCATGCCTATTGAACCTCTACCCTCAGTAGAATTTATCGATGGTGATACTGAAAACGCAAAAGATTTCTTTGGCAAAACAGCATATTACGATCCAAACGAAAAGAAAATTGTCCTTTATACTGAAGGACGTCACCCAAAAGATATCGTTCGTTCATTTGCTCACGAGATGATTCATCATATGCAAAATCTAGAAGATAGATTAGGTGATATCACAACCACAAATACTCAAGAAGACGATAAATTAAATGATATTGAAGCTGAAGCTAATTTAAAGGGTACAATGACGTTCAGGAATTGGACTGATAGTTTACAAGAAAAGAAAAATAAAGACCCATTTGGTTTAAATCAATACGCCCGCGAATTAGCTCAAGGTTTAGAAGAAGAACAAGCTCCTTCTATCCAAAATCAATTAAAAACTAAATACTCTGAAGTATTAGAAAAGTTATTTTTATTTCCTTCTAAAGATGGAAAATATATGGAGCTTAATCTTATTAAAATTAAACCTGAATTTAAAAATCAAGGATGGGCTACTAAAATTTTAGATGATCTCGTAGATTGGGCTAAAGAAAATAACATTACTTTAACCCTTACCCCTTCAGATACATTCGGGGCTAATGAAAAACGTTTAGAAAAATTTTATAAACGCTTTGGATTTAAACCTAATAAAGGTAAAAATAGAGATTTTCAAACTAGAGATAGTATGATCTTAAAAGAAGGTACTTACGATTCTTTAGTAACTAAACTTACTAAAACAACTATTAATAAGTGGGTTGAAGATTCAAAGAAAAAACCAAGACCTAAAAAATCATTTGTTGATATTGATGTCGATGATATCGATGGTAAAGGTAGAGAAATTGAATTTAATTATGTTGGTTTAGTTGAATTTACTAATAAGGTAGATGGGTACGAAGTAGATGGAACTTCAAATTCAGGTGAAGAAGAAGATAAAATCCCATTTATAGCTACCTTATTTAAAATTAACCCTAAAGTCTTACCTCAAGCCTGGTCTAAAATCTCAGCTGATGTTTCGGATGTTATCAGACATGAAATTGAACATTTAACTCAAGCTGGAGAAAATGTCCGTTCAGGAAAATATAAAGAAGATGATATCCAAATCAGGGATATGATCAATAAATTAAAAATTTTACCTCCAAAAAACTACTATATGTTAGATAAAGAGGTAGATGCTATGCTTCAGGGTCTCTACTTAAAAGCTAAAAAATCTAAAAAACCATTTGCTGACGTAGTTAACAATTATTTGGATGTAGCACCTGGTATTGAAACTCCTGAAGATAAAGAAATGATATTAAATCTTTGGAGAAGCAGAAGAAAGGCATTATCTTTACCCCTATTTGAAAATGATATGCCTGATAATACTGCAGATTTATTTACCATTTATCTTGATATGGATGGAGTAATTGTTAATTTTGATAAACAATTTGAAAAATTAACAGGAATGGGTCCTCGTGAATTTGAATCTTCTTTTGGTAAAGATAAATTCTGGGAAAAAATTGATAAAGCCGGAGTTGGTTTTTGGAGAGGAATGGAATGGATGCCTGGTGGTAAAGAATTATATGATAGAGTATCAAAACATAAACACTTCCTACTCTCAGCCCCCTCACAAGATGAAAGTTCAAAAATAGGAAAACGTTTATGGAGAAAAGCAAATACTCCATCTACTCGTTTGATTCTTTCATCCGCTAAAAACAAACCAAACTATGCTGATAAATCAAACATTTTGATTGATGATAGGGCTGATACCATTGATGCTTGGAAAGCAAATGGTGGTATTGGTATTTTATATAAGTCCGCAGGGCAAGTAATGAAAGAATTAGATAAATTAGGTTTATAATGTTAAACAAAGAGTTTCAACAAAAAGATGTAGAGCGCATGCGTAACCTTGTTAAAGGTAAAGCTGGCGCTCGCACCATGTCTGGTGTAGGTTATTCTAAAAAACAAGAATTCCATAACGAAGGTGATATCTGGGAAGAAGATGGACGTCAGTGGACTATCAAAGACGGCATTAAACAAAATATTACAAAATTAGACAAAGCTAAGAAGTTACATAAACTTCCTATGTTTTGCCCTTCATGTAATAAATTAATGCACGAACATAGAGATACTAATTTTTATAGAGTTCATGGAAAGTGTTTAAATTGTGTTATCGATATGGAACACGATCTTAAACAACAAGGACTTTGGGAAGATTACCAAAAAAATATTATTAACTCTGATATCGATGGTCTAATTGAATTGTATAAGAATTGGGTATTCGAGCAAATAAATGAAGAAACTAACTCCTACATTACTGAAAAAGGTGATAAAGAAAAATGGGTTGGTGGTGTAAATAAAGAAAAAGCTAAAAAAGCACTAGAAGAAGGAATCACATATCTTCAATCGCTTAAAAAATAATTTTATATATTTATAATAAACTGTAAACTATGAAATTTAATCCAAAGTTTGCCCCAGGCCAATCATCGATAACTTTCCGTCAAGGGTTATCATCTACTACTTACATTAGAGATGTACCCACACGCCAAGTAGTTAAACAGGATATAGTTGAAGAAACTAAAGAAGAAATAAAAATGGTTTCCAAAGTAAAAACCTCTAAACAAATTACCAATGAGTGACTTTAATTTACACAAATGGTTTAAAAATCAATATCTTCAAGAAAATGATGATCCCAAAATGGGAGCAGAACTTGAAGCTGGAATGCACGGAACAGGTGTAGCAGAAGCCCAAGGGGACCTTTACTCTGCTATATCAGCAGCTGTTCCCGAAAATACTTCATATAAAGATTTTGCTAAAGCTGTAGCTAAAATGTTAATTGAAGATTATGGTTCCCATAATTTTAAACCATTTATGGATATGTTACATGCTGAATTAGGTATGGGTGAATCTTTAAATGAGGCAGATAATGATAGTTTTGAAGAAGAATTTAAAGCCAAATTCAATAATCTTAGAACATATTTCTCTTCAGACAAAATAGAATTTCTTGAACGAAGTGATATCTCTGAGGAATTATTCGAAAAAATGATTGCATTTATCGAAAGTAAGGGTTACAAAGTTAACCGTCAGCAATCAGAAAGATTTTATGATTATGAACCTGGAGAAAGACATTTTTATCCACAAATTAGATTTAGTAAATAATGGAAGATATTAAAAAAATACAAGAATTCTTCTCTAAATCTTTAGAAGAAAATATAGT